>Ga0157357_1001319_pt1 | contig 10259 bp, 9 predicted proteins | sample AttcapACBM1_FD_111485 | JGI IMG/M metagenome (GOLD analysis project Ga0157357, IMG submission 111485) | Fungus gardens microbial communities from leaf cutter ant in Botucatu, State of Sao Paulo, Brazil - Atta capiguara ACBM1 | ecosystem: Host-associated > Fungi > Mycelium > Unclassified ... | reverse complement strand
ATATCTCATTATGTAACTCTTTCTATAGATACTTAGTATAGATAAATAATAAATAAAACAAAAAGAAGAATAAAAAGCATTTTATAACATATTATATATGATATGCTTCATTATCTAATTGGTTATGTCACATGATGTGACACTGTCATGCATCCCCTTAGTCAGAGTAAAAAATAGGTTCAAAGGAATGTGATGTTGAAACAATCGAGGACATGAAGTCAGACACATGTGAAACAAGTGAATGACAACAAAAAGAGCTTTGAGCTAATACAAGGTCCATTGGTGCTCAGATACCTCCTTAGGATGGCACTACTAGATAAGTCTCAGAGCCTTATCCATGGTGGTGGCATACCAAAAAGGAGTGGCAGCCACAAGGAATTCCAGCTGTCAACTTGACATATGATTTCAATGGGAAGGCAACTGGAATGTTCGCGTGACGCTTCGGACGGCTATTTAAGTGACCAACGAGCCTCATTTCCTCGTTATCCCCTCAATGGTTCAACAGACCCTCCCAAAACTTCGTGTGGCTATCATCGGTTCAGGGTGCGGATCTTTTTTTGAGAAATCGTTCTGTTCAGCCTATATGGTATTCATTAGAGTCGGAGGCCTGGCCCTAGCTATCAAACTGAAGCAGCAATTGGGCTACGACAACTTCACAGTCCGTCCGTATCTAGACCCCAGAATTTCCTGTTACTATTCATGTGTCTCTGTCTGTAGATTTTCGAGAAAGCGGAAGACGTTGGCGGAACATGGAGAGTGCGTGATCGCTCTGTTGGCACTCAGGGCTGAGAAACTGATGCTTGTATATTTGGCTACTCCAGGATAACATCTATCCTGTAAGTCGAGTCCCTTTGTAATATGCTACTGAACACAAAGTATTGTAGGGATGTTCGTCAGATGTGTTCATGGCCTTCTATTCTCTCTCGACAGAGCTACGCGACTGGCCGCGTTCGCATGGAACTTCCGCCGATATCCGAAATTATTGGCAGCAACTTGCAAGAAAACATAATATTTATCCTCACATACAGTTCAATACGAAAGTGACCTCTGCTGTGTGGGACAACTTGGAGAAAATCTACCACATTACCCTTGAAGACGTCAACAAGGATGAAAAGCGGACTCACAAAGCTGAGATCCTAGTATCTGCTATTGGTGTCCTTGCGGTTCCTCGTTATCCAAACATACCTGGCATAGGTAACTTCCGAGGTGAGACCTGGCATTCTGCCAGATGGAACCCAAAGAACGTAGATATGAGAAACAAGAAAGTTGCTGTTATAGGAAATGGCCCTTCCGCGTACGTGCTGAATCCTCATATTTTGCTCACTCTTTTCGGCTCTGACTTCACATAGGACGCAATTTATGTCATGCATTACACAGGATCCTAGCACGCAGGTCATCGCATTCTGCAGAAGCCCGCAGTGGATACTTCCACCGGTGCGCCTCTCCAGCTCCATATATCTACCACACTCGTTTCTGATTCTATCCTGGAATCGGAAAATAGATCCGAACAGAGTTCTCACCCTTGCGCCGTTGGTTCAATCGGAACATACCATTTGTCCCTCGGATTGAACGATTGCTCGCGTATATGATCGTCAGTATTCAGTTTCATTGAATATCGAACTTCTAGTGATAGTTGGATTCCACAGAATGAGTTTCTTTACCTGATGATTTTTAAAAGTTCTATGATGCGAGCGATAACCACCAAGGTTGATTGATGTTACATTAGAAAATGTTGTCGAAACTGATCTCTACAGATAGCGACGAGTTATATCAAATCAACCGCACCGAAGCAGTATCAGGAAAAACTCATTCCGAACTATCGTAAGTTTCCGGGTCATCAACTTGACGTAAAGGTCAATACGTTCGGTTCATTAGCTATCGGTTGTAAACGTGTGATATTCGACACTGACTTCTGTAACGCGCTTCATCGCCCTAACTTTGACCTGAGTTGGGATAATGCTAAGCAAATTGTAGAGAACGGGATCATTACAACAAAAGGTTAGCCGGATTTTCCTCAATGAGATCCGTTAACCAGCACATCCAACAGGAGAGGTATTCACCTTTGACATGATCATCTTTGCAACAGGTTTTAGAGCAGTATGCTGAACGTTTTGACCATCATCAGATTTATCTCTCTAACGTTGCCTATTATAGGATGAATTTCCTCTTCAAGTTCGCGGAGTTGAAAAGACATTACAAGAATACTTTACGGAAAAGGAAGGACCTCAGGCGTACCGAGGAACCACCTTTCCTGGCTTTCCCAACTTTTTCACAATTCTGGGTACATATTTGATTTCTCTCATCGATAGCGCGTTCATGAGCAACAGGACCCAACACGGCGACCGGGCACACTTCCGTAATCTTTACCAATGAGTGTCAAGCCGATTACATCATCCAACTCATCCGACCCATTCTCGAGCGCCAAGTCATGACAGTTGAAGTGAAGTCAGAACCAACGGACGCCTATAATGAAAAAATTCAATCGCTGCTCTCTAAGTCCGTGTTCGCAAACTGCCAGTCGTGGTATCGCGTCTCAGCGACTGGGAAGATTTCGAACATTTTTCCTGGGTAGGTTGTTCGCTCCGCGTTTGGATCTAGTTCGTTGATTATCATCGTCTAGGACGACGATCTCGTTTTGGTTATGGCTTCGAAGACCGAAATGGCAGGATTATACGGGGATCGGGCTTGAAGAGTGGCTCAATCGGAAGAAAATGGCGGAGCGGTCGCTCCTCCCGTGGATTGTCCTGTCAATCGTTCTTACAGCAGTGGGAGTGGCCTATTTTTTGGTGTAGTTTTGGCTTTTCGACTATTTTTTGACCTTTCCATACGCTTCGACAGGGCTGAACAGGCCCAAAAGCAGCGCGACATGACACATGTCAATGATTCTCCATAAGTTATTTGATTCTCGTCATGAGTCCTTGACTAGCCAAATATTAATTGATGATACTCTACCAAGGAATTATTGATCTGTCAGGACATTAAGGGCAGGATTAACTGCCAAGATCTCATTTAGGTTAGTAGTAGATTGCTGATATCTAATGATTTCATGGGATATCCTTTTCACCTCAAGACTTGAGGACTTAGGAAGGAACTGGTGGACCCTTATGAGTTCTTACATATCTGTATCGTCGACTGGAGTCCTATCGGCTTTAATCTTTGTCGAGCACACTATACACTATATGCAAATGCAAAAAACCTCTTGACTTCATATAAACCACGCAGCCACGACATAACTAAGAATCTGATCACATGGCCATATCCTGCACAAGGTCTGGGAATGAATCCAATTTGATGTATAGCCTACATGGGTTTTGACAGGGGTTATGGGTATGAGAGAACAATCAACGAATTAGAAGCGATTAAAATATGTAGACACTTTGTGGTTTTAATGTCCTAGCTTCAGGAATTTCATTGTAGTGCCCACACAACGACCGATTATCTGGGGCGTTAAGGTTGAAGAGTTAGGGCATATTCTCTGTATGTGCCCAAAGAGCTTTTGTTGCCGTGTGATCTTATGTTTTCAACATCATTCCAAACAGGAGAGTCTCTTTTTGACTAGTATCAACAATGACAACCTTTCAAATTCCCAAGACCCAGAAAGTTGCTGTTCTCTTTGACACCAAAGAAGATTATCGTATTGAAACCAACTGACCTGTTACTCAGCCGAATGAACTCAAACCTGGAGAGTATCTGGCGAACATCAAGTACTCGGGTGTTTGTCACTTGGACTTGCATGTGAGGGATGCAGATTGGCCAAGAGTCAAGATTGCTTTCCTTTGATAGGTGGACATGAGGGTGTTGGTGTAGTTGTCGCTATAGGAGAGCATACGGTAGACGCGGCGGTCAAAATCGGTGACCATGTGGGATTGAAATGGGTGGGTTGCAGGCATTTGCGAGACGCAAGTCCTTAGTCATTGCTTGCGAAATTGGAGATGAACGATATCCTAGACGTGAGATGTGCCTTGAAGGGAATTATTGCAGTAGGGCATCATTTTGCAAATCACAATAATCAGGCTATGGTGTTACGTTGCCACGAACATTTCAGGAATACACCGTAGGTTCTATTCTCTATCTGACTTTATCTGAAGAACATGCCTTCGTCACGCGCAGGTCCAGGTGAACTATGTTACGAAGCTCCCAGATGAAATGCGCCAATCCTCTGTGCTGTCCGACGTCCGTGCTTAACTTTTTTGCTCAATCTGAGAGATGATCTTTTTAGGGTCTCGCTGTCCACAGGGCAATCAAAATATCTGGTGCCCACCTGGGACAATGTATTGCAATCCCAGGGGCTGGAGGTGGTCTCGGCCACCTTGGTATGAATTATTTGAATTTCCAGTCTTGTTGGGCGATCTAACTACGAAGACTAGCTATTCAGTATGCCGTCGCGTGGTGTTGCAATATTGACATTTGACGTGTTTAGATACAGGGGAAGAAAAGCAAAGACTTTCGTTGAGTCTCGGAGCAGAGAAATAAGTCGATTTTAGGGAAAGCAAGAACCTTATCGGGGATGTCAAGGCTGCTACAGGCGACACTGGATCTTATATCGCCCTAGTCGCCGCCGGAGCTGTAGGACCTTGTGTAATTCGATATCCAAACCATCACGCAAACATAGATCTGTTATCTTCCAAAAGTTTGAGGCAATAATGTATTTCAGGAACAGTGAAACCCTCATGTGTGTTGGCTCGCCAGCCGCAGTGGATGCTCCTAACATCCCGATAACACTGATTGTCGCAAAGGCTCGCTTCTAGAGTTTCCATAGCCTTTGTAAAAATCTGACTTTGACCAATAGTCACCGAAAATTATTGGCAGTGCGGCGGGGTAAGTAGCATTCACTCCATAACAAACAAGTATTTCTCAGCAATCGTCTGGACGCGGACGAAGCTGTCACGCTTACATCTGATGGAAAAGTTCCATCCCAATGTGAAACCAGAAACCCTAAGGACTTGAGTGCGTAAGTAATCTTCCCACAACTAAGATGCTTTCATCCACTCAACAAGATGGGAAGATTACTAGAAGGATCGTCCTCAAAATCTGAGCTTTGGGGTTGACTTTGGCCTTGGGTCAATATTCAGGCGTGGTTGTCTAGACAACCTCTTTGAATGACCCAAAACACTTCAAGCTTACTTCAAGCTCAGGTATTGCGCCTTTTAACATTATGTTAACATCTGACGTACGCACGTATGTCAAGTTGTAATTACTGCTGTAGGCGGAATTGTAGGTGCTGTTATGAAACCCCTGCAGACCAGTATTCGGAAAAGCGAAGTTTATTAGTGACCAGACTGAGACTAAAGAATACATCGCTATTGCTACACTAAACACTGCCCTGCGTGAACCGCGTCTCGGAGTCCCGTTGTCCATCCATACACCAGGTCACACCAGGTCGCGAGTCGGACCGTAACAGGTGCCCTCTCTCATTCTTTCAATTTTCTGGAGAAAGCATCATTTTTGCCTTAGGAATAACAATCCCGCCAAACTGCGAAGTGTCTCAAGATTGGGACGATCATTTGGGATCGGTGTTCCAGTTTCGGGATGCTCTCCCAATTCACCCTTGGTTCATGACTATTTGAGCATAACCCAAATTTTGGAACTGCCTTGATGTGATAAAACTCCCTCCCATAGAAACTGACAAGATGAAAACCCTTAGTATGGGTGTAAAACAATGCATAAACGATCCGCGTGAAAAGACACCACGATTTATTCTAGTTTTTAGGAGGGGCCGATCGAGGAATCAGAATCGTTTCTAATTAGACTCTGCAGTTGAATAACCAATATCGACCCATGCTCGCATATATTCTCCATAAGCAATTGTAAGCATAGTCAACCTATTGGCACGGTTAACTTCCAGCTAATTTTGTTTGTGGTATCGAAAGTATGACTTACCCTATTCCGGATACAGCTAGAATTGAAACGAGTGTATTAGTCATTAGGAGACCGTATCGATTGATCAACGGCAAGAGCAATGCAGTGGACGGGGAAAGCAAAAGCGCTCGGAGAGTACTTGAGTAAGAGATGGAGTCCATGAACGAACAGTACAGAAAGTAGATCAATAAACGAACTTGACGGCAGCGGTGACCTCCGCGCTATTAGCATGTAACACGTCCACGACGTAGGTGCCACATGGAGTCAGCGCGATATCACACTAGTCCATTGACAGAAGTTGATAAGATCGTTGCACCATTTACTGCACTGATTAGAAAGCAAAACGTACACCTATACCGTTAATGAATAAGCAGACGAGGTTCAAAATAAGGCCTGTCCGGGTGGGTAGATATGTTGTAACTAATCCAGATGCGAGCACCGTTAAGGGGAGGAAACAGCTGTATAAACAAGCCCTGAGTCGATCTTCTGGATACCAGTAGCCGCGTTTCCGCTTGTAATCGATCACTATCCTGTCGGATATCCAACCAGAAAGTGGAGATCCAACTAAAATATAGAGATTATTGATCATGTAAAAGATGGCCGAGTATCTGAGATTCAGCACATACTCGCATTTCCGATTCCAAGAGGAATGATGCATGCACCGAGCAGGGCTTCATTTTCAATGCCGTATCTTTTCCCCTATATCGACACTCAGTAAATTTTAACACGCAGGAACACAGACACATACAATCGTGTAAGGTAGAGGAAGCATCAGGGCTAGTAAAGTCAGCATTACATCACGAGTTCGAGGGAATACATGACGCAACTGAAATCGGTCAACAGTGCGAGGAATCCTATGACCGACTAATGAAGGAGATCAGTATGCTCCAGAGAAAGTAGACGGATATTACATGCCACAACCAGAACGGTAGGACTACGAAGTAAAAGCAGCTGAGACAAAGGGTTCAATATCACGGGCCTCCACTTGGGTAATTCCTTCCCGAATTCCTGGTACTTATCAACTCCTCTGGTTCCAGGATGGCTCGTCTCAGGAAAGAGGAATAAAATGCAGAAAAAAGCACCAAATGCGAAAGTAGCAAGGATGTAATGGACGGCTCGCCATGACCAGTAATGAGCTGTAGTCCCTCCAACAGTCGGGGCGAGTGCCCAGCCGAGAAGACAGGTCTAGTTCAATTTGAGTAGGCGAAAGAGCGCACGATACAGAACATACCCCGAAATACGTTCCCAAAGCTGAACCTCTCTCCTCGAGTCTGTAGATATCGCCGATGACTCCCGCCCCAATTGAAAGGCTAGGGGAGGCACCCATGCCTTGAATTATACGCCAGAACATGAGCTGATTCACAGTTCGTGCGCGCGCAACGCCGAAAGAACCCAATATCATAACGGGTAGACACCATAGATAACTGGGTCGACGGCCATCTGTGAATCATCAGTGAAGGACAATTAGACAGATGAGATGTATCCTCACAAAATTTAGAGTACTTCGAACCAACCAGACCACCGAGGGAAGTTGCAAGCAGGTAAATGCTTACTAGAGTGCTTGTAACTTGTTCATTAGACAGGTGAACAGCCAGAGTTCAATAGCACCCACCTGATGACTTCGCCATTCGAGTCGAGTTCTTTGGCAATCTGAGGGATTGATGGTAGAAATGTTCCGGAAGTGAAGACTGGATTACCACTAGTACCGCACTATTGAATATGAGAGGAGAGGACTCACACGCAACCAGTCCTCCCCATGACACAATCGCGACTAAGAACTGCTTTTTTTTCTTTGAGAATCGGTTGTAAATCAGTTCATGCTCATTCAGAAGCAGTGGCGTCTCTTCATTTGTCATGAATGCGTGAATGCGAGGGGGGAAGGCTTTGCAGGTTGTAATTAGAGACGCGATGATTAAACAGGAACAATGACTCAGCTAGGGTAGTGCCTCGTGGGCCATCTTGATGATCATAATCAATATGAGTTTCTTCCCGACATGTCATTCATTCCATTACTCACCGCGTTGCTGCCAGACGCACTCGGATATTCTTCTGGTTTATCGAATTTCATTCAAGCATACCAATAACTGTGAGATCGAATATCTGGTGAGTGGTGAACACGAAGAAATGGTCATCACCTGGGAACAGAAAACTGACCTGGATATCAGTTGGCAGTTTCGACGGCGCTCTAAGTCGGGCGCATGTTGGACGTGGGAGAGAAATTTGAATAAACAATGACTGGACGGAGAATTTGAGTGACTCCTGTCATTTACTTCCGATATCTGATAACCTCTCTCACTGAGTTAAGTTCCTTTGCGCCATAGAAAGCGTAGATATTCCAGAGCAGAAAACTGCAAATATTTGTCCTCAGATATAGCTCCACGTCAATGACAGAGGCGTATCAGCGATTCCGATTCTGTTTGCTACTTTCACCTAGGCGAAAACTCTTGTAGATCATATCACACGAATTTTGCGGTAAGAGGATCTTTTCTCTCATCGGGACGAATATAGAAGAATAGAGGAAGAGAAGTGAAGACTTAGTCTCGGTTCTAGAATTTGGAACCTAGAAAATTTGAGGAATGGATTGACGGTCCCAGGTCAACTTTGGGTTGGCGGAGATCATCCCCAGTGTAGGGCTGTACTGCGCGACCGCGGTTTCAACATCTAGTAAGCGTGGGAATCCACCAGGCGACATCATAATTTTTATGCAGACCGTAATGTTTATCTAGGGGTAACGAATTGAGGAAAGTCACCTATATCTCATAAAAGGCTATCAATGTCAATTAAACTGCCTCGAACTCTTTTTTTCTGCCGTGGTACCTCCAAGAACGGCGACTGTGGTGTTCTAGGCCGAAGCAGCTCGCGCTGCAATTGCAAGGTGGGAGAAAACTCCCCCAGTCGCGCCTTTATAAATCGCAGATTGAAGGCCGACAGCAACTGACTCTAAGGATAGCACAGTAAGCCTGGCCACTTGATTTGATTGCAACCTGGATATATATTCACTGCTAGCCACACCAACAAGTGAATCCGATTACCCCAAGGAAAGAGAGGCCAACTATAGGAAGTGCAATTGCGCTTCCGATTGCTGTGGCGTCTATTTTGGCTGGATTAAGAACTGGCAATATCTACCGTATTTTAAGCTATTTTATGACCTCTTTTTCTATTGACTTCTCAACAACAAAGAATAACTAACGGCCAGCACGAAATGCTCACCGCACAAGTGAAAGAACCGATGTTTTAAAAAATCCTATTCCCAAAACTCCACATTTCCTGACTGTTGTGTGACGTTCTCCTCCCTCAGTAACTTCAAAAGTTGCTCCTTGAATCCACTTTTACCCTCAGGGGTGGCAGGAATCCATGCAAGGATGGCATTAGCCCATTGTCATCAGGAGATTCCGGCACGTGCAAGTAAGACATGAACTTCAGCAGGATGAACACTTTATACACACCTCTTCTATGTATGATTATTTACCAAAGAATTTTTCTCGATCTCACTCAGATGTTGCCAGAGCATTCATCTACATTACTGAATGAAACATACAGCAGTATCACCACTGTCATATCTTGACACTCCCACTCAGTGAAATGCTGGCAAAACACCTAAATGTTTCCTGAAGTCAACAAATGCTTTGTGAGGCACTTACTTAGTGAAAATATCTGCCAACATGTTCTTTATTGACACAGACTTGATGTTAGAAGAAACAGTACGCAGCAGCATGGTATAGTGTGGACAACTGACAACCACTTACCAAATATATGACAAGTAGTAGTACAACTTGAACTGGTTAACAACAGTATATTGTCAGAGGTTTGTCTTCCTAAATCCTAATTTTGGATTAAAGATAGCTTAGACAGATGAACTTGTGTTTTGGACTTGAACTTGGTTTCTTTTATTTTATTTTTACTTTACATTTAACTTGGATAAAAGAATATGACAGAAGTCACATGTAATAGTTACAAGTGACAAAAAATGCAACAGATGAAACATTGTAGAACCTACTAGAAGAAATTATAGAATAGACTAGGGTTAAGATATATAGAAAGGTATATAGACTAACAAGTAGTTTTTTAATTTTTTAATTTTTTATCAACAATTTATTACATGGAGCATGATGGCAGACCATGGTAGCTACAACATAACCAAATTAAATAAGACCAAGGAAAAAGAAAGAAAAGAGAAGACAAAAAAGAAAAAGAAACCAAGAAGGAATAAACTACATTAGCAATGAAAAGAAGAATAAAGGAAAACAATGTAGTTATGACAACTTTATGTACTCATGTAATACTTTCTCCAAAAGAGAAAGCATTCAGATTATACTCCATCAAAAAGGAAATGAATTGAGAAATAATTTCTCTACCCAGATTCCATCCCTTGTTAAATCATCTACAATCAAAGAGGATGT
>Ga0157357_1001318_pt1 | contig 10264 bp, 9 predicted proteins | sample AttcapACBM1_FD_111485 | JGI IMG/M metagenome (GOLD analysis project Ga0157357, IMG submission 111485) | Fungus gardens microbial communities from leaf cutter ant in Botucatu, State of Sao Paulo, Brazil - Atta capiguara ACBM1 | ecosystem: Host-associated > Fungi > Mycelium > Unclassified ... | reverse complement strand
GAAGGTGTTTTAAAAGACTCGCACCTCTTCAAGGACGCGACTTTGGCTTCGAAACCACAGGTCATCAAAGCATCACCCAAGTTAGATAAATCAGTAGTATGGGTGGACATCTGGGATTCCCAGAGCAGTTCTTGTGTAAAGAACATCATCAATTGACGATTTAATGTTGGACGATTTATTGCGACTGTTCGCAGAATGAACATGAACCCAGGAGTCCCTCAGTGTAAAAACTGTTGGAAGTGGGGACATTCGACACTAAGTTGTCGCTCTCATATCTCCAGGTGTGCTAAGTGCTATGGAGCTCATGAAACCGAACACCACAGAGAAAAAGTGTGGTGCTGCATGAAAAACAAGAAAGTGAATCACATGGCTACCAATATGGGTGAGCCATGTCCTCATGTCTTCAAGTGCATAAATTACAAGGGAGATCATCAAGCAGATAGCTATAGTTGTCCTTATTGGCGTAACCGTTTCAATAGAGATTGGCATGGTAGAAAACAACAGAAACTCTTTCGAAAGTAGAGTACAGTAATGTAGCAATCCTGTTAACGTAGCTTGGTTTGTTTTCTTTTCTTTTTTCATGTTGTATGTCCATCAATGTACTGTAGCTACTAAGTAGTTACTGCGGTCTGCCATCATGCCCCGTGTTATAAATTGTTGAAAAAAAAAAAAAAAGTAAAGAGTGTGATGTGACAAAGGTGTGACACCTATCACAGTCACAGAAAAGAATATGGAAGATTCTAGAATAGGTAATGTCATATAGTATGGCAATAATATGTTGGCCTTATAAAAATTGCATGAATATTAGGGTAGGTTAGTTTTAATGTGCACATAGACTACAGTCTGTAGTATATAAGGTAGACTATCTTGTATTACTCAATACAAGAGTATGTCTTTTGTCTTAATCTAAGAACTTAAGTTATAACAGTTGGCTTGAGAAATACTACAGGGTTTAGTAGGATTTAGAAAGTGCTGACTAACAGAAAATAGAAACTCCACAAAGTTTCATAGAGCCATAGAAACAGTTTGAGTACTTGAATTTCTTGCAAAGACAGGTTCTCTTATAGACAGATGTTTGATTGAACTGATCCATAGTAAGATACTGACAAAGTTTAGGGTTTGGAAAGAAGTAAACTCTAAGTTGAATGAAGTCTATTAGTAACATAATTCTATATAGAGAGCAACATGTGTAAGATATATGCAAGTAGCATGTAGGCTATGCTAATATAAATAGATGACTCTTGGGCAACTCATCACAAGTACTGTGCATTATGACTGAATAATGCTGTGATCAGGCTGATCGAAATAGATAGAATGTTTATTCAACAAAGTGTAAGCCTGACATTGTCTTGACTGTAGTAGCTGCAACATCCAAAGCATTTGTCACCTCTGGAAACCTTATCCTGTTCTCTTAGAATTTCCTGGAGATGAGATTGGTACTAAGTGACATACAATTTGTTATGATCTCAATCATCATCTTATGTTGTAGAAGTGTTTGTCTCATGTGTTAGACATGTATTAGAGTTTTTTTCATGGAGTAAGAAGTGATGTTTAGTTTAGAGAATTAATCTCATAGTATCACTGAATGATTACTGACAACACGTCCGTTCCGGCAATCAATGCGGGGGAGGCCGACGAAACCCTTGCAGAACTCCCCGACCATGCTGTCTCGTGCAGTGCATGGACGTCTGCCTCATTTTTATTCACAAAAGACTGCTCTTTTAAGATTTACTGCTTCTCAGAAACAAGAAGCCCAGCAGAAATGCATACAAGAGCAACTCCGTGAACTCTTGCGAGGGACTGCTCAGCCGGTAGCTGTTATTACTGCATCCATGCCACCATCTTCGCATAAAATTGCCCAAACCATTCTGAGCACGCAAGCACTCCATCACGGCGCCACGGTCTCTTCTTTCACATCTATCGCAATGGACCCATATCCTCTCATTACATTTGCTCTCCGGATTCCATCCCGCATGGCGACAACTCTCAATATAACTGCCAATTCGATCTCGTCGGCACCTGCAGCCGATGCACCCGCTCAAATGGTCATTAATATCTTATCTTCGACCCAAGCCAAACACGCTTTGATGTTTTCCCGACCCGACCTACACCCAACACCCTTCGCCGATCCTGATATCATATTCAAGCTCTCGGATGAGGGATTTCCTGTGCTTGAAGGTTCTCTCGGCGCATTATCTTGTCGGCTTGTCGGCCGGGGGATTCCCATGCATGACATGGAGTCTTTGGTTTCTGTGTCGAATTATGGTCGTACCAGCGCGTATTGGGGCGACGAGGGCAGCAAGATAGCTGCTGGACGGAAAGAAAGGCGAGATTTAGCTGTATTTAAAGATGGATTCGCCTCATCTGAGCTATTCATTGCTCAAGTCCTACGTATTGAAGCATCGGCACCGGTGATGCCTCTCATCTACTTTAGGCGAAAATTCACGTCATGTGTCCCCTCTCACCCGAATTAATTATCCTGCTCAATGCATGCATAACCTCCCTTGTATGTTGCCAAGTGATTTTTTGAGTAAAAATTGATCTAATCGTCCTTCAACCTCTCGTATCCAGCCACTCTGGACCATATCCCAATAATGTCATCCAACTTCTCTCGTAAAATGTCATCCCTGCATCCTTCCCATCTTCTTCATCATGCGACTTGTCGACGAAAGATCTTCTCGAAGGTCTAGTTTGAGTCAATTCTTTTCACCGATCCGCCACCACGAACAAGTCGTCCGTAAGAGAGCCCAATCTCTCCACGCCCAATCTACACGAGCAAATTCTATTTTGCTCCACGATTCTGCCACCCACAATAATTTAGAAGACTCAAAGACCAACACACTCGACAAGAAGAGCATCTTCAAATTAAGCATCTCAGCGCCTTTACCCGCATCATCCTCCCTGACCGGGCCTACGAGGTTAGACACAGAGTTTGCATCATCTCTGAAACAGCCCCAATCATCTTTTATCAAGACTCGCCATCACGAGGAACCCCCAAGCAGCACTGAACGTAAAGTTCAGTTCGTTGAACCTCAATCCTTGCACCGTCATCGTCAAAATCACCATACCTCTATATCCGTGGATGAATCATCTCTGTTTGTTTCTAATGCCCCTGTTTGTCCAACCTCTTCCGTTTATCGTAGAATTGCTCCCACCAAGAACCGAACTGTAGCGAGAATATCGATATCCACAGGGAAACTATACTATATCCAGGAACCAATTCCAGAATACCCATTCCCAAGTACCTGTTTCTCGCCTCCGCCCTCTCCTTCTCGATCTCATGCCCGTCACCATCGTCGTCACTCTCATTCCTTCAATTTTACCTTTCGTCGGACCTCGCAACATCATAAACACACGTCATTGGCTGGCGTATGTTCACATTTACGACAGCAGTCGGTAACAAGTGGGTTACATTATGATTGTCCTATTCAAGATCACGATGGTTGTGGCTGTGGTGAATTACAAAGGGACAGTGGAAGTTCGGGTACTTCTACTCCGAGCTCGACTGCTCAATCGCAACGACATCATTATCATGACAGAGAAGGAGAATCGACGCCATTGTATACCTCGGCGTCGGAGAAGTTTCATGCGCATTGGGGTATGTTCGCATTTAATATGAGATTTGGTATGTTTAGGGCTCAGGATAGAATGAAGGATGGTGTGGCTTGGATGGAAGGCGTTGTTAGGCGGATGAAGACAGGGAGGTAGCATTAGGACAAAGGGCTGTATTCTTTGTCAATGGTTTTGATATTGACCTGTTGGAGGGTTGATGCCTTCTTGAATCAATAATGAAGTATCATGATTCATCCACACATCATTTTTGATATACGCCAAGGAGGGGTTGTTCTTGACCACTATCACACCCTAGCATATCTGCACAGGATATAGAATCCGGGGTTTTTACGACTGATGTGAGGAGTGACACGATACCACTGGACGCAACGACATTAACCATATCGACCAGTGTATGAAGACCAAGATGAATAACTTCGAGTAGTATCTTGTAGGTATGCTGATGCTGTATGACATAAGTATGCAATGGTTTACTCATTCCAATTTCTCCGGACGTGGAAGGTATACCTAGTTCTCCAGTGAGTGACAGGGAGACACGAATTGTGAGAAGCCAAACACAAATGTTCAATTAAAATGCATGTCAATGATTGATAACGACATGACATCTGTGCGCATAATATCGAAAATCCTTGTCGTGAAATAACGAAGAAAGTAGATTCATTATGAGGAGAGGTATAGGAAAGAGTTTCGAGGTAAATAGACAAATAACAATAGCTATTCAAGCGGCGATAATATATTCCATCGACATTAACGCTGGTATGATGTCTGCAAGTCAACTTTCGATTGCTAGATGGAATAACATGGAGACAAAACAGACATATATGCCCCATGGCTGAGTTGGTTACAGCGTCCGACTGTTATTAATTTCCATCGGAAGGTCGTGAGTTCGAGCCTCACTGGGGCAGTTTGTTTTATTTCTCATTGAGAGGCACCTATCCACTATCATTTGACAATATTAATATACTGACAACCATTCTTCTATCTAATATACTGATGGTATCTCTCATAAACGCATTTGAGTAATTTCTGCTTATATGCTCACAATTTACTAAACTCATCAGCTTTCTGTAAGCAACATGCTTACTTCCACTCCTCTAAACTCATCTCTAAAACTTCTCCAAAACAGTGACCAAAGAACAACACATAAATTGAACCTAATCTGGATCATAGGCTCAATTTTCTGAACTCAGTATCATACTCCATTCCTCTGTAGCCTGAGTGCCGGGCCGCCAGCCAACTAGCTGGGGCGCTGGTCGGGAAGCGGGGGTAAGCACGATGAGGGGTCTATATTGACCTTTGGACCTCAATTTCCTACCATCAACAAGAACCATAGTCTAACATGACTACAACTCTCTTGTGAGCACGACCTTCAATTGCATGGTAAAATCTAGCTGCATAGTTTTTTGTGATGGTGTCAACTCTGTCGCGCTCGTTTTATTGTATGAAGAAACCCAACTGCTCTATGCTAGGAATATCTCGTAAAATGAAACTGCTCAACACTGTATACAACCCAAACATACAGACTAGAACGACTGTGGGACTATAGAAACCCAATCCACCTCTTCACCTCCAACAATGATTCTCAGTGGGACTGCATTATTCACGATAAGATCCTTGAATACCTCAACAGCCTCCCAAGACCACTGTACCATCGTGGCGGGATCAATCTCCAAACATAACGGCCCATCATATGCTCTGGTCCTTCGTGGGAGAGCCTTTGCCATCACATGAGAAAACTCAAGAGGGAAGAGATCGTCAGGACTCTGGGAAGTCCCCTCGATTTTCAATCTTCGCAAATGTGGTACAAATTTACCTTGAGAAAGTGACCGACGGGTAGAAGTGACCCCAATTTGTTCCAAAATATGTTGTATGCTGTCGCTTTCGCATTTTTCCAGGATCACAGTTTCAACCTGAGGGAGAGCGAATAGTATTTCCATAATATTTTCCTCTTCGAAAAAACTCTCAAAATGCACGGTTTTCAGTGTGCTTGGAAAAGTCTCAAACAAAGGCAGAAGACCAAAGTCAGCCAGCGGCATACCCTCATGTACATGCAGGTATCGCAGCGAAGGGAAGCGCAAGCGCTGCAAATTTCGAGACCATGGAGTGTAATTTCCTGCCCACTCAAGATGGCGTAGGCCACGGAAACTAACAGGAGCATCGGCAGGTGGAAGAGACATACGGATGTCCCGACCTGATGCAGCAACCCGTGTACGGTATGATACGAGGTTAGGTCCTGCGAGAAGAAGCTGGAACATCAAGTCAACAGGTACGTCGCGGAGCGTTAGAGAGAGTAGTTGGTGGAATGGGAGGGATACTGAATCTCGCATGCCACAAAGCGAGACATGTCGGAGAGATGGTACATTGGTAATTGTGACAGTGGCTTTTGGTTTAGACCCTTTGGAAATAATGACAAGGGTGTTAAGATTAAGAAAACCTTTAGAAAGGCGCGGGAGCCATGTATCTGGGGGATTTGATAATACCAACACGCGGACTGTGGCCAGCACTTCTGGCGAGCAGAGAGCATCGCCAACTGAAACTTCAAACTTGTCATTATCCATTTCGAGCGCAAATGACCAATGGAATACAACCTGGACTTTCAATCCTATCTCTCCAGCATTTCTCGCATAGAGATATAGGAGGGCAACAGCAGCATTGTAACTCCGCATGCTAGGCAGCGGACGAAGGTCCAGAGCAGACCACAGTTGGGGTGTACCCCAGGCCACTTGGCGCCAATAGGTGCACACAGCGCCCAGGACGATCGGCTTTGGCACTTGGGTTTCATTGGCAGGAGGATCGAGCAGCGCTGCTCTGGCATTAGCAGACACAAATTCATCCGCTTCAAGCGGCTGGAGGTTGATACGAGGCAAAAATGAAGGTTGGGGGTATGCATACGTGAAGATAGTCGACAGAAGCTCCGGTGAGAGCGAACATGCTGGTGCAGTTAAATCGTTCAGCTTACGACGAATGAGAGCACGTCGGGTATTGAGTCCGTGGAGAAAATCATCAATATGTTGGTCTTCTTCCTTCAAAAGGCCAATGTCGTCTGGAAGAGAGCTTTCTGTGTTTCTTTTGAGGCTACAGAGAGTACAGGCCTCACTACTCATATCGGGCGATAGATAGAGGTGAATATTTGTCTGTATTTGGTCTCGTGAGGCGAGGATCTAATAGGATCTAATCTCCTCGCTTGTTGATTTCTCTTTACTAACTCAATGTCGCAGCACATCGGTATGTCCGTTTAAACTCCAAAACGAGAGAAAAACATATATTTATGTACAAGTAGCTTTGCTGTCGGTGTACGATAAAACTAATCTTTTGGAACTTGCCAGGGGCTTGCAGGAGTCCGGTGTACGGTTGTTGGGATCGGGAGGGACAGCAAAGAAGATCAGAGATGCAGGAATTCCTATTGAGTGATTTTTCAGCAGATAATCCTATCTAACACCAGTGATTGACTTGATTTGTGCAGGGACGTTTCCAATATAACGAAGGCCCCTGAGATGCTCGGTGGTCGTGTCAAGACTCTTCATCCTGCAGTCCATGGAGGCAAGTTCTTCCATTCATTCCCCGGAACTGTAAATATTCGTTTTGGACAATATCAGGAATTCTTGCTCGCTCTATCCCCTCAGACGAAACAGACCTCGCAGCTCAATCTATCTCTCCCATATCCATCGTTGTTTGCAACCTCTACCCTTTCACCCAAACTATTGCAAAACCCAACTGTACACTCCTTGAAGCAGTTGAAGAAATAGATATCGGTGGCGTTACTCTCCTCCGTGCGGCAGCTAAGAATCACGCCCGGGTATCAATCCTGTCCGATCCTGCAGATTACAGCTCTTTCTTCGACGCCTGGAAGAACGGTCAGGGTGATGTTGGACAGGGTTTGAGGAGCAAGCTTGCGCTCAAAGCTTTTGAACAGACTGCCAAATATGATGAGGCTATCAGTGGATATTTCAGAGAGCAGTATGCTTCGACTGATTTGAGCCCGGAGAAACAAGTTGCTTCTGTGCAGAGAATGCCTCTGAGGTATGGTGCAAATCCACATCAGAAACCTGCACAGGCATTTGTCGAACAGGGAGAATTACCTTTCAAGGGTGAGTTCTCCTGCTATCAGTTTTATTGTTCGCCTTGCTGATCGTCGGAATACCCAAGCTTTGTGCGGATCACCCGGATACATCAATCTCCTGGACGCACTCAATTCGTATGCGCTTGTAAAGGAGCTTCAGGAAGCCCTCCATCTTCCTGCTGCAGCCTCGTTCAAGCACGTTTCACCTGCAGGCGCCGGTGTCGGCATTGATCTTGACGAAACTGAGAAGAAGGTCTACGGTGTTGACGACCTCAGGGAACCTTTAACTCCCCTTGCCGCCGCTTACGCTCGTGCTCGTGGTACGTTACCTAGTCCGTCTCCAATCATGAAATGAACTGATAAGAATTGTGGTGTTGATCTAGGCGCGGACCGTATGTCATCTTTCGGTGACTTTGTCGCCCTTTCTGCCCCTTGTGATCTTGCAACTGCTCGTATCATTTCTCGAGAGGTATCCGATGGGATCATTGCCCCTGGATATACGCCGGAAGCATTCGATGTCCTCAGCAAAAAGAAAGGAGGAAAGTATTGTGTGCTCGAGGTTTGTCTTCGGCGCTTCCCCGGCGAAAAAATTTCCTTATCCAATCTCTAATAGATCGACTCGAAATATATGCCTCCAGCAGTAGAGACAAGACAAGTATATGGTGTTTCCCTTCAGCAAGTCCGCAACAATGCCGTCGTCTCTCCTTCACTATTCACCAACCTTGTTTCCTCCAACAAAGATCTCCCTCAACAAGCCATTACAGATCTCATTGTCGCAACTCTGGTGCTCAAATACACCCAATCCAACTCTGTTGCCTACGCCTACAGGGGAGCAACCATCGGTATTGGTGCAGGTCAACAAAGTCGCATTCACTGCACCCGTCTAGCAGGTGACAAAGCTGACTTGTGGTGGTTACGTTTCCACCCTCGGACTCTCGCACTCCCATTTAAAAAGGGTGTCAAGCGCGCGGAGAAGGCCAATGCCATTGATTTATATGTTTCTGGAGAGGAATTGGAGGGAGGTGAGAAGGCGCATTGGGAGAGTTTGTTTGAAGGGGAGGTTGAGAAGCTCAATTTGTTGAGTGAGGATGAGAAGAAGGAGTGGGCGAGGAAGTTGGATGAAGTTGCGTGCTCTAGTGATGCATTTTTCCCGTTCCCCGATAATGTGCATAGAGCGAGGAAGAGTGGAGTTAGATATCTTGCGGCACCTAGTGGGAGTGTTATGGATGTAGAGTGTATCAAGGCGGCCGATGAGTTGGGGATTGTGTTCGTTCATACTGATCTTAGGTTGTTCCACCATTAAGGACAAGGTAGAAAGATGGAGGTGTGTACACTTATCGGATCTATTATGCTGCAGGTATTTGGGATATACTCGAGCCTATGTAGAATGAAAAATCTGAACTGACACGTAGCAGAAGACAATCAATGTGATCTGCGAAAATTAAGTCTATCACCGGTCGAACAGATGTGATTGCTTAACTATTCAGTGTTTGTCTTCAGGGTTTTGACCTTCTGCCCAGGCTTGAGTGAGTCCTCGTTCGGAAATTAAATCAACACCCCATTCTTTGACCTCAGAGTGGCTGAGCTTGGGGATGCTGCTATCAAAAAAGGGTTGAAGATCTTTATTATGGCGTTTCTCGTATTCGAGCGCTGGAGGGACGAGTAAAGAATGATCCAGGGATCAGATTTGTAGAATACCTTGGGTCGCCATTTCGAAACGATCGAGGTCTATGTTTGATGTATGAGCTCGAGAATAAGTGGCAGGATTTTATCTCACCTTTAACGAACCTAGCTTCGGGGGTCTTGCCTTCTTCGTATTCCTTGGTTATTTTGTATAGCAAAAGCTTGTATTCGAGTAGGGGAAAGGAGACTCACATGCCACAAGGCTTCGATCCTCTGAGCGGCAGGCGAGTTATGTAACATATCATGTACAAAGTTGTGCATTGCCTCTGCCTCGAGACGAGCTTTTGTTTCTTTGGATATGCCTTCCTTCGGAGTGATGTCGCCAACTGTTAAGTGGAAAACATGTGCGGAGAATATATCTTTTGTAAGTAAGGTGAGACGAAGCAAGCATGTAAAACAGACTTTGTGCTTCAGCAAGGTCGTGTACGACACACATCATAACACATCTTCCAAGTGTCGTGAGCTGTTGATCAGCCAGCGCGACTACAAAGACACAAACTTTGGTACGTCCAACTTGGTATCAGAAGTGCACATGGCAAGTACTGCCATACGGTACATGTGGTCTGAAATACTGGACGGTGACTTTTAGTGCTTCAAGTCAGATAGAGGTGCAGTTGTAGACCTTTCGGCATCTGGAATCTACTAGCAAAGTAAGTGTTATTCAAGTAGATTATAATATGCAAACGTTATTGTTCAACCAGCCGGTGCGTTTTTGAGTCTGCTCTTTACCGATCAGTGTGAATTCGATTGAGGTGATGATACTGTATCACCTTCAAACGCTCCAACACGTGAAGGAATGCAAGTCTGTCCACAGATTTGTCTCCTGTGCTCACGTACAGAGGAGGAAATTCGCGCTTCTGCATGTCCTGTATCGTCGGATGAGTGCAAGTCGCCGAAAGTGGTGGAAAGGGGTTTTGACCGAAAAGGGCAAGACTGGCAGACCATCAT
>Ga0157357_1001317_pt1 | contig 10268 bp, 13 predicted proteins | sample AttcapACBM1_FD_111485 | JGI IMG/M metagenome (GOLD analysis project Ga0157357, IMG submission 111485) | Fungus gardens microbial communities from leaf cutter ant in Botucatu, State of Sao Paulo, Brazil - Atta capiguara ACBM1 | ecosystem: Host-associated > Fungi > Mycelium > Unclassified ... | reverse complement strand
GCAAGTAAATCTCTTAGGTGGATATCTAGTGGGAATTTCACAAGAGAACTCGACAAGGAGTCTCTGCTAAATTAGAGTCCTATATATACTAAATACATCTGGTCTGTGCTACAACCTCATGTCCGCCTCATTTCCTACTCAAGGCCACCATGTTGTATACATGTGCCCTGATGTCATCTTCTAGATTTTTCCACTATGTTCTAGGCTTATGACATCATATCATGTGACATGTCATGTGACTGCGATGTCACGTGCCTCTTCATCATCACTAAAAAGAAAAAGAAATTCAAAAGAAAAGAAATATAAAATCAAGAAAAATAGATAAAAGAGAAAGAAAAATGTTAGTGTCAAAGTGTTCCATAACAATGTTGTTGTCATATTGTATGATATTACCTATTTCAGAACCTTTTATGTTCTTCTTTGTGTTATATGATTGTGTGACTGTGGCTGTGACATATATGACAACTTTGTAACAAATGTTATGTTTCCATCATGTGTAATTTCACATTACACTCCTTCACCTAAGTTCAAAATAATGAAAATGAAACTGGAAATAAAATAGATGGAAAATGGAAAAATATCTTGACAATCAACTAAAACTAGTAGTATCTTTCCATGTTGGTGGTGACATACCTCTTCATCCTCTGGAATGGAATAACTTCCTCTGATATCCAAAGTTTCCCTTCTAAAATATGTGACCAGTGCAATGGGTAGAGACATAGCACACAAGCTGAAGCCAAAGGTTATTTCACATCTATTTACTGTATATCACAGATAAGTATCACTCATCTAACTTCTGAGAGTCTGCCATAGATCTTAGTTACTGAGGTGTGAACCATGCCTAACAATAAGTCAGATAGTGACACTGTAAACCTCATTCTGAAAATTGACTAAAACCAGCACTTTCTTCCAGTGTTGGCAGTAATATACCCTTTGAATGGATTATTTCTTCAAATCTCTCTAAGTACACTCTCTGAAATATGCAACCAATGTGACAAGTAAAGATGCAGCATATAAAAGAAAGAAAATAGAAATAAGTTAGATGTAGTTTTACTAGCCTAGCATATAGGTAGATACTTTGTATTAAGAACTTGATTGAGTTCTCTTGTATTAACCTAATATAAGCTGAAGCTGAAGGTTTGTCATCTGTGTTCTGCATATCACAGATAAGTAGGATGCTTCATTTGTCTTCTAAGAGCCTGCTACAGACCTTGGCTGCCAAAGTGTAAACTATACCTAACATAGTATAACAACAGAGAGTCTAGGGGAAAAGTCACTAAGCAATGAAAATATATGATCTGTAGCAGAAGAGTATGTGGAAGTGGATAAGTATCTGAGATTGATACAAATATCCATTAAGGAAGATTGTAGTCTATGATATACTGCTGCTATGCTCATCATTTTGTTTTTTCCAATGTTAACTAAGGTGCTTTAACTTTAACACCAAATTCCAACATCATTCTAACATCTTCTCGAGTAACATGATAATACTATTCCTTAGGGTGATTTCAGCCACTTTTCGAAAGCTCACCATTTAGAACATAGGAGTGGAGCAAATAACCTACAATTATAGCCACATATTTGAAAGGGAATCATAACATCTTCCGCTATATTATCTAAGGATCCTCTGAATCAGAGACTCAACGTCTGCTGACTAATGCACTGCTGTTGATAGTATTATCGGAATCCTTGAAATTCTACACAGAAACCTTAGGACAAGTCAGGGTCTGACTAATTGGTATTGCATACGTCGCGAGCCTGCCATTGAATTCTCCATCCTTAAGTGAGACCTTTGATGATGTCTGCGGCTGGAAGAGTTGTTTTAGCGACCAGCACCTAATGAAATACACGCGTTCTCACCAATTTCACCAACGCCGTATGCGATACCTACAAAATACATCGTAAGAATCACAACAGGAATCAAAAAAATGAACACTTGCTTTGAGTATGTGACCCGACCTGAAGCGGAATGATAGAAAGGTCAGCAATACGGAGATTCTTTGTCCCATAAACCTAATAACATAGTCTATGAGGCATAGATCATTCAAATCAGACTAACAATCATCTAACCTTCAATCTCGTGTCAACGACACCGTCTTTCTCCCGAGGTAGCATGGCAGCAGAACCGATGGTGTCTGGATCATCAGGTAACACCAGAGCTCCAAAGGAATTCATCTGCCAACTCACGGAAAACTGTGCCAGTATATTTCTTGAGGTATTCTATTGTGACTCTTAGTCCTGTCGACTATAAAATTGTCAAGGATCGACTTACCCTCGATGTCCTCGTCGGTAGTTTGCTCGGCTCCAGGATTTAACTCGACAGGCATTTCACCTGAGGAATAAGACAGATCACGGAAGAGACAAGGTGACCCGAAGATACCTTTGAAGTAGTCCTTGACAGGCTGACCCTTTAATATACGTCTGGAGAAATTTACGGCCTCTCTTAACATCTCTAGGTCTGCACTAGACTTTAGCAGCTGGGGAAGGGTACTACAACCTATCATAGACTGACCTATGCCTTGTTCAAAGTAGTGAGGATCGAAGGCCGGCTGCTCTTGGGGGTTGGAGCTGGTTACATGCTACCGAACGATGAGTACACAGTCTGTGAACCAATATACTCTTGGAGACGTACAATTGTTCCACGGGAGAACGTTCCGTTTATGGCAGCAAGGAATGACCAGTACCTCTTTCCAGGAGAGGGCGGATCTATGTTCACTTAGCGATAACTACATAGAAGATGATAAATACTTACGTGCACCACCGAGGAAACATGGGAAACTGATTATCTCGCACGACGGCACATTCTCCTCCAGGTGATCAAGTTGAATCTTGAGTTGCTCAGCGGTCTTGAGAGAGTATTTGCCTGCAGCTATCTCAACTCCAATTCGCTTGCGAGTTTTGGAGGCTATTTCGTTGGCTTTCTCGGAAATGGTGCTGAAGGGAGCGAAAAGGAAGGTATAGATTCCCATAGTATATAAGCCTTGGCCCTTGATGCTGAGCATCATCATCAGAGAGGTGGGAACAAAAAGGGGTAAATTGTACACACAGAAGCTCTTTGTGTTTCTTGGCGATTTCAGGGTTGTAGAGAGCATCCATAGTTTCATCAGGAATGTTATCGGGGAGTTCTTGATTCCGTGTCAAGCGAGGTCCTGCTGTACAATACAAATCGTACCAAATGTAACGCTGGCATAAATGTGCTCTTGAATATCCTCTCCAACACCATTTAATGCCAGCTTGACAGGAATGCCAGCTTTGTGAAGAACATCAGGACGACCGATGCCCGAAAGCTCCAATATTTTAGGAGTCAAAAGAGTACTGACACCAAGACAGCCCGTTTTTATTGCTGAAGATGTAAACGAAATCGGAATGCGCACCCAGCACTCAGAATTACCTCCTTCGAAACCTTGACGGTGTATATTTCACCGTTAGATTTATGGGAGAACTCCACACCAGCGACAACGAGCTCGCCCTCATCCTCAGTAGTTACTAAGCGATGAACAAAAGCACCTGTCAGCAAATCGAAGTTAGACCTGGCAGAGTTAGGTTCCCAGTAGGCGTTGCCAGAAAAGGACCGAAAGCCGGTCTTCGGATCGACAGTCATAGCGCCCATCACAAGACCGTTTGGCTATATAGTGGCATCAGTCTGTGAATGTGAAATCGCTCTATATATGATACGCACATCACCCTTCAACTGTAGATGTAAAAATCAATACAAGCAACAGCTCAAATTCAGAGAGAACGCACGGGAGCAGTAGCCATTGTGAATCCAAGATTCTGGAACGTAGACTGAATCTTGATGTCGAGGTCGGCACGGAAATGAGGGTGCGAAGCTTGGACAGGACCTGGTGAAAGGTAAGTGCGCGTCTGGAAGAACTTAGATTCATTGATACCATTGCCGATTGAATTCTTCCACAGTTCCCTGACTGAGTCCGGAGTTCCTCTCCTGGCATGTTCAGCGTCGGAAAAGTTCGGCGGCGTATATCTAAACCAACTCGTAGATTAGCAACGAATGAAAAGGATGTCGAAGAAAGCTTTTACGTGACTGCCCGTTCCATGTATTTGTTGAACCTGTCCCAGTTCCATCCTTCATTTCCTAATTTCTCCCAAGCTGTTTTCGTCAGTTTTTACCTGAATACGAAAACAAGTGTTATTTATCCACCAACCATCTATATCCTCCCTAGAGGGTTTATTATAGCCCGTAAAGTTGATCGCAGAACTCCCTCCAACCACACGCCCTCTTTCGGGAAATCACTAGTTTTGAGATGTGATGTTAAATGAGAGCATGACTGACCTTGGCCATGGAAACACGTTACTGTTGGCATATTTTTGAGGAGTCTGTGATTTATGTTAGCTCGAGAGACGCTTGAACGGATTATCTGATCCACCGTCATTGAACACCAGTCGTAATCATTCCGGCCAAACATTTGTCCAAATTGATTAATGTAGACTACCAACATCAGAATGAACCTGCAGCTTCGTGGGCTCGATTTAATCACACTCACGGATTAGAGAATCATTTTCCTTTAATTCACCAGCTTCAAGGACGAGCACAGATGTTCCCGGATCTTCGGACAATCGGGCAGCCAGAACTAATCCGGCGGTCTGGCACCCAATTACATAGTCAGAGCCCACATCCTTTAACGTACGGTCACACTTACACCTCCTCCTGATAATCAGAGTTATGAGATACAGCATCTCCGTTGTTGCCGAATGAATAAACATACCGGCGATGACATAGTCGTACAAACGGCTTGTAGCGTCTTTGAGTTCAATGAGAGGCATGATTCAGTGTATGTATCCACAAGCTGATTTTCTTTCCCATGGAATAACCCCGAATATGTGCTCTAGAACCATCACCATCGCGATAGTTCCCACGAGATGGACATATGCAAGTAACTATCCACACAATGTACGTGTCCCCCCCAGGAAAAAAGAACATCTGAAAAGGTCTCAGGCTCTCGACAAGCCATCTAGGTGAGACCAGTAGTGGGGAGGAACCTCGAATCTTGAGCCAGATGGCTGCTTCACCGAGAAACCCAAAACGACGCAGGCCTGACCTCGACCGGAGTAGCGGCACAGCACACCTCTTATGCGTCATCTCCCAGCAAAGCAAATACAGAAGTAACCGATATACAGCAACCAGGAAACCAGCTTCAGAGCCTTTTTTTAAAAAAAATCAGCAATTTATTACATGGAGTATGTAGGCAGGCCATTATAGTACAAGACTATTCAAATAGAGCAAAAAACAAAGAGAGATGAAAAAGAGGGAGGAGAGAGAGAAAAATACAGAGTTATCTACTTAGAATATATTGTTCTGGAAGCAGAAAGCATCTGGATTACCTTGCAGAAATCTAATAATGTCAGTCAGTGTGTCAGTGTCACCAACAGCTCCATTGTAATGGGCACAGTCATAAAGGACATGGTTGTTGGAAGAAACAATGTACAGTAGCATGGTACAGTGTGGACAACTAACTTATTGCAAGTGCTGTGCTGATTACAGTCATGAGTATGAACAAGCTGAACATTTATTTAACAATGGTTTTATATTTCTAACTGTACTATACTATACAGATATACATTCATCCCAGAACATGTAACATGTATTCTCTTTACATGAGAAAAAACAACAATGGTATTTATCTATGAGTGTATAATTGGTGATGAGTTTAGTAACTCTTGCATATAAGGAATTAGAATATTCAATATGTTTCATCCAAGCACTCTCCTTAGAGTAAGAAGGAGTAATAACATCTAAGACTTGAAGTTGCATTTGTATCATGACTTAAGCCTGAAGCTAAGCAAAAGAATATAAGAAGACCTGTCTTTTTACCATATTTGTCTAAGCAAGGTTCCTTAACCTTGAACCCTACATACTTTATACTAGACTTTTCTATCTTTGAACACTACCAAATCTCATTACAAAGCCTATGTGGTTTGCTACAAGCACTACCAAACCTCATATATTACAACTTAAGTCTCATAGTATTTAAGATAAAAGAAGAATCTTGTATTAAGGTTGACACAAGAGAACTTAATAGGGTTCCTAGTACAGAATAATTATCAAGAAGGCAGATTTTGCTTCAAGTAGATATCCACAATCAGTTGCATGGAAAAGGGTCAGATCAAGTATAAAAACTTATTTGAGAATGGATGTGAATATTCATAAGGTTGGGCAAAGTATCCAGTTTGTGGATTGAGCTTGGAAGCTTATTCATGGATTAGTGATATGATCTTAGATGATAACCTTGGCCTCAACTTGTGTGTTATGTTACTGCCTGTAATATGGTCATAATTTTGGATAATGAGGTATCAGAGAGGACTAATCAATAGCTTAGTTAGAGAAGTGAGAAAATAAGCTTTGGACAATTCTTAGTTAATTCTTAGTTGATTTCCAGACTGAATACTACAGAGTATCTACTTGGTCTTAAATACTAAGTCTGTAGTTAAAACTATGGCTAGAGAAATAGTAGTATAGGGAATAACTAAGAAGATATTTGTTATGATTGCATGATTGACAACCTTATGTCTTACAGGTGTTTATTATATGAACAACATATGGTAGGATTTATTTTATTTCCAATTCATTATTTGCTATGCCTTGTTGTTTCCTTATATATACTCAGTCAGTGCCTCATATAGTAGTTGAGGCTTTCTCATTTCTTTCCTCATTGTATACTCAAGAACACCATATGTATTCCTCATTGTCAATAGGTATATATAGCTATCAATACTATTCTATATCTTAAGGTTATAACAATATTATAGAAATGGTTTCTAGGATATAGAACAACTAGAAGTTCAAGTGCTATCAGGAGATGAAACATAAGAGGCTGATCTATGTGTGAACAAGTATAGATATAGAAGTATATCTAGGTATAGTTAGAGTTTTATCTGAAGACTAGAAAGCAAATATCTCAGATGTTTTAAAAGTTGGTCTATGACAGTATCTCTCTTTTAAAAATAAGCTTTCAAGGACTAAAGTGTGATTAGAAAGTGTAACTAGGACTAAAAATGTGAATAAGAATAAGAACAGACCAAGAAAAAAATAAAAAAAAATAAAAAAAACAGAGATAGAAAATAGATATAACAAAAGTATAGAAGATCAAAATAGAAAGACTAGACCAGACTTCAAAGGATATATGGTGTGAAATTTGGATATCAGTTCTAGAGTATGAATGAGTTTAGTAACAAATAATCACTTGGATTTACTTTTCATATCTATAAAATTTCATATTCAACCTCGCTATCAATAGTGACTGGTATAGGTGGAGGATCAGATTGTCCAGAAAAATTACTGAGCATAGCAGTTTTGAGTATAAAGATATAAAAGACAAGATGAACAGAGTATATGGATTCCAGAATACAGAAGATGAATGAATAAGTACTAAGTTATACTATGATCTCATAGAGGCCTAAGTATTTCTCAGACAACTTCTTGGATGGTCATATAGTGCAGAAGAACTGAGCTTTTACAAAAACTTTTTATTCTACTTGGAAGTTTGGGGCCAGAAATCAGTATGTGTTAGTAGATTATTAGTAACACTATTGGGCTATGGAAATTTCAGACTTAAGAACACTCTGGAGTTCATCAAGATTAATAGCAAAGTTATGAATATAAGAGAAGGCTATTTTGCATCCAGAGTGGACTGTGATAACACTTTTTGTTTACAAAAAACAGAGAAACACTGATAGTAGTATTAAAGGTGTTGTTGAAAGCAAATTCCACATATAAAAGAAGTTCAGACTAGTTGTTCTGCTGATAGTTACAATAAACTTAGAGATATTGTTTCAGAGTTTGGTTAGTTTTTTTCCATCTGTTTATTTTCTTCCAGATGGTAATCTGAGATGAAGTAGAGATATATGTTAATGGCAGTGTCTAAAGAGAAGAAGAAATTAGATACAAACTTGGATCCTTGATTAGAAGTAATATGAGATAGAACTCTATGTTTAGAGAATATATGGATGATAAATAGTCTGGTTGACTCTGCAGAAGTGATAATGTCAGATATTAGTATCACAGACTTCATTCAACTTGTATCTCTACAACCAGTGGACTAATTCTCACAAACCAAGTTGTACTGGAAAGCCCCAAATGAGGGCTATTTGTACATATATGGGATGTATAAAAGTGACAACAGATTACTGAGATATCAGACCATCAGTAACTACAAGATTTATTGACTATTATCTTAGTGTTAAGTGTAGTTCACACTAGAAGGCAAAAGCCTGTGGGATTGGCTCAGAGATACATAGAATATAGAAACTGTTTCTCTATGTTATAAGCTTGATGATGCAAACTTGTTAAAATGATCTTGGCTTCAGCTTATATACTGTACTGTCTATCTGCCATGTAGTTGCAACTTTAGAGAAATGGATGAAGTCAAAAGTAAGAGTAAGTGCTGATATTGATGTATTGCTATTAAATACTAGGGATCAAATTCAATAGAAGTTTATCTTTGTTGATTATTAGACTAGTAAATTATAGTGTAACTACTAGTCTTATATACAGGTTAGATATATAGGAGGTGCTAGGAGGTTTCAGTAGTGAAATACTGAAAAGAGTCAGATAGAGAAACACTACCATAGAAGACTGAGTTCAATAGAAGTATCTCTGTTATAGAAGACTAAATATCTGAATTATTACATCACTACTATGGGGACATATCTTTAGAATAGGTAGACTTGACATATGACACTCAGGAACAACTAGATGAATTTCCATGATTAAACTTGCATTGGAAAGTGCTTATCAAATGGTTTCTAATGATATATCATACATCATATAAAAATAAGTATTCATAGAGATACAAGTATATTAATATAGTGACATAATTAGTTATCTTCTAAAATTAGCCTAACATAACAAATAACAGTCCTCACCAAATATAAGCTTTGATCATGTGATAGAAATAGCTTGTATATAGATTATCACTAGTTAATACAAGAGAATTCAATAGACTTCTTAGTACTATGTATCAACCTTATATATATTAGACTAATGGTTCATACTACATAAATTCTAATCTATCCTAAAGGCTATACATATTACATGCTATTGACATATAGTATGACATTATTCTTTTGGAATCTTCTGTCCTTCTATGTATCATATGATTATGTGACTATGACTTGTGACTTGATGTGTGACAGTTATGACAGTCATGCTAATTCCTAATCTTAAGTCTAAAAATAAGAAAATAAATGAAAAGAAAATAAATGAAAAGAAAATAGAAATGAGAAAAGAGATGAAAATAAATAGAGTTTACTGTGATGTTGGGGCTTGGATTGTATGCAGATAACATAGAACTTACAGAATACTTATATGTCTAAGTAGATATTGGGCCAGATATATCTATGACAGATGAGTTCCAGCATTTTGTTTTATCCAAAGTAACTAGTGAGAATATGGTTATGGTAATACTGAAGTACTCAGATGCAGAGATTGTTAATGAATAGTATATAGATTCTATTATTAAGAAGGAGACTGAAAGAGTTAGTTAACTAATAGTTTTTAGAATTGGGAAGATATTCTGTAGTAGAAGTGTCTTTTATAAGATATCAAGGTGGAGTATATCAAGATTAAGAATAGTAGCTATGTAGAGAAAGAGAAAGACTAGAACAGATACTCTAAGAGATACTACTAATTGTTCATGAGTAAAAACTGAGCAGAAGTTGTAAAGATTGACAGAAGTATAGCTAGTATTCCCCTCTTTAGGATAGATGTCCCATTATTTAGTAAGAATATCAGACTTAGTTCTGAGTTGACTAGGACAGAAGTGAATAACAAGATAGAACTGGAAGAGATATTTGGACCATCTTGCTTATTGATGGGTTAGAACTTTGGTAGTCAAAAAATATTTGAAGTTCTTAATGTCAATGGGAAGGGCAGAATCTTCTAAGTAGTATTATCAGATTTGGAATGCTTCAAAAATAGCAAGGAGTTTCTTTTCATGGATATTGTAGTTGAGCTCAGTAGAGTTGAAAGTATGGAAATGAAAGACTACTGGATAAACTTCATTATTTAGAATTATAATGGATAAGATAGTAGCAAGAGTGTAGTCAGAAGCATCTGTTTCTACAATAAGTTAAGTATCAGAGATTCAGTGTGAGAGAATGGAGATGGAAGTGAATGCTTTCTTTAGAGTGTCAAAATTCCAGAGAATATTCTTCTGGGTGAGGTAGATGAGTGGAATAATAATATTTAAGTATATATATTAATCTATAATAAAAGTTGGCAATGTTGTTATTCATTTGTCTTGTGTATGTCT
>Ga0157357_1001315_pt1 | contig 10275 bp, 9 predicted proteins | sample AttcapACBM1_FD_111485 | JGI IMG/M metagenome (GOLD analysis project Ga0157357, IMG submission 111485) | Fungus gardens microbial communities from leaf cutter ant in Botucatu, State of Sao Paulo, Brazil - Atta capiguara ACBM1 | ecosystem: Host-associated > Fungi > Mycelium > Unclassified ... | reverse complement strand
TCATTGAACCTACATATACCAAAGGAGGACCTTGGCTCCAAGTCTTTGGTCATTCTAACTCGCTGTGTGCCTGTGCTACGAGAGCCATCACTAATCACACTCCAATTGGAGAATATCGGTTGAGATTCTTCCCCAATGTAGACTTCAAATGTCCTTGCAGAAACTATCCCATCGAGTCAAGAAGACACATCCTTCATGAGTGTATGAGATTTAACGGGTACTGGAACCCAAGAAGAGATTCATTGAGCCATTTCACCATGTTCTTGATTGCTAATCCTTATGCTTTTGCATTTACAGACAATTAACTTACTTTTCACCAAGTTGAACTTGGTCTATGTTTTCAATTTCCTTCTCTTCCCCTTCTCAATTAGTCATTTTTCCTTTTTCCTTTCCTTTTCAGTTTTAGTTCTCTTGTTAGTCTGTTTCTCTTGTATGTAGTTATGAAGTAGCTACCACGGTCTGCCACTGCATGCTGTGTAATAAATTGTTGATTTAAAAAAAATTACATAAGCATAGAATAATGATGCTTTGATAATCAGAAACTATTAGAAATGAAGGAACTAATTTAGAAATAAAGTTAGAGTATATACTGTGAAAGTCTAAAGTATGGGAATTAGTATAGGAGAGCAGGAAAAAAGAAAATGTCTGACATGATTGTGGACTGCTTGTGAACATTTATAACATAAAGAATTGGGTTAGCATTAATACATAAATGATTAGATGGTTGTGGATAAAAACTTCATATGCAAGAAATGAACTCTACAATAACTTGTAGAGTTCATAGAGAAACAGATTCCCTTATATTCACCATAACACTAACACCAAAACCAAGTGTTAAAACAATGAAAGATAAAAGGTAATAGAGAGCCTATCTAGTATGATCAATACAAGATATCCTAAAGCCTTCATTCATCAAGCATAAAACAGCCAACTATCCAGTTTCTCATGTCTATAAATTATAGTTTTGCCTAACAAAGACTAGCTAATTCAGGCCGCAAAATACTAATGTGAATTTCCTTATATTCTCTAAAATTCAAGAAGGCTACTTTACCCCGTCTGCATACTTCATCCTTGCCACCTGCTCACTCGAGATTACAAAGTTTGATGTCACCCATCGCATTGACATGCTGCTGCATTTCATTCAAACCATACCAGAATTGGTGATAAATCCCTTCCAGATAGCCATTGACATTGTTGGGAGCAGTGGCATAGCTGCGATATAGCAAGATATGTAGGCCATGTATGAAAGGGACAAGTTCGTTGAGTTGAGAAGGGATAGATTGTTGAATCTGCGCATTAGGTGGGGTCCGCATAACATGAGTCCTATCCATACTGGGTTGCGAAGTGTAAGTGAAAATCCGAAATCCAAGTTTATGTGCTAAGTCATCTCTTTTAGAAGAGACACAGAATAGGCAGGCCCACAGGAGGATCCACCACAGGGATTCGAGATCGTAGTCGTACCGATAGAATGGGGGCCACTGCTCCTCGGCAACATGTGCCACACGAGAAGGGTCACCTGATAGGAGATCATAAACACTGTGGCTGGGTGGGGCGGGATTTATCAGCCTCTGGCGTGAATGGACTTCCCAGGGCATGAAAAATGGAGTACCTTATGTCAAATGAGATAGGCTTATCTCTCAGCCTCTGGCGTGAATGGACTTCCCAGGGCATGAAAAATGGAGTACCCTGCGGAAACTTAGCGACAACAAAGGTAGCACATCGAGAAATCTAAATTACCGTCTTCGGGTCCTTATGGCCACGTGGCGTGCTATCAAACTCCCGTGCATATTCCAGATCACTGACCCTTCCGGTCCACTCGCCGTCTTCATCCTTCACCAATATGATGTTCCCCACGCTGATATCACGGTGCACCCACTTTGCCAGTAACATCAATATAAGCGCTAGAAAACAGTAAGCACCACTACTCATCCATCGAACAGCCACAGGACGCACCGATACAAGCATCGTGAATTCCCCTGGAAAACGACTTGAGGTTGGGTGCCTTGTCGAGTGGCTTGCCAACATCTTCATACACCAGCCGATATTGGAACTTGGCTTTGTAGTCACAGGAAGGCAGATGCGCAGCGGGCAAAGGCGTGCTTCCTGCCCGCCCTGAGTAGTTTGAACTCACTGTGAGTTGCGTAGAACCTGAGACTGTTCGTTTCTCCGTCTCAGTCGGTGACTCTTGCATCAGCTCTGTATTGAATATCTTGGGATCCGGATCAGCTCCGTGAGCGCGTTCTTTTGTAAGCTTGCCCCGCTGGTCGCACTTAATGCCCATGATGTATCGATTGTATTGCTTGCTACGGAGGACACGATTGATAATGCTCTTGAGGCTCTCGCCATTCATTATGTTGACGCTGGCGTCCCATTTGTAGTGATCCACATCCACATCGCTGAGGGCAGCAAATATCTTGTTGAGATTATCTCCTTCTGTGTGTGAGTCCTTATCTAGCCACACATCCTTCACAGCATAGCGCCTGCCTCCATTCTTCTCCTTCCCAATTTCCTCCTCTGATGTTCCATCAACCTCAACAGCCTCCCAAACCCGCGTCATCCTTCCAGTGATGCAGAGGACTCGCCCACGGAAGAGGGGCTTGATCGTCCGAAAGAACCTACCATCGACTTGGTACACGTAGCACATGTTATTCTGGAACATGACACGCCTTACAGTAGGGTCAAAGCCCATTTCGTCCTTCGTGGCATACACAAACGAAACAAAAACTCGGATGAAATCATCGAGCCTCTGCCGAAGTTGTGAGACAACGAGCATCTATATGGGCCACGACGCACCTGAGTCCAATCAAAGGCTTCTGACTTGACAGAGTGAGAACGCGAAAAGTACCACAGCGACATCTTGTTATCCTCGATTGTGATCTAGGAACTGGTGGGCACTGGTGCGGTGCTTGTTCATTCAAGGAAACACGTACACCATACATCCACATGCGACAGGGATCATCATTCATGATATAGCTTGCAGCACTAAGAAGCTGCTGCCTATTCTGATTTCGACGTCAGTTGCAACCCATGAACATCGGCAACACGAGCATACCATTTGGACGCTCTTGCTGTCCTTGTTTTTCTTGAACTCTGCAATAATGGCTGTATCGGATCCCAGGAGTTGATCGAATCTCATGCCTTCCAGTCTCATACATGCATCAATTTTGGATGTTCCGCTGCCCACAGACTCGCCCTTGAGCAGCTTGTCAGGGCAGTCTGTGTACCGGAAACTGGGACGCCGAAGCTGGCAAGTTGTAGGATCGGTAAGTTCAAGGTCAAGTAGCGTGTTCACTATCATTTCCAGGGGCTTAAAAAATTTCTCCTCACGCTCCGTCGATGAAGAGGGGTTGGTGCGACCAAAAGCTTTCCATTGGTCAAAATGCCCAGATCCAACCAAGACATCACGAACGCATCTAATATTCTCAGCAGATGGTGAGAAGGGCATGTAATGAGAAAGGAATGTGTCCACCGGGCAGGACAGGAATTCATGTTGCATTTCCTTTGCGATGTTGGGGCGAAGAGCCCATTGAGTGGCAGCACCACCGCCCATCCTTGTCACGCGCGGCGTGAGACTACCGCTTGTGAATATCTGACATAGTATACTCAACCTATAGGACATACCGTAACCCTGCGCTTGAGGACTGGGTCATTGCGGGTGGGGTATTTGGATGCGACATGTAACTTGATCAAATAGCAATGTGAGCCCAACTAGCAATGAGCCCACTCAATACTCCTTTTGGCCTATGACGTCACACGGCAGGTGACGAAGCCTGCCTCCTTGTAAAGTCACTGAGTGGATAATCTCAATGTGGTAATAGTTTGCATCTACTTACGATAGGAACTTTCCACATGTTGTGACCATTATTAATGCCTTTGGCAATAATCACCCTTTCATGACAATTTCGACAGTGTGTACATGATTCTGGCATAATTAAATATTCTTCCATGCGTCATTCTGCCACAGGTCAAACAAAATTCAATATTACATTAGGCCTGTTGACTTCAAGGTGATATTAGGGTAGGAACTACATCTTGTCTGACCTACACCTTGAGTCCTTTTATTAGAAGATGTAATATTATATATAATGGTCAAAATATGTCACATGTTTGTCACACCTGTAACTGTCTAACTGTCACTGTCATGGGTCATATAGGAAGATTGCAAAGGAAATCTAAAGCAGATGATGTTATAATAACATGGCTATGGCATGTTGGCCTGTTGAAACAAGTGGCAGGGATCTAGAGTGATATAGAAACACTAAGTAACATAGAACAAGACTTCATTGATAAGAATGATACCTAAAGTGATATAGAAATACATATAAGTAAGAATTCAGTCCATTAATATCAGAATATTCTAACCTCAGTAATATAGAAAAGGACTGAGATATATATAAAAACTATGTAAAAATAAATAATACTTGAGATGTAAATATGTCTGAAATAATTGAGAATAAATATAAACACAACACACTTACTTAACAAGAAGTATACATATAGGACTTACAGCAGAAATGAATGATGAGAACTTGATTGGAGAAAGGGTCTTCTCCTTATCTCTTATAAAATAGACCAAGTTGGATAAGTTCTTCAAGTTCTTCATAGCTGTGCTAATTTTATTTATCAAGAAAAAGAATAGCTCTCTTAGGCTAGTGCAAGACTATAGGACTCTCAACATAATGATCATCAAGAATAAGTACTTATTCTCTCTAATATTCAAACTAGTCACTAAGCTTTAGAGAGCCCACTACTTCACTAAGCTGAATATCTGTTGGGGATTCAACAATGTTCAGATTAAGCTAGATAATGAGTAAAAGATAGTCTTTTATATAAACTACAAACTTTTTGAACCTCAGGACATATAGAGGTTTTTAGGACTTGCCAATTATCATTGGCAGTTTATAAAAGATTTTTCAGTGATAGCCAGACCATTACATGACTTGGTAAAGAAGGATCAGAAGTGAGACTGGACAGAGAGACAAGAGAAGGTATTTAAGAAGTTAAAAGAAAGATTTACAAAAGAACCAGTGTTAGTAGTACCAGACTTAGACAAAAAATGAGGATGGAAGTAGATACATTGGATTATGCAATAGGAGAGGTCTTATCTAAAGAATGTGAAGACCAAATATAGAGACCAGTAGCTTTTCTCTCAAAATCTATATGAGACAGAGAAAGATTACAAGATTCATGATAAGGAAATGTTGGCAGTAATAAGAGGATTGGAAAACTGGTAGTATTTATTAAAGGGTACAAAATTCAAGTTTGAGGTTTGGACCAACCATAAAAACTTAGAGTATTTTATGAAAGTGCAAAATTTGAACAGAATACAAGCATGTTGGGTATTATATCTGTCAAGATTTAACTTTATCTTGAAACATGTACTGGGCACAAAAATAGGAAAGACAGATGGACTTAATAGGAAACTGGACTGGAAATTAGGTATAGAAAAAGACAATGAAAATCAAACACTTATTAAAGAACAATAGATTTGTAGTTTAGTTGAAGTAGTAATAGAAGGATCTGAAGTAGATATAGTGGAAAAAATTTAAAAAATTTAAAATACAAGGAGCAAAGATAAAGAAGTAGTTAGAGTAGTTAAAGATATGAAGAAGGCAGGAGTTAAAGTATTGAGAAGAGATAAATGGCAGATAGAGAGAGATTTAGTGTTGAAGAAAGAAAAGGTTTATGTACTGAAAGATAAGAAGTTGAGAGTAGAAATAATCTGGTTGCATCATGATATATCAGTAACCAAACATGGAGGAAGATAGAAGACAATGAAGTTGGTAACAAGAAACCACTGGTGGCCTAGAGTAACAAGAAATGTGGAAATATATGTGAATATATGTGATATGTGTCAAAGAATAAAGAATTGGACAAAAGTACTAGTGAGGAAGTTGAAGTTGAGTGAAGTTTTAGAGAAGCCATAAACACACTTGACAGTAGACTTCATTATAAAGTTGCCATTAGTAGCTGGGAAGGATATGATTCTAGTAGTTTGTGACAGGTTGTTCAAGATGATATATTTTGTGGCAACAATAGAAGGGACATTGGCAGAAGAATTAGCACAGTTATTCAGGAATAGTGTATGGAAGTTGCATAAGCTACCAGAGAGTGTAGTATCAGATAGAAGACCACAGTTTGCAGCAGAGTTGATAAAGGAACTAAATAGAATGTTAGGAATTGAGACTAGACTATCAATATTGTTCTATCTGCAAACTGATAGACAAACAGAGAAAATAATCTATTAGGGCCAGGAGTCAAGGTGTCTAAGTCTTCAATGGACACCTCCACCTCTACTTCTTCTTTCTCTACCACCAACCCTTTTTTCTTTGATCCTTCTTTCCACCTAGGTGTCAGAGCTATTGGTGAACCTTCTGGGTCATCATCAACCACCATCTCAAGAGGGACAGGAGCCCATATTTCCTCTTGTACTGTATTCTGACATAGTAGACAATACTAGAATTAAAATTTGGAACAATGTCTCAGGTTCTTCATGGATCATAGACAAAAGGACTAGCAAGAATAGCTATCATTAGTAGAATTCATAGTAAACAACAAAGTACATTTGGCAACTAAGATATCTCTATTTATAGCAAACAATGGTAAAGAACTAAGGATGGGAGCAGACATTAGAAAGAAAGGGAAAGTAGAAAATATTATAGAGTTTGCAGAAAGAATGAAGAAGGTATAGAAAGAAGCTGGGGCAGCATTAATAAAAGCATAGGAGAAGATAAAGAAACAAGCAGACAGAGGGAAGAAAGAAGTAGAAGAAAGAAGATAGAATGGTATTAAGTACAAAGAACTTGATGTTTAAAGAGAAACTAGTGAAGAAACTAGTAGATTAATATATTGGTTCATATTTCATTGACAAGGTAATTTCTACCAATGTAGTTAAATTACAACTGCCCACTTTAATGAGAATTCACCCAGTAGTAAATATCAGTTGAATAGTATAATATAAGAAATAAGTGAAGAGACAAAAAGTAGAAGAAGTAAAACTGACAGAAATGTTGTATAGATAGAATAATAAAAAGTTTGAAGAGAAGTATTTAAGAAAGTTGGAGAGGAACTAGCAAAAAAATGGAAGTCAGTTTTTCCAAAGAAGAAATCTTAAAGAAAAGGTAATGTCAGAGTTGAAAACAATAGACTTTATTTGATTTTTATTTTATTTTATTTTATTTTCTATTTTGGAATCTAAGATCAGGATTAGCATAACATTATATATCACTGTTACATATCAGTCACTATCACACAATCACATATTATATAGAAATATAGTAGAAGGTTTTAGAAAAAAAATATTATTACAACATGTTTAACATATAGCCTTTAGAGTAGATTAATGGTACTGTAGCATAGACTAGTAACTTAGCATATATAAGATAGACAGTTTTGTACTAGGAACTTTATTAAGTTTTCTTGTATTACCCAATACAAGATTCTTCTCTTTAACTTACTCTAAGATTTTTGAGTTATAACATAAAACTCATATTTGGTAGGGCTATTATCTGTTATAGCAGATATTAGGCTAATTTTGAAATATAACTAATTATATCACTATATTGATATATTTGTATTTTATAAATACTAGATCTCTATATAATATATCATTAGAAATAGTTTGATGAGTACTTTCTAATACAAGTTTGATTGTGGGAATTTATTTAGTTGTTTCTAAGATAATGAAACTTATAGTCACTGATGGTCTGATATCTCAGTAATCTGTTGTTACTTTTATATATTTTGCATATGTTTAAATAGCCCTCATTTGAAGCTTTCAAGTATAACTTGGTTTATAAGAATTGGTTCACTGTGTCACAACCTTAAGCTTGGCTCAGGTTGCAATTTAGGCAAAGACTTGAGTAAGATTATAGAAATAAGTTAATTAGTAAAGCATAAGAATATAGTTGAGTATCTATAGCTATATATATCTAGTGACCATAAGGAGAACATAATAAAATGGTGCCTACTACATGAAGTACTGACTGAGATAATATGAGACACAGTTAATCATTGAGTCATAAAGAAACATACCCAACATCTGTAAAACATGTTGTGGCCACATTGTAAACATGAGAGATTGATTGTAATATACTGATTGTAAAGATACAAGTTGAATGAAGTTTGTAATACTCTAGTAATATTCTTTGATATGATTAATAGTCTTATCATCTTCTATATCATGATAAATAACATCTCCTGAAACCTCATAGTAAAAGGTATTATAATAGTATATCTAGATAATATTCTAATCTTCATTTAGACATTAGAGAAGTATTATAGAGTAGTCTGTAGAGTTATGGAATTTCTATCTAAGTATAAGCTGTTCTGAAAAATATGAGTTTGACAAACAGTAGATCAAATACCTAGATCTAATTATTTTAGAAGATTGAGTAGAAACAGACCCTGTTAAGATAGTTAGAGTTCAAAATTGGCTAAGCCTAAAAAATTGCATAGAGCTACAAGCTTTCTTGAGCTTTACTAACTTCTACTAGTAATTTATTCATAGGTTCTCATCTGTTATATAGTCCCTTTTTGATCTCATTAGTAGTAATAGTACTTGGAACTGGACTCTAGACTAACAAGCAATATTCAATGATTTCAAGACTATTATTATCTCTATATCCATCTTAGCTTCTCTAAACATTGCTACTCTCTTCTACATTGAAACTGCACCAAACCCCACAAAAATCTAAACAGACCATATAAATCTAAAATACTTTATAATAGCCAAGAAACTTAACTGCAAACAAGCATGGTAGTCATTATATTAAACAAGATTTGATTTTGTTCTATATTACTGTTTAGGTAAATCTATGGATAAGCTAGATATACTGTTTTGAAGACTGGACAATAGTAATAGCTTCTATAATAATAAGAATATAGTATTGCTCAAGCCAGAGCATTTAGTAGTATGAGCAATAAAAGAACTAGCATTTAAAGAAGAGAAATATAACCTTCTTATGGATATATATCAAGGAAATAGAGTAGATCAACAAGAAAAACTGGTAGCCTACATAGCTAAAGAACTTTACCAATTAGCCTTCAAGTCAATATAGTCTTTAGAGTGGTCGGAATTAGATAGATTGCTTTTATTTTAGAGAAAGATTTATATCCCTGATATCTCAGACTTGCACTGGCATATTATATCCCTTCAATATCTCTTCATCATAATACAAAGATGGCTAGTTATACTAAATGTCAGAAAACCTTGGAATTGATGTTGCAGAGCTATTAGTAGCTTCAAATGTTCAGATACATTGGTCAATACATTGGTACTTGTGATCTATGCTTGTGAACTAATCCTCTCTATTATTTATCTCTCAAAGAGTTATATCCATTGTTTATACCAAATGCAAGGTAGAAAACTATCAGTATTGATTTTGTAGTGAAACTTTCTGAGTCAGTGGGTTTAATGCAGTGATGACAGTAGTAGATTTAGTTTCAAAGAGAACTTACTTTGTCTTTACTTATAATACAGTTACTATGGAGGGCATTACAAGGCTCTTTCTACACTATATATAGAAACTCCATGGCCTTTCCAATCATATAGTTTTGAACCAAGGACCACAATTTGTTGTGCTCTTTACTAAGAAGTTATACCAACTTCTCAGTATTAAATTTGCTTCTTCTACTACTTAACACCCCTAAATAGATGAACAAATAGAACAATTAAACTAAGAGCTTGAGCAATACCTGAGGATATTTATCAACAAACAGCAGAGTGACTGGCAAGATTTTATCCTACTAACAAAGTTTTAGCATAATAATCATGTATGCTCCTCTATATAACAACCCACTATTCCTTCTCAACACTGGATATCTACTATAGATGGGATTTGAGCCTCACCAGAAGAGATATAAATTGGAAAGTGTTTTGAAGTTTACTAATTGTATAAAAGCTATACTAGAAGAAGTGAGGTCTATCATCTAGTTTCAAGAAAACATGGCAAGGTTTTATAATTAATGATATACCTTTACCTCAGTGTTTTACCTTGGTTGTTATAGTAACTACTAAGTACAAAGCTCAATAGCAGCATGAACAAGTAAATCTCTCAGTAGAATATCAAGTAGGAATTATAAGAGAACTCAACAAGGAGTCACTGCTGAATTGCTATTCTATTTATATAATTTATAGATGGTCTATACTAACACTAAATAATTCTACCTTAATGTCCATGCATCATCCATGTATATACCATGAGGTAAACATGCTATTAACATGCACCTTGATATAATCCTTCTAGTCCTTTCTATCAGAGTCTAGACCTATGA
>Ga0157357_1001310_pt1 | contig 10306 bp, 7 predicted proteins | sample AttcapACBM1_FD_111485 | JGI IMG/M metagenome (GOLD analysis project Ga0157357, IMG submission 111485) | Fungus gardens microbial communities from leaf cutter ant in Botucatu, State of Sao Paulo, Brazil - Atta capiguara ACBM1 | ecosystem: Host-associated > Fungi > Mycelium > Unclassified ... | reverse complement strand
TCATTCTATTTTCTTTTTGATTTATTCCCCTTTATTCTATTTTTAGAAACTAGGGTTAGGGTTAGAGTGATAAGATCACGCTGTCACACAGCAGGTCATATCAGATGACATGGTCACAAGTCATATGACACATAGAAGGATGTAGAAGATTCTAGAAGAATGATGTCATACAACATGTGAAACACATGTTGACCTTGAGGCATACACATAGTTGTTTAGGGTAGGCTAGAAATAGCTTGCACAGACCATTAGGTATTTGTATATAAGGTAGACAATCCTGTACAGAGTTCTCTATTGAGTTCTCTTATGTTAATCCAATATAAGATTCGTTCTTTTGACCAACTCTAAGGTCTTAAGTTTGTAACACTCAAGCCATGTTGCTAGAATGAGTCATGTTGGATTTTAAAGTATGAAAAGCTGAGATAGAACAGAATTTATTCCCAAAGTCTCTAATAGGCACTACCATGCAAGATGGTGGTTAGTTGTCAATTTGCTTAGTTATAGGCAGGGTAAAATATGATTTTAAAATCTCTAAAATTCTTTTCATACAATATTTGCAAGAACAAACTTCTTACTGACATTTTATCAAAAAACAACAAAGATTTCAATGTTCTTTTCATTCAAGAACCTTCTTAGTCAATTATTTTTTACAAGGATATTAAACACTGAAAATAAACACCCAAGAGTTCTCACTTACATCAATATCAGACTGATTAGATTATAGTTTTTGTTTAGAAGAGATATTTTCAATCATAAAGACATTAATCTTCTTTTTTTTTTATCATGGCATTATATGTTCTCTTATTAATATCTATTCAGATGACCATAAGTCTGCCTTAAAGTATCTTAAGAATACTGAGGTGAATTTGAATAATATACTAATTATGACAGAGAATTTTAATATTAGAGACAATAATTAGGATCTGGTATATTTGTACCACTCCATACATATAGATACCCTTAAGGAGATTGCTGACAGTTTTGCTTTAGAACTTTCAATGCTCATTGATCAAATACTAACACATTATGTAGACAACTCTCAATATTCAAACTCAGTACTAAATCTCATGTTTCTTTATGTTAATGCAGAGGAATTCAACAACCACTCTATTTCACCTAACCTATTGTCAGATGTGATTCACACCAGAAGGCAAAAGTTTGCAGGGTTGGCTCAGTAATACATAGAGTGTGTAAACTCTGTGCTTGGTGATGCAAACTTGTGGAACAACCTTGGCTTTAGCTTATGTGCTGTGCTATCTATCTGCTGTATGGTCACAACTTCAGATGAATGGATGAAGTCTGAGATAAAAGTGAGTGCTGATTGGTGTATCACTGTTGAACACCAAAGATCAAGTTTAATAAGAATTATCTTTGTTGATTATCAGACTAGTGAATTACAATGTAACTACTAGTTTTATATATGAGTAGGAGATATAAAAGATGTTTGGGGTTTCATTGATATAGCCCCTATTGCTCTAAGAGGAGGTTTTAGTGATGAGACACTAACAAAAGTATCACTCTGCTATGGAAGACCAAGTCAAATAGGAGTATTCCTATCATGAAAGATAGAATATCTGGATTGTTGCATCACTGTTATAGAGACATGCTGTGAAAAGGATGGCTATCATGAATGTTTGAGGGGCAGTATCACCATGGGGATATATTATCATTGAGAAGGAATTCATTCAAAAGAAAAAACTAACTATTGTCAAGAATAATGATGAGATATTAGAAGAAGTGACTCAAGAGTTCACTTCCATTGCAGAGAAACTTTGGTATAAATATTTTAAGGTATAGTGGAATAAAGAATATAATAGAGACTTATTTGCATATCAAACATCTAGGAAAAGAACAGACTGGATCAAATACAGGAAAATGGTCAAAATGGCTAAATAATTATTCTTCAAAAACAGAATTCAAAAAATTATGTTGACCAACAAAAAGCTATGGGATTTAATGAACTGGGTCAAGAAATATAAGTTACCTACTACTGACACCATTAAATTCAATGGACATTCTTATAACAAATTGAACAAATTGTGGTAAGCTCTTTATCAGTCTTATAATGCTGTTCAATATAAACCAATAAATCTCCAACTTTTGGATGAAATTTTATTGCATCAAAAGACTGAATGGCCTTCATTTTCCAAAGCAGAATTTATAAAATCTATCAACAAATGCTATAGTTTGTCTACTTTGGGACCTGGTCAAATCTCCTGGAGTTATCTTAAAACATTGATCAACTATGACAAATGTCTTGATAACATTGTTAACATAGAAAATTCTTGTATTAACCTTGAATACTGGTTCTGTCACTTCAAAAAGTCAATATCAATTATCATTCTGAAGCTAGATAAGCCTTTCTACAATACCCTGAAAACATTCCAGCCTATTGTTCTTCTCAACATATTAGAAAAACTTATTGAAAAAGTTATAAGTGTTAGACTTCAAGTTTATTCTATTACTTCAAACTTTATCCATTTAAGTCAAATGAGTGGTATTTGATAACAATTAACTAACTCATCTCATATGTATGTGATGAACAAAAAGCCTCTATATAAGTACTCTAACTTTCAATATCACTTAGTTTTTTCTTTTATTAAACCATCAACTTCTTTCAAAAATTCTGAGCAAAGCTAGTTTTGATTTCTGAATTTTTCTTTTCTTTTCTGATTATTTAATAAACAGACATACTCAATATGTGTGGAACCAATTCATTTCTCCATTCTTTGAAGCTGATATAGATATAAATTAAGAGTCTACTCTTTCTTTAATTCTTTCTGCTTTTTATATTGTACCTATCTTTCACATTTTTGAAAAAAGATCAAATATTCTTCTTATCTTAAAAAAAAAGTTATGAAAAATCAAATGCAAATCTTTTTTGTAGTTATAACATCATTCTTTCTTTATTCAACTAGTTCAGTCTAGTCATCAAACATGACAAATCAGAAGTCTTTTATTTTTCAAGGTTAACAAATAATCTTCATATTTCTCTTTTGGATCTTTGACCTCTAAAAGGCCCCATTCTCTATTCTAAAGACATCTTGCAATATCTAGGTTTCTTTTTTGACAAGAAACTTACCTTTCACCAGCATATACACCACTATGCCAATAAGGCTTTTTCCATGATTAAGAGTATGAAATGTTGGGTAATTCAAGCAGGGGTTTATTTCCAATCCACAAACAACTACTCTACAGAACATATGTTCTCCCTATTATATTATATGGGTTTCAGCTTTGGTACTTCAAAGGAACATCTTTATATTAGCCTCTTAAAGAGTTAAAGAAAATACAGAAGAGAGTGGTATTATGGATCATAGGAGTATTTTACATATTACCAGCTTGGGGAGTTAAGGCCTTATTCCTATTCATTTTCATCTTGAAAAAATTATTGGACAACATTATCTATGGAAGCATCTCTCTCTAAACAACATACAACTAATACCCTTATAAATGAATATCATTCCAAGAAGACCTTGCCATATTATAAAGCCACATCTTATCTCATAGCTAAACAATGATTAAAGGTTAAGAGCTCTATAATGGACATTAACAATCATTTGAACAAAGTCTTACTTTATTTTGATAGTTTGAATAAAAATCTCTCTTTAGGCCTTTGTTTGGTAGATACTTTTTCAGACCATTTTTCTTTTGTCTCAGTTAACTGAAAGAACTCTGATACATTAACTTTTCATTGCAACAGACTCAAAGATATTCATAGCAAGTCACTCATGAATCAAAATACTATGCTTATCATTGTAAATGCTAGTGTCAAAAACAATGTAGCCACCTAAATCTCTTATATTTGTAGAGGTCAGGAAATCATTGCCAAATTGGTTCATTATACCATGAATATTACTTCTACAGAAGTAGAACTCTTCATTATAAGATGTAGGATAAATCATATAGTTCAATTACAAGATATTAGTTACATCATTGGTATCACTGATGCCATCCCAGCTGCTAAATAGATCTTCAACACATTTGTTTACCCATACCAACTGCACTCTATTGCTATATCCAAAGATCTTAAATACTTTTTCAACAGAAACCTTAATAATTCAATTTTGGGATTGTCTAGATAGCATTAAGTGGTCTCCACATCTATTAGTGGATAAGGAGTCAAAATGTCTATGTCATGGTATGCTTAGACTCTGATATTTTATTTTAATTTCCTTTTCTTTTTATCTATTTTCTTTGATTTGATTTTTCTTTTTCTTTTGTTTTTGTTTCTTTTATTTCTTGTATGATAAAGATGCACATGATGTGTCACATGACATGATATCATAGGCCTAGAATCTGAGAAAATAAACTGGAAGGTTGATGTCAAGGTACATGTTAATGGTATATTCATCTTATGGTGAACACATGAATATTGGAGTAGGGTTATTTATTGTTAGCATAGACTATGTGATACTAGTATATATAATGTAAGAATATATTGGAGACTCCTTGTTGAGTTCTCTTGTAATCCCCATGAGATATTTTACTCCTGAGTTTGCTTAAGTGGTCTATTGGTCATCTTAACTAGTGGTTACTATAACAGTCTAAGGATTAATCCCATTCTACCAAGCAAAACATCATGGGAATTGGCAGGAAAGAAGAATGTAATATTATCATCAATAAATTGCAAATTTATTTTTAAGCCTCTAAATACAAGAGAAGAAATTTCCTTGAATTAAATGATGATGATCATTAGCTTATTTATTAGGGAACAAGCAACAAGTCTAAAGTTGCAAACTCTAACATTGATTTTCATGGACTTTTGTATGCAAACCCCATTGATAAACTTCACACATAGACTTTCTTATGCCAACTTGGACAATCTCCATACTCAAACTCTATCACATACCTCTGACATCTCTAACCAGTTTCCATACTAGGACCTTAGTGCATGTTTAGAATGTCTCTATTTGCTATTCCTAGTTATATGGCCAGTATCATCATTTCCTGGTTATTTTAGCATTGTTCTGCTAGATTAGAATGGACTGTACAATACTTAAGATAATTGCTGCCTTTAGAGAACCTCATTCTGTTCTCTTAGGTTCTTTCTGGAGATAAGTGCTATATTGTACTTTATAAGAAATATAGTCTTAGGTTCTTTCTAGAGTATCTCTATCCAGCTGCTCTAACACTATTTGTCCAACATATTCCAAAGATGGTGCTTGGATAAAGCATTTTAGCTTGTCAAGCTCAATATGTACATACATTACAAGATTAATCACAAATCACACTTCCACCAGTGAATTATTAGTCTGAGTAGACTTCACTTAACTCAGACACCAAGAAATGAGTGCTCAAGACTGTGATGCTTAATATAAGAGTAAAATACATAGTATTAGAATGAGTTCTTACCTATAATGATTATTATAAGAGTAAAGATATTACAGGGGAAAATACAATTATTTAAGTAATTATATAATATCTACTCAGTAATATTATCTGATCAGAAAGGAAGAAATATTGTCTAAAAAGAAGGAATTATATCAAAGAACCAAAGTTAGATATGATAAGTAATAATCCTTAGGATTATACTCTTTCCTACTTTATAAGATTAGGCTCTCCTCTCTTGTTCCTACCTGTCAAAAGCTTCATTATCCTGTAGCTCAGTATTTAGAAGCCAAGTATTATATTCTAGGCTTCAATCTTTAAATGCTACCAGATACCACTTACTTTGTCCAATTTTTTTTATCAATGATACATTCTTATCAGAATTACAGAAGTTAGACTTATTTTATTTTATTTTTGTTCTCATCTTTGTTTTATTTTTTGATTTATTTTATATTTTTGGATCTAGGGTCAGGGTTTAGCATGATGTCACATGTCACATATCACATAAAATGTCATAAAAGGTTCTAGATTATATATATAGTTATTTAGGATAAGCTAAGTATAGTGTAACACAAACTATCAGTTTAGAGTATATAAGATAGACAATTCTGTACAGAGCTCTCCATCAAGTTCTCTTGTAATTACCCAATCCAAGATTGTTCTTTCAACTTAACCCTTAGTCTTAAAAGTTCATAACAATTCTATATGCTATTTCTTAATACTGTTTGGGAGAAGAATAGGGCTAGGTTGAGTGAGTTCCTGGAAGAGGAAAAGAACAGGGTCATTGAGTTGGAAATGGTGTAATTAACTAGCATGAAATGAAGGGAATATATTGTCTGAATCAGGTAGTTCTATTGTATACTTGGGTTTTTCAGAAAATATCTTCATTATCTTTCATAGACCATTATATCTAGACATGAATTTTGCAGAATGCTTATTTCTTTTTGATTTATATTCATGCCAGTGGTTCTTTGTACTCAACATAACTAAGTTTCTTCTATAGTATTCTTCTTCAATTAACCAGTAGGCATTTATCTGGTGAGCTTGTCTATTTTTTGTTGTTATAAGAGAGTTCTGGGTATCCTTAATATTGTTCTAAAGTTGTTCAAGTATTAAAGTTGCTTTGAAGGTGTCTGACTCTGTATTATATGTAGTTTTGATAATAGGAGAGATTAATCTTGGTGAGAAATCTAAGCAAAGTTGGAAGAGGGAGTAGCTTGTAGTGTTATGAACTAAAGCTCAAAGGGTTAAGCGATAGAACAACTCTTGTATTGAGTAACACAAGAGAACTCGATAGAGAACTCTTCTACAAACTAGTCTATCTTATATAGTTCTACAAATGGTCCATGCTAACTACTGTGCACCCTACCCTAAACAACCATATGTAGTCCATGAGGCCAACATGTGGTGTTCATGTTGTATGACGTCATCTGTTCTCAAATCTTCTACTAAATTCTCCCAAGTCTCGTAATCTGTCTTGTGACTACACCATCAGGTTGTGACTGATGTGACAGCGTGACCGATCCACCCTAACCCTAGTTGTTCTAAAAATATAAAAATAGAAAAATAAAACAGGAATGAAAATAAAAATGAAGAGTGAAATAGAAAAACTAAGTCCACTGTGTGTGAACTTGACATGTAGATGTATTGACAGTGGTCATGATGTAGAACTAAATTTAGAGAAGTGCTTTTACCTATCCTTCTTGTTGGTGGTCAATATGAAAATGTAGTATTTGATTAACAGTCTTGTTTGTATATTCTGCTACTCCATCTATTTCTGGATGATATACTGATGACATTTTGAGTTTGATACCTGTCTGTTTGTATAGCTCCTTCCAGGACTGGCTAATAAAAAGTTTATCTTGGTTGAATATGATTTCTGGAGAAAAACTATTTTTGTAATACCAGTTGTCAAAAAAAAATATACTATTTCTGGAGCAGTATTAGTACTATTGCAAGGGATCAGTCAGATGCCTGCTGAGCATAATTGGTCAGTTACTGTCATTAACATATCATGTCCTTTATTTATAGATAGAGGTCCAACAAAATTTATATTGATACTATTAAACCAATTGTCTAGAACAGGAAGAAATTATATCAAAGAACCAGAGCTAGATATGATGAGTGGTAGTCCTTAGGATTATATAAATATAGGCTTAGGTTTTTTCCTAAAAAGCCCTTCATATGTATATATACAAAGTATTCTATTAAAACAAGAAGACATATTTTATTTGATTGTGTACAATATAAAAAGTCTTAAAATTATAAGAGGGAATATTTCAAGGATATTCTTGTATTTCTAGAGTTCAATTCTAAAGCATTCTGCTTTCAGAAAAGTGTTAATTAAAACTTTCTATTCTTTCCTTTTCTTTCACTTTTTATTTATTTTTATGTGTTTATTTTTTTTGTTTTTGTCTTTAATTAAGTAATTATATTGTATAATTACCACAGTCTACTATTCTTTTCAATCAGCAATTTATTATATTGAGCATATAGGCAGACCATGGTAGTTACTTTGTAACTACTTACAATAGACTACATAAAAAGAAAGAGAAAGAGAAAGAAAAGAAAAGAAAAGAAAAGAAAAGAGAAAAACACAGTAAAAAATAAGAAGAGAAGTAGAGATTTTCTATCATTAGAAGCTTGGAAAGTTATTCTCCAAAAGTTCAGAGTATTTTTGCACTCAGTCTTTCTGCTGAAGTCACATGATGATTTACATGAGAAGATAGACAATATGTTGAATTTCTTAGCTTCTTTATCAACTATGTCATGGAGGTACCATCTTTAATTACTTAGGCAGTCCCAAAATTTGATGTGATGATTGTTGTCTTTCTTGAAAAACTTTCTGAGATCTTGAGAGATTAGTGTTGATTGTAGTTGATATGAGTACACCAAAGAATCAAAGATTTTTTTGGCAGCATATATAGAATCCATGATAATAATAATTCAATTGATATGGGAAAGATGTGTAGCTTAGATAATACCATATCTTATTGCAAAAATATTGGCTTTTGTAGATATGACTCTAACTACATGATATATAGTTTTGATGATAGGTTTGTTGTGGCTATGAATATGGGATATAAAAGTAGTGACTTGATTTTTGATGCTGGTATCAGATATAACAACTGCTGAATGAGGGTCCAGTGACACTTAAATGGTAATGTCATCAAGATGTCTTAAATAACTCTCGATGTCCTGATTATTACTCCTGTTTGAAGAATAGAAATAAAAACTTTGTTAGATTTTTTGTCCATGTCAACTATAGGGCCCTTAATACTTGATTGTTGTTTGAGTACAAGATTGTCCAGTGATAGTCAATGAGATTCTTGAGAGTTGGGATTTTTTGGCTTAAGAAGTAAGTTGATGATGTGATTTTGTGGTAGTAAATGAACTCATAAGAGAACATAGCCATAGAGTTTTTGCAAATGAAGATAAATAGGGATTAATCTTACTATGGCTTCAATCCCAGCTGTGGAAGACATACAAAATGCTCCAGTGATCCAAATTACAGTTCTTCTCTGTATTTCTTTGAGTTTATTGAATGGATATGCAAGTGGTTCTTTGTTGTAGTACTACAACTGAAATCTGTATAAGGCTATAGGTAAGGTGCAATATCTATACAAATGTCTCTTTTGAAGGATTGAGGCCTCTTGAAGAATTTCCTAGCATTTTTATGTATTTGATTGTCAAAATGGTTTTGTTGGCATAAAAGTCAATGTGTTGATAAAATGAAAGTTTACAATTGAATATAAAACCTAGATAATACCAAGTGGTTTTGGGGCATTATACAGATCTCCCTAAGAGTATAAAGTTGAGAGAGAGGGATTGAAGCTTCCTTATGATCTAAAAAAGTGAAACACCTCTGTTTTTCCATGTTTCACAGTTAGTCCAAATTTCATAAGAAGATTGGAGATTACATTGTAACTACAGAAAATATTTGCACTTGACACAGTCATGGATTTATACTATGTAATGAGAAGTCCATCATCTATGAAAGAAAGTGTGAAGATTGGTATTTTTAGGTTTTTTAACTGATTTTCAAAAATATAAAAAATGAGTGAGAGATATAATGCTGAAAGAATTGGTGAAAGAGCTGAACCTTGTCCAATCCCAATGTCAACATTGAAAAAAGGAGAATAAAAGCCATTCCAAAAATATTTAGTTTTTTTACTTATTAGATAGTTTCAGAAAAAGGTTGAAACTTTGAGTTCAAAGCTGGCTTTGATCAGGATTGATGAAAGAAGGTGATGATTCAGCAATGGGAAAAATTGCATGATATCAAATGCTAACATGCTGGTTGTGTAATTCTTGACCCATTCTATTCAAATGAAGTGAGTTAGCGCAATTCCTGCATCAGAAGTGACTCTTTGTTTAAGACTACCTAGTTGGCAAGAATGGATGAAGTTGTTTGAGATTGTTATGAACTGCATTCTTTTGCTAATCACTTTCTCAAACAATTTGCTGATTATGTTGAGTAAGACAATAGGCCAGTAGGCCTTGAAAAAGTTGTAGAATCCCTTATTTAGCTTAGGAATTATGATGATAGTAAACATTTTGAAATGCAAAAGCCAGTGTTTTAAGTCAATGTACCCATTAGCAATATCAATGAGTTTATTGAGATATACAATGTCTCTGATAATTTTCTTGAGATGTTTCCAGGATAACTTGTCCAGTTCAGAAGTTGATAAGTTATTACATTTCTCAATTACACTAATAAATTCTTTCTTTGAAAATAAATTTCATTTTGTGATTTATTTGCAAGGGATTTCCTCAAGTAATTGAGGATCCATTTGACAAACTCAAGCCAAATTAAATGACAGATGGTGTTATGATTCAATAATCTTAGAGTTGAATCAAAGAAAAGAATCTTATATTAAAGTTAACACAAGAGAACTCAATAGAGAACTCTGTACAAGATTGTTTACCTTATATACTAAACTACCATAGTCCATGCTACTACTTCTCTAGCCTA
>Ga0157357_1001308_pt1 | contig 10316 bp, 10 predicted proteins | sample AttcapACBM1_FD_111485 | JGI IMG/M metagenome (GOLD analysis project Ga0157357, IMG submission 111485) | Fungus gardens microbial communities from leaf cutter ant in Botucatu, State of Sao Paulo, Brazil - Atta capiguara ACBM1 | ecosystem: Host-associated > Fungi > Mycelium > Unclassified ... | reverse complement strand
TCTGCTATGTTACGCCCTGTTTATCTTTTGCCGGATTTGGCTGCATTGCCGGATTTCGAGACGCCTAAAGTGTTAAAAGCGCTTATTGCCGCGCATAAATCTTTGGCTGAGCTAAAAGGCCGGGCTGAAATTATCCCAAATCAGGGGATTTTGATCGACAGCCTGGTATTGCAGGAAGCAAAACTCAGCTCAGAAATTGAGAATATTGTTACAACGCAGGACGAGCTTTTCCGCGCCGAATTATTGCCGCGCAATCCTGAATCGGCCGCTGTAAAAGAGGTTACCCATTATCGCGATGCGTTGCTCTCCGGCTTCCGCGCCCTGAAAGAGCAGCGCAATATTATCAGCAATACGGCTATTACCGATATGTTCCAAATTTTGAAGGGGCATAATGGCGGTTACCGGCAGACGCCGGGAACTGTTTTAAGAAATGACCGAACAGGAGAAAATGTCTATATCCCGCCGCAGGACAAGCGCGCTATAGAGCAGGCTATGGATAAATTATTACAGTTTATCAATGAGGATTCTCTCTCTGCGGCCGATCCTTTGATAAAAATGGCTTTGATTCATCACCAGTTTGAGAGTATCCACCCGTTCTCAGACGGTAATGGCAGGATTGGCCGTATTTTAAATATTCTTTATGTAACCCGCACGGGGCTGCTGGATATTCCGATATTATATTTAAGCCGGGCTATCAATAGCTCAAAAGATGAATATTACCGCCTGCTGCAAGGCGTAAGAGATAAAGGGGAATGGGAGCCGTGGATATTATATATTTTAAATGCTGTTGATAAAACCGCGCAGGCGACCCTGAAGCTGATAGAGCATATGCGCGCGCAAATGGCGGCGATGAAAAAAAGATTGCGGGAGGAATTGCCGCATCTTTATTCACAGGATTTGTTGAATAATATGTTTCGCCACCCTTATACGCGGACGGAATATATGGCCAAAGATTTAAAGAAATCCCGCCAGACGGCGGCCAAATATCTGGACGAACTGGCGGCAAAGGGCTTTGTTACAAAACATACAATCGGCCGCAATAATTATTATATCAATGAGCCGCTGGTGCGCTTGTTTTATGATAATTCCTGACCAGGATCAGCGCCATTGCGGCAAAGCGGGAATGCGCAGCAGCTGACCGGGGAAGATCGTGCTCGGCACCCGCAGCATGGGGCGATTGGCCTCAAAAATCAGGCCGCCTTTGCCGCCAAAGCCGCGGCCGTAAAGCTTTTCGGCAATATGCGATAAAGTATCGCCATATTTGACAACATAATAAACCAGCCGGCCGCAGCAGGTAATGCCGGTGTCACAGCCTGCTTCTCTTATTGTAACCGATCGGGCATCAACCGCCGCAATGCCGAAAATATTGCCCGCCGCTATAATCATTTTTTCAAAAGCGCCGCGGCTGGCAATAGCGCCGCGCAAAATAACCGTATCGCCGCTAATTTGCAGCCTTATGCGCTCCGTGCCCAGATTATAGGAATCCAGATCCCGCTTCAAAACCGCTGCTGTAGGGGGCTGCCTTTTGCCGGTTAAATCCTTGCCCGTAATTTTGACAAAATGCACAAGACTCATAATAAACTGCCTGTAAAATACGGGGAGGACAAAGGCGGGAAACAGCTCCAGCTATAAGCAGAATTAGAGTATCTGTATCAATTTCAAGGGAAGAATATAGCTATTGTAAAGAAATTCTTAACAGAAATTGTAAAAATATAAATAATAAATAAAATTATATACATATTTATAGTTTATAAACTATAATAAGAACTGTAAAAAGGGGAGTATAGGGCGTCTTTTCAGGCGGCTGAGCGGCAAAAAGGGCTAAAAAAGCGGCTGTTTTTAGGACTGGGCCGCTGCCGCTCCTGCCGCCTTGTTTTGTGCCGGGCTTTGCCTTAATATAGGCGGGAACAATATTATAATGAACCCCCTGCCTGTGCGGCGCAAGACAGCGCTTCGGCAGGAAAAAACCCGATACAGGCAGGAGCCGCAGCCGCCGCGCGCCGGGCCGGCAGGCGGCAAAGCAAGGAAGCAGTGATATGAAAGATAAACTCGCGCCGGTGCAACGCGTTGCCCTTGTTGATGATGATCGCAATATTCTGGCTTCTGTCTCTATTGTGCTGGAAGCGGAAGGCTATAAGGTGGAAACCTATACAGACGGCGCTTCGGCGCTGGAAGGGCTGGCGGCCAGCCCGCCCAATCTGGCGGTGCTGGATATTAAAATGCCGCGCATGGACGGTATGGAGCTGTTGCGCCGCCTGCGGGAAAAGAGCAATTTGCCGGTGATTTTTCTCACCTCAAAAGATGATGAAATTGATGAATTATTTGGCCTGAAAATGGGCGCTGATGATTTTATCACCAAGCCGTTTTCGCAAAGGCTGCTGGTTGAGCGGGTTAAAGCGGTTTTGCGCCGCGCCGGCGCGCGTGAAAGCAAGGCCGAGGCCGGGCCTGAGGCGGCGGCCAATCCGGCGGCGCTGTTGGAGCGCGGTGATCTGGTGATGGATTCTGAGCGGCATATTTGCACCTGGAAGGGGCGGCCGGTAAGCCTGACTGTTACGGAATTTCTGATTTTGCAAAGCCTGGCGCAGCGCCCCGGCGTGGTTAAAAGCCGCGATGCCCTGATGGACGCCGCTTATGATGATCAGGTTTATGTTGATGACCGCACGATTGACAGCCATATTAAACGCCTGCGCAAAAAGTTCAAAATAACGGACGATGATTTTGAAATGATTGAAACGCTTTACGGCGTGGGCTATCGCTTCCGCGAAGCGTGAAGCCGGCCGCGCCGGCGGCCGGCCTGAAGCGATTGATGAAAGAAGCGCTTGACGGAAGAGCGCCAGAGCAGCAAAAGCCGGCCGGTAATAATGGCGGCAAAGGCGGCCGCGGCGGCGGCCAGAGCTGCTTTGACGGCTGCGCCGGGCGCAGTTTGGCGGGTTTTGTCAAAACGGCCTCTGCCGGGCGGCAAGGCGGTTTGCGCGCTTGCGTTCACAAAGGCCGGGCTTTGCCGCTTTTCAGAGCGGCGGCTTTCTGTGGGAATAGCAGAATTTGGGTAGATTCGGCACATTGATAAAAAAATATTGCGGCGGCCGGCCAAAAGCGGCCGGCGTAACCGGCGCCGCTGCGGCCGCAGGCGGCGCGGCGGCGGCTGAAGCTGCTGACGGAAAAACGGCCGATGCAGCAAAGGCGCCCGGGGCGGCAAAGGCCGCGGCCGGAACGGATCTGCCGGGCAGAAAGCGCGGTTTGCGCTATGGCGCCCGCTGGTGCCGGCGCCGCGCTATGCAGCGTTTGGGCCGTATTTACGGCCGCAGCAGCGCTTTGTTTGAGCAAATCCTGTTTTCCAGCCTGACACGGCGCATTGTGATTTTAAACCTGGCGGCTTTATGCGCTCTGGTGGCGGCTATTATGTATCTCAACCGTTTTCGTGACGGGCTGATAGAAGCCAAAATGGAAAGCCTGCGCATACAGGGGCGTATTATTGCCGGGGCTATTGCCGCTTCGGCGACCGTAGATCCCGGCATGGTTTATGTGCAGCCGGAGAGCGCGCCGGGCCGGCACGATATGGTAGAGACATGGTATTTCCCTATTGATTCCGAGCGGGTGGCGCTGATTTTGCGCCGTGTTATTTCCCCCGCTGTAACGCGCGCCGTTATTTATGATCGTGATGCCAATATATTGCTGGATTCCCGCCGGCTTTATTCAGACGGGCGGATCGCCAGCTATAATTTGCCGCCGATAGCAGAAGAAAAGGCCGGCCTGTGGCGGCGGCTTTATGAATGGGGGCATCATTCTGTCTTCGGCGCGGATTCTATGCCTTATGCCGGCAGCCGGAATAGCCCCGGTCAGGTGAAAAGGGAAGTGGCCAGCGCCATGCTGGGCAATGTGATGACCGCGCAAAGCCGCAACCGCCAGGGGGAGCTGGTTGTTTCTGTCGCTGTGCCGATACAGCGTTATCATGCGGTTTTGGGGGTTTTGCTGTTATCCACTGCCGGGTCGGATATTGATGATATTGTCCGCGCTGAGCGGCACAGTATTTTTAAAATTTTCTCGGTGATTGCTTTGGTTATGCTGGTTTTGTCGCTTTTGCTGGCCTCTACCGTAGCCACGCCGCTGCGGCGTTTGTCCGATGCGGCGCAAAGAGTGCGTTTTGGCACCAAAAGCCGGGTTAAGATCCCCGATTATTCGGCCCGGCGTGATGAAATCGGCCATTTATCGGTTTCTATCGGTCAAATGACCGATGCGCTTTATGCGCGGATTGAGGCGATTGAGAGCTTTGCCGCCGATGTCAGCCATGAGCTGAAAAACCCGCTGACCTCATTGCGCAGCGCGGTGGAAGCTTTGCCGCTGGCGCAGACCGAGGAAGCGCGGCAGGTTCTGGTTGATATTATCGGCCATGATGTGCGCCGGCTGGATCGGCTGATAACCGATATTGCCGGCGCTTCCCGGCTGGACGCCGAACTGGCGCGGGAAGAGGCGCGGCCGGTGAATCTGGAAAAGCTGCTGGGCAATCTGGTGCGCGCCGCGCGGGAAGTGCGCAAAAATCGCCGTCAGGCGGTGATGGATTTTACGGTTGAGCCGCTGCCCGGCGGTCGCCATTATCGCGTTGGCGGCTATGAATTGCGGCTGGGGCAGGTTATCTCTAATCTGGTGGAAAATGCCCGCTCTTTTGTCCCGGAGGAAGGCGGGCGCATTCAGATTCATTTAAAACAGCGGGATTCTGCCGTTATTATTACGGTAGAAGATAACGGCCCCGGCATTAAGGCAGAAAATATTGACCGTATTTTTGAGCGTTTTTATACAGATCGCCCGGGGAATGAGGCTTTTGGCCAGAATTCCGGCCTGGGGCTTTCTATCTCCCGGCAGATTGTGGAAGCCCATAACGGCAGTTTGACGGCGGAAAATATTTTTATGCCGCATGATGAGCAGCATTGCTGCGGCGCGCGCTTTATCATTACGTTGCCGGCGCTGCCGGGCTGAAACCGCGGCGCGGCGGCCGGCGGCGGCGCTGCCTCAGGCCGGGCGGCAAACAGGAGCAGGCAGGCATGGCGACAAGAGATAAAGCGCCGCCGGGCGATAACAGCCGGGCGGCGGGCGGCGGCCTGATAAAGGCCAATAGTCTGCGGCTGGGAGAATACGGCCTGTTGCTTTATGGCGCGGCCGGAGCGGGGAAATCTGCCCTGACGCTGGCTTTGCTGGAGCGCGCTGCCTTATTTGGCCGCACGGCCGCCCTGATTGGCGATGATTATAGCCGCCTGCGCTATGAAGGCGGCCTTGTTTATGCAGAAAACCCGCCGCATTTGGCCGGCGCTTTGGAGATTCGCGGCGCCGGCATTGTTCAAATGCCTTATGAGCGCTCTGTGCGGCTTGATCTGGCGGTAGAGCTGGCCGGGGCGGGCGAGCGTTACCCGCAGGGGCATAGATGGCGGGGGGCGGCTTTAGCGCCGGACGGCAAACGGGGGGAGGCTGCCTGCCTGCCTTTGTTAAAACTGCCGGCAGCAGGCAAAGCCGATATGCTGGCTTTGTGTCAGGCTGTTGAAGCGCGCTTGTTCAAGCTGCCTTACAAGGAAAAGCCGGGCTGATTATGCGGGCTGCGGCTTTTGCCGCTGTTGCGCCGGGTAACAAATGCCTTGCAGAGGTTTTTCTGTTGCCGCCGCCGGGCCGGCCAAAATAAAAACTTGGTAATAGCGGCGAGATGTGATTTAAAATATATATAAGAAGAAAGAGGGGCAGGCTTATAGGCGCTTTCTTCTGTGACGGGGATTTTTATGATTGGACTGGTGCTGGTAACGCATGGCCGGCTGGCGGAAGAATTTTTGCAGGCTGTGGTTCATGTTGTGGGGCCGCAAGAGAAATTTATTGCCGTGAGCATTGACTCAGAAGATAATATGGATAATCGCCGCGAGGATATTCTGGCGGCGGTGCGGCAGGTGGAAGACGGCCAGGGCGTCATTATCATTACCGATATGTTTGGCGGCACGCCGTCTAACCTGGCTATTTCTACCATGCAGGAAGGCAAGGTGGAAATTATTGCCGGGGTTAACCTGCCAATGTTGATAAAGCTTACCAGTGTGCGCAAGACAGAGACTATAAGCAACGCCCTGAAAGCGGCGCAGGAAGCCGGGCGCAAATATATCAATGTGCCGAGTATGATTTTGAATAATGAAGAAGGCTAGCAAAAGCCGCTTGCGCGCGCGCCGCCCCGGCGATAAAAATAACAGGGCGGCTGGCGCCGGCCGCTGTTTCCTGTTCCGCTTGCAGGGCTATTCATCATTCAGAACGGCAGGGCACAATGACGCATAAAGAATTAAGCCGCGAGCTGGAGATTTGTAACAGGCTGGGCCTGCATGCGCGCGCTTCCGCCCGTTTTGTGCAGCTTGTCGACCGTTTTGACGCCGAAGTAAGGGTAGAAAAAGACGGCGTGCAAGTAGGGGGAGATTCGATTATGGGGCTGATGATGCTGGCGGCCGGCCCCGGCAGTGTGATCACTGTCCGCGCGCATGGCCGTCAGGCCAAACAGGCTTTGCAGGCGCTGGCTGAGCTGGTGCAAACCCGCTTTGGTGAGGAAAGCTGAGAGCCTGCCCTGCGCGCCGGAAACGCGCCGGGGCAGTGTGCCGGCCTCTTGTCTGGAGCTGCCAATGCCGCCGGTTGACCGGGCACCGGCAAGGCTTGGCCAGATGCCGGCCGGGTTGTGCGGCAGGAGGCTGAGCGGTATGAAAAAAGCCGCCGCGGCTATAAAAAGCTCACCCGGAATCGGCAAAAGCGGGCGCTTTGGCGCCGCCGCCCGGCATTGCTTCATTGCCACAATAGCTGTGTTTGCCAGCCGGGCGGGAAGCCCATAGCGGCAAGCGGCGCCCAGGCCGGCGCGGCGTCTATATGGCGTTTAAAAGCGGCTTTCCATTCGAGGTAATTATGCCCGCCGGTAATAATGCGCAGTAAATAGGCACAAAAACAGCCGATTGTATAAAGTTTCACTGCGGCCGGCCGGCCGTTTCCCGGCAGAGAATTTGTCAGTAGCGCTGCCTTACGACATTTTTGTAAATTGAGCTTTTTGCCGGCGTAATTCCACAAAATGCCGTGATGAGCGCAAATATTGCGGCTATCGCAGATTATGCGCAATATATTGTAAAAACTGTAATTTTCGAGATAATAGCGGTCTGCAATAATGTTTCTGTCGTTCAGGGCGGCGGTTAAGCGCGACAACAGGCCAAAAGACAGGATTTCCAATATTTTCCAGACAGGCGGCATAGTTTGAGCTGAGCGGTATTTTTGCATATAAGGCAAGGTGTTGCCGTTTTTTTGCAAGGCCCCTTGCATATCCCGCTGTAAGGCCTGGAATTGGGCAGAATCCTGATAGAGATTCAGGTCGGTATAGCTCAAGGCATGATAATGCTTTGTTTCATCTGTCAGCACCTGTATGGCTATAGCGCGGACAGAAAGCTCAATCGGCGCAATCGCGGCCAGAATGAGCTGTTTTAAGCGGTAATCCCATTCATAAAGCCGGGCCAGCTCATCAAAATTCCGGTCAGGAATGTCGCGGGGAACAGACAGCCAATAAGCTTTTAAATGACACAGGCTGATATTGAGCAAATATTTGCGCGCCGCCGGTTCATCATCAATTTTTATAGGCAGGCTTTTGATAAAATGGATCTGCTCTTCCAGCGACAGCGCTTTTTTCACCGGCTTCCCCGTATACACAGCAAAACGCCCGTATCTCAACTCTGTGAGATACAGGCGCTTTGCTTCCTGCAACATCATCTCGACTTCTATAGAAGCACATTACTCTGATATGTTTCCAAACTTTGTAAATCAAGAGAGGGGCTGCGCTCATTCCCCGCCAGTCTGCCACCGCAGGCCTGATCTGTCAAGCATATTTTCCCCGATACTGATAAAGCCTATTCCGGCTTGTCTGTTTTTTCCGCCTCGCTGCCGAGAGAAGAAAGCCGGGCAAAAACCTTGCTTTCGTCCAGCTCAGCCTCATCAGCCTGTATTTCTGCCTCTGCCGGCAGGTTTTCTGTCGCCCGGGCGGGCAGCAGGCTGCTGTCTTGCGGCTCCGGCTGCGGCCGGGCTTTGGCGGCTTTTTCCACCTCAATATCGAGATCAATCTGCGAGCACAGCCCTAAAGTGACCGGATCCATCGGTGTCAGATTAGCGGCATTCCAATGCGTGCGATTGCGGATCTGCTCAATGGTCGATTTGGTTGTGCCGGCCAGGCGGGAAATTTGCGTATCTTTTAATTCCGGGTGGTTGCGCACCAGCCATAAAATGGCGTTTGGCCGGTCTTGCCGGCGGGAAAGCGGGGTATAACGCGGGCCGCGGCGCTTTTTTTCCGGCAGGGCGATTTTGGCGGCCGCCAGTTGCAGCTTGTGCTCGGGGTTTTCCTCGCCTTTGCTGATTTCCTCCCGCGTGAGCTGGCCGGTAGTCAGCGGATTAAGGCCTTTAATGCCTTGCGCAGCCTCGCCATCGGCGATAGTCTTTACTTCCAGCGGGTGCAAACTGCAAAACCGGGCAATCTGATCAAAAGTGAGAGCCGTGTTATCCACCAGCCAGACAGCCGTGGCTTTGGGCATTAACAGACGATTGGCCATAAATATAATCCTTCTCTTCGCCTGCTTGCTATCCGGCGAGCAGGGGGTGGAGCAAAACCACTTTTGGGGGAAACCTCTTGCCATTATAAACGGCTTTTATCATCAGGGCAAGACAGAGTTGCGCGGATTTATGCCGCTCTTTGGCTGCTGCCGCATAAATTTTGCCGCTGAAAGCTGTAAATTGGGGTATTTCCCCGGCAAAAAGCGGCAAAAAACATATAACTATTCACAAAGACAGGAATATCGTATAAATTCCGGCAGGAGTTGCGATAAAGGCAAACAGCCCCGGCCGCCGGCCGGGCAAATCAAACAGGGTCTCAATGGCAAAAGAAGAAGTTTTGGAGTTTTCAGGCATTATTACCGAATTATTGCCGAATGCAATGTTCCGGGTAAAACTGGATAATGATCATGAAATTATCGCCCATACGGCCGGGCGCATGCGCAAAAACCGCATTCGAGTGCTGGCGGGGGACAAAGTGACGGTAGAAATGACCCCTTATGATTTAAGCAAGGGGCGCATCACCTATCGCTATAAATAACCGGGCTTGACCGGGCAGACGCGGTGTATCCACCGCTGTTCAGGCAATGGGTAGGGGCAAGGCATGGCAAAAGCAAAATCAGCAGCCGGGAAACAGGCAGCGGCGCCAAAGGGGGCGGCGGCGCGTTCTGCCGCAACGGCTGCGGCAGATAAGGCGGCAGGAAGCGCCGCAGCGGTTGCCGCCGGTCAGGCTTTGCCTGCGGCCGCCGCGGCTGCAAAACAGCCTGAGGCGCCGCCGCAGCCGGCAGCCGGCGGCAGCATGCCGGCCGGGGCCGAGATAGCGGAGCTGGCGCCGCTTTTTCCTGTTTCGCCGGCGGTGCGGCCGGCTTTGGTGCTGGCGTCTTCTTCCGCACGCCGTTTGCAGATTTTGCAGCAAATCGGCGCGGTGCCGCAGCATATTCACTCTCCCGATATTGATGAGACGCCGAAAAGAGGCGAGCACCCGCGCTCACTGGCCAAGCGGCTGGCGCGGGAAAAGGCAGAAGCCGCCCGGCAGGCGGTGCGTCCGGTGCCGGGGCTGGAAAAGGCGCTGATTCTGGCCGCCGATACCGTGGTGGCGGTAGGGCGGACAGCCCTGCCGAAAGCAGAAACCGAGGAAGAAGCGCGCGATTGTTTGCGCCTGCTTTCCGGGCGGACGCATAAGGTCTATACCGCAGTGAGTCTGGTTAATGCCAAAGACAAGATTCACCATCGCCTGAGTGAGAGCCGGGTGCGCTTTGCCCTGTTGCGGCCGCAGACGATTGCCGCTTATCTGGCCTCGCAGGAATGGCAGGGCAAGGCCGGCGGCTATGCCGTGCAGGGGCGGGCGGGCAATTTTATGCTCCGCCTTGTCGGCTCTTACAGCGCCATTGTCGGGCTGGATATGGCCAATACGTATGATTTGCTGCTGGCGCAAAATTACCCGCTGTTTGAAGTGTGGCAAAACAACCCGCTTTGCTAGGGGTGAGGCCGCCAGCGGCCGGCGGTAGAGTAAGCGGCGGCCATGCCTGGCAGCCGGCTTTTAGCGGCGGCTGTTCGGTTGGGCGCCTGCTGACGGGCGGGAAAGCGCGCGGCCGCGAGAGGGATTTTGCCCTTTAAGGCTTGCCGTTTTAGCAGGCGGGGGAGCATAGCGGCTTTGATGGCGGCAGATTTTATGCTGTGCAAGGCGGGAAATTGCTATAATCAGAGTGTGAGCAGTGAATAATGGCAGCAGATAAGCG
>Ga0157357_1001307_pt1 | contig 10322 bp, 7 predicted proteins | sample AttcapACBM1_FD_111485 | JGI IMG/M metagenome (GOLD analysis project Ga0157357, IMG submission 111485) | Fungus gardens microbial communities from leaf cutter ant in Botucatu, State of Sao Paulo, Brazil - Atta capiguara ACBM1 | ecosystem: Host-associated > Fungi > Mycelium > Unclassified ... | reverse complement strand
CTCTATAAGGCCAACATACTATTACTATATTGTATAATATCATTTGTTCTAGAATCTTCTATGTCGTTCTCTATGTTATGTGATTGTGTGACATGTAACTGTGACTGTTGTTATGCCTTGTGATTTGTGTGACCATCACACATAACATAACATAATATCTTTTGTCTAAGTTCAAAATAAAGAAAAGAAAGGTAAAACTAAAAATAAAATAAAAGAAAAATAAAAGAGAAAGTAAATAAAACCAAGTTCACTGTTCACAGCTCTGACAAGGGAGATGTTACACTGAAAATACTTTTTTACAAGAAAACATACTCATATTGAGTTTTTAAGTACTTAAGATCTATTTAGAGGCTTTAGTAAGAAAGCTTAATACTCTTAAATGATACTTCAGACTCTTTCAAGTGAATTTCTGCTTGAGGGACAGTATGGTAGCTGTTAATCAAACTAGATTCTTAGGAATAGAAGATGCTGCTACACTTGCAAAAGACTAGTTATGAAGTATAAGTATCTGAGAGCACAATTGGTATAGTCATAAATGTTTGGATGGTAGGATAAGGTAAGAAAACAATAGATCAGAAGCTAGAGGAGTCAAAAATAGGCTCATAAGTAAGAATAGTCAGTAAAAATGATTAAAGAGGAATGGAATCAGTACTTACAAGCAATAAAAGACTATTAGGTTAATATCAGGTTGTAAATAGAGAGAGAATCATGTGCTCTTGAGACCTTAGAAGTCATTCTTATGGTTTTAGTCTTTATTCTCTATGTTCATTCTCTATTCTTAGACTAATACATAAGCTACAAGTGGAGAAAAGTAAAAAAAGAGAACCCCTATCTGAATTTCCCCACTTATGAGCAGATTATTTACTATTTTCTCAAGTAAGTATGGTTAGTATCTATTATCACTTTTAGGCAAGTTTTGGAGAGTTCTATCAGCCTGGGAAAGACTAGCAAGAGTTGTAAGGTTCAACTTAAGAAGTGTTTTTAGAGTATATTACCTGGAATAAATAGTATTGTTAGAGGTTTTAAGGAGCTTTGCAATCTATTTATATATTCTTTTTAATATTCTTTCTAACTATATTCTTTTGTATTCATAAGAGTTCTTTCAGGGATTTTATATGTTTATTTCTCCTTTTTATACTATTATTACTATCTTTTCTCTTGACTCCTAATACTGATATTTTTCTCTTTGAATTCTTTAGTATGTAGTTAAGAGCTAGTATTACATAGTTCTTGTTGTATCCTAGTATAATCTTTTTTATACTTGATCCCTGTCACTGTATCAAGCCCAGAGATGAGTGGAAGACTACTTTTCACACTAATTGTGATCTTATTAAGCCCTTGATAATGTTTTTTGGCATGACTAATAACTTAGTAATATTCCAGACAATAATAAATAACATTTTCTATGACTTTATAGCAGAGAGTATCATAATTGTCTACTTGGATGATATCTCAATCTTTACTTGGACATTAGAAGAACATCATAGAGTAGTCTCTAGAGTAGTCTCTAGAGTCTTAGAAATACTAGTAGAGCACAAGCTATATCTTCAGACCAAAAAATGTGAATTCAACAGACAATGGATAGAGTACCTGAGTCTAGTCATATCAAAGGATCAAGTGGATATAGATCTAGTAAAAGTGGCCAAAGCTTATAACTGGCAAATTCCCAGAAACTATACTGATCTGTAGGCATTTCTTAGCTTCACCAATTTTTACTAGAGGTTTATCCATGAATTTTTGGATGTAGAACACCCTCTTTTTGACTCCACTAAAAGCAACAGCATTTGTACATATACTGTTAGCCAACAAAATGCTTTGAATTTACTGAAAACAGCAATCGCTTCTACATCTATCTTGACCTTTCCTAGCATCTCTGTATCATTTTGGATAAAGGTAGATAGTTTAGACTTTGCAACTGGAGCTATGTTATCTTAAGAGTTCAAGACAGATAGTAAGTAATATCTGATGGCATTCTTCAGCAAGTCTCTCTCACTGGTTGAATGCAATTATAAGATCCATAACAAGAAGATATTAGCAATTATCCATGCTCTTAAAGAATTGCTACCAGAAGAGTAGCATTTCCTTGAAGAGGTAACAAACTTCATGGAAATTTAAATAAATCACTGAAATTTGGAGTACTTCATGATAGCCAAGAAGCTCAACTAAAGATAAGTCTACTAGTTCCTGTATTTGGCAAGGTTCAATCTTGTACTACACCATCACCCAGACAAGTTTATGGGCAAACCAGATGCACTTTTCTGTTGACTAGATCATAGAGATAAGTTATATGACAATGAAAATGTAGTCTTGCTTAAGCTGGTATTCCTAGTAGCTTGAGTGATAGAAGGGATGGCATTTGAAGATGAAGAACAAGGTCTCTTAATGGATATCTAGTATGATAATTAACTTAATCACTAAGAGAAATCTGTAGTTAGAGCAACAGAAGAACTCTGACAAGTATCTGCAAAGTCTGTATGCTCTTCAAAGTGGTCAGAAGAGTGGTCAGAAGTCAATGGTTTACTCTTATTTTGTGGTAAGATCTATATTTCTAATTTCTATGATATCTACTGTTACATAGTCTCTATATTATAACACTAAGATTGCTGAACATGCTAGATATTGAAAAATACTAGAATTAGTGTCTCAGAGCTACTGATAGTCTTAGATATCTAGGTATGTTGGTTAATATGTCAGCATCTATGACTTTTGCTTATGAACCAAGCCTATCTGTTAATTATCACTTGGAGAACTATCTGCTAGCTATACCAACTACAAGATAAGATACCATTAGTATAGACTTTGTTATTGAACTCTAAAAGTCATTAGGGTTTGATATAGTAATAACTGTGGTATATTCTGTGTCTAAGAGGGCATATTTCATTCCAACTCACACTACTATTACTGCAGAGAGAATAGCAAGGTTATTTCTATATAATATATGAAAACTCCATAGCCTTTCTTTTCATGTTATTTTGGATAGAGGCCTGTAGTTTGTTGCTCTCTTCATTAAAGAGATTTACTGCCTACTCAAAGTTGAAATTATGTCCTCTATAGCATAGTACCCTCAGTCAGATAGTCAGACAGAGTGTGTTATAACTTAAGCTCAAGTATAAGAGTAAAAGATGGATTTTGTATTAGGTTGATATAAGAGAACTTGATAGAGTTTCTAGTACAATGTATCTATCTTATATATGCTAGATTAATGGTCTATGCTACACAAATTCTAGCCTATTCTAAAGATCATATATATTATATGCTATTAATATATAATATGATATTATTGTTCTAGAATCTTTTACATTCTTTTATGTGTCATATGATTGTATAACTATGACTTGTGTGACATCTTTGTCATAGTGTGTGACAGTTATGTTGGTCATATGTGATATTATACTAACCTCTAACTCTAAGTTTCAAATAAGAAAATAAAATATAAAAGAAAAATAAAATAATAAATAATAAAAGAAAAAACAAAGTCCACTGTCTTCAATTCTAACAGCAGGTGAACCAAGAACTCAACCAGTATTTCTGAATTTTTGTTAATAAGAGATAGTAATTAGTTGTCATATGCAAGTCAACTCATCTGAAGATTACATTCCCATGGTGTAGTCATCTTCAAAACATACAAGTCTGCCTTCTACAGTAGCCACCTTTCTCATAACATGTCTTATGGCAGTGCTGCAACCATCTAGGTATTCCATCTTTCATGGTAGAGATATTTCTATTTAACTCAGTCTTCCATGATGGAGTTACTCTTGTCAGTGTCTCAACACTGAAACCTCCACTTGGGGTAATAGGGGTTTTACTACTGAAACTCTGAGTATCTCCTATACTTTCTGTTTGTATATAAGACTAGTAGTTACATTGTAATTTGTTAGTCTGATAATTGACAAAGATAAACTCTTATTGAACTCGATCTCCAGTGTTCAATGGCAACACACCAATCAGCACTCACTTCCATCTTAGACTTCTTCCCATCATCTGAAGTTGCAACCATGCAGCAGACAGATAGCACAGTACATAAGCTGAAGCCAAGGTTGTTCTACAAGTTTACTCATCTCCAAGTCCATTTTGCAGACTTTCACCCCAGTGTGAACCACACCTGACAAGAGTAGACTATAAAATGTTTATAGTAGCTACTATCTTTAGAAAATCTTATTCTATTCTTTTTAGATTCTTTCTGAAAATATATACTGTTCTGTTATCTCTTGTTATATACTATCTAACTCAAACACTGTATTTCTTATCAATTCTATAGAGTTCAGAATTACAATCTCTATAGTATTTGACAATTCAGAGTGTACATAGTAGCAGTATTATTAAAAATACTTCCTATATTTAAAAACAATAGCCACTATGTATAATTTTCTAGTCTAATAATCAACTTAGATTGTGCCACATTTACTCTAAGTACATCTGAACTTTCTCTTCCAAAATACAATTACTTGACAAGTTAGGCTAGATACAACAATCTTTTATTGAAGCTAAGGCTTAGCTCTCTCTATCCATATAGTACTATTTCTGATCTATCTTCTAACACTACTTTTGATCCATTTTCTAACACCATCTTCTGACCCAACCTGTCTTTTTTACTACTTGTAGATAATCCTGGTAAGTGTGAATTATTCTTAACACCTCTATAGATAATACAACTTGGGTTTATTCTAAAGGTTGGAACTCCATACACTTCATAGACTTTACTTAGTCACTTTAATAGCTGTCCTAACAATATCACTTTTTCTTAAGCCTATAACTTTGCTATCAATCTTAATAAATTATAGAGTACTCTTAAAACCAAAATCTCTGTAATTTAATAGTATTATCAAAGATCTGCTAATGTGTAGCAATTTCTCACATCTAATTTCAAAGTAGATAATAAGGTTTTCATGAAAACTCAATTCTTTAGGATCATCTGGACCTTTAAAAAGCTCTTCCAAGATATCTGAGTAACTATAATATATATGATAAAGAATCCAAGTATAAACTCTTGCAGATTATGAACTCCAAAATTGGCTGAAAAATAGCTTGTAAGCTTCTTTACAAGGTTATTTGGCTAAGATATAAAGATACTGAAGACAAATTTAAGTGGCTTTCTACTACTAAACTTACTCACACTATAAAATTAGTTACTAATTTCTGAACCTCATTCTTTGTCTTGATCAATTACTACAAGGTTCAACTTTAGCCTCTGTATACTTTCTATAGTATTTTCTCTTGTTTTTTCTCTCTCTACTATCTTGTCTTATTTTTCCCTCATAATAACTCTAATTAGTTTTTTCTTGCTTATTTTCACTCTTAATCCAGATTAATATGAAATAATTGATTTTTACTAAATAATAACAAAAAACTAATCAAGAGACAGAAAAGAGCTTCTTCTTCTTCTCAGACCCAACCTCTGCAGACTTTTCTCAGTGGCTTCTATTTGCTACTCTTTCCACTTCTTCTTCCTAATTTTTTTTCTTACTCTTTTCTAGTCTACTATAATATAGATCTAAGAGTTAAGACAAGAGTATACTTGTATATCAAGCAATATAAGAGAACTCAATGGAGTTTCTACTATAGAGTAGTCTACTTTACATACCTTTAGTGGTTATTCTGTATATCTCTATTTTAAAACTATAACTAGGTTTTTCTAATAGTTTTTATAAGGTTTTACTAAGTCACATAACAGTATGATTATGACTGTGATATATGTGACTCATATGACATACTTTGTGACATTTGTAACTGTCACAATTTAATATCACATTATACTCTTGCTAAGTTTGTATAATAAAATAAGATAAAACTAAACTAAAAATAAAAGAATAAAGTAAAAAGTAAAAATAGCCTAAGTCTACTTGAATGAGTTCTAACATGGCCCAACCCTCTCCTCTACCTGGTCTCAAAGTCACTACAGAATTTTCTAAACTCATCTATAAAATATTCTTATTCTTATACTTGCTAATCTCATGCTATTTTTTCTCAAGTACCTTTTCATTAGCATTGAGAATTCTAATGATTAAAGAGCTAGTCTTTTATGATTTTGTAGTGTTTTTGGATAGGAATATACTACTACTTGATAACAATATACTTTGTATATGTTAGAGATCTACTATAAAGGCAAAAATTAGTAAAAAGATAAAAATAAAACAATCTTACTACTTATTTACTATTTTTCTGTAGACTTTTTCAAAGACTATAATTATATCTTACCCTCTAAGAAGATTTCAAGAACCTTCTCATCTCATTTTTGCTCTGTTAAAGATGGGATCTCAATACTCTTTAGAATTTAGACTCCATTATTGGAACTGCCTTCTAGAGCCTCTTTAGCTCTTTTTCTTACTATCTGTATACTTTTTTCTCTATATGTTTCTTCTTCTTTTCTTCAAGCTAGTTTTGTTCAGCTTTTTTCTTTGCTCTGGTCTCTACTGCTAGTTATACCTTTCTAACTACTTTTGTTTTATAATTTTGTTTCATAAAAGTCTTAGTCTCTAGATTTAAGAGATTTGAAAACCTGGTTGGAGAGTTATATTTCTTAGATAAACTTAATAGAACTTCAAAAACTCAGTTTTAAGAGGAAAATACTGTTATATGCCAAAGTTCAACTCTGAAAATAACCTGTCCTCCATAGTATTTTCTTATCAAACTTCATGAGTACTCAGTCTTCCACAGTAGAGTTTATACCTATTCCAAACCCTGTATACAGTTAGTGTCTCTTTATGAATCAAATATCCGCCTAGCTTGAAACTAGACTTAGATACTGACTTCACTCAATGTATATAACTACAAAACTATATAGTAATAACACCATTCAAGTTTCTAAGTATTTTACATACTTCTTCCTTGTATTAAGAACTGGTATATACTCTGTAAATCTCTGGTCTGATAATCAATCATAATCTTTATTATTATTAGCACTAAACTCCAGTATTAAGTCAACATACTTCTTCTTATCATAACTCCCTCTGTTGAACTCTGTTTCAACCTTTGAGATTGTGATAAAGTAATATGCAGACAGTACAGCACATAAGCTAAAGCTAAGGTTATTCAGGAAAGTTCACAATCTTATGGAATTTGATAAGTTCTCATACTTATTGAACTCTAACTAACTCTATGAACTTTTGCCTCCAAATGTGAACCACATCTGATACTAATACATGAATTAGTAGGCAGTTGTAAGTAAAAACTCTAAGCACAAGAAAGTAGAGTTTTCAGAAAAACAAGTTCCCTTGTACATTATTTCTTATTGTCTTCTTAAAAATCTACACATATTTATCATATATTCTGGCTCCTTGTTTCAGTGTCATAGACTGACTTCTAAGACTTCTAAGACTTTTGCTTCCTGACTCTGGATAGGACTCTAACATGTTCTAGGTGTACTTCCACATCTGCACTTACTTGTATACAGATTAGTTCTTTATGTTTTATCTTATAGTAACTCATTACCTAGACTTCCAGTTATCCTATCTCTTAGAAACCGTCTATATGATATCTTCTTAATTATCCTATATACCATTATTCCTCTAGCCACAATTCTAACTACAGATACTTATGGCAAAGTAAACCTTAGCCTGAATTCTTCTACTATTATAGTTGTTGTCTACTTTTACCCTTGAATATTGCCTTTTCTGCTAATTCTTGCTTCTTGTCTTCTACTTTCTCTTTAATACCTGTCCAGATTTATTGCTTACTTATATCACTTTTTCTTCTAATTTGTTTGTTTATTCCTCTTTTGAACTTTTTAATTAATGCTTGTTCTTTATAGCTGCTGTTTCTTGCTATCTACTTGAGATCTTGTACAAATTTCTCCATTATCTTTTCCCTCTGCTCTATTTTCTTTAACTTCACTACTTTTGCCAACTCATCATCTCTTCTTTCATACTCTTGTTTTAATTTTGCTAAGAAATCTCCTGCTGACTCAAACTCCACTTTGTCTATCTTTATCTCTTCCAGTTGTTTCCCTTTAAAACATCTGCTAATTTCCTATAAATAGATAAGGATCTACTGTGTCTACTTCTCAACTGACTTTTTTTACAATCTTATCCTAATATATAACTTGCATACCATTACAAATCCTACTGCCTATTCTGCCTTCTCACTAAATAAAGGTAGCCTTACTATCTTTTCTTATTCTTCCAAAAGCCTTAGTCTCAAAACAACTTGTCTTCTATCTCTTAGTGCTATCAACTATACCTGTAAGGCTATTATCTGCTCTGCTTATTGTGCCAATAGGAGCTACAACTGTTCTATTTGGTCAATAAATGCTTGCTGACTCATAATATAAGAAGAGTGTAGTATTGAGAGTATTGAGAGTAATAATGATAGTAATAGTAGTAGCAGTAGTATGAATAAGATTGAAGAAAAAGCTTGTATAAGAGAGGTAGTGGTACTACTTTTGCTTTTTGTCTCTTACTCTAATTGAGATGAAATCTCAGTAAGTGTTAGCAAGCTCTTTTCTTGTTTTGCTTAATACTGTCTACTAACTATCTAAGAACTTGGCCACATCCAGTCAACTTCACAAATGATATCTATTCCTTTATCTAGGCTCCCAAACATTATGTAGTATAAATTAACTTCTTCCATTTCATGTTAATTACTTTTCAGACATTCTTACTGAACTTTCTAGTATCTCTATAAAACTCTATTCCAATATTCAAGGACTATTCAGACCAAGAGTAATTTAATTGCTTACAGTCTCCATTTCTTAGTTACTATCTTAGGTAGAGTACTTAGTATAGTTATACTGTAAATCCTTATTCTAAAAATTGACTAAAACCATCACACTCTCTTCTGGTGTTAGTAGCAATATGCTTCATCACCCTTTGGGTAGATTAATCCTCAAATCTCTCTAAGTACACACTTTGAAATATATAACCAAGTATAAGAAGTAAAAGTACAGTATTAAACATGGTTTACATTTAAGAGCAAAAGTCTATAGTGTTTACAACTACAATTCTCTCCCTTGAAGCATCACTATGGTTAACTTGAACAATCCAAATAGTTAATTTGCTCTTCAAAGCTAGTTCTAGAGCTAGCAAATGAGTGCTTTCAAGAAGGAGACCTCAAACTCATTACATTACAAGGTGCTCCTCAAGGCATATCATGCTCTTTGCTTTCTCTGCCTCTAAAAATGTCTCTCTTGAGACCTCAGCTTTATTTTCTTCAGGAGAAAGTAAGGAGAAAGACATAGATTCAAACCATAATACACATACCTACTGCTTTAAGAGTAATTATAAGCAGACTTTCCTCTAAGAAAGTGCCTTCTCTCAAACTCCATACTACTTTTCCTGCCTTAATTTCTGAAGGAAAAATATCTACTATGAGATAGGATGACTAGGTGTCTGCTGAGGAAAGTAGAGACTTGGTTTCTGGAGCAGAAACTACCTTTGAAAGTGCTCAAAGTGTTCAAGCTCTTATGCTTGAACTATTCAACCTGATCTATAGATCAGCTGAGTCATCCTCCCAATTAGAAAATAGCAACATCATTTATGATACTAAGCTGTGGGATGGTGACCACCATGTACTATCACTATCTGGTTATTCTAGGTATCTTGAGACTAATGCTAAGGTGCTCTCTTTATTCCTTGAGCATTTTACATACTTTATGAAATAAGTACCTTCTTGGAGAACATTCTATTGACTAATTCTCTACTATTTTGGAAGTTAGATCTTATATCTAAAATCTGCTCTATATTATTTCTAAAGCTGGGTAGAATTACTCTAAAGTCTCATCTCAACTTGATATTATTTATGATCCTGATCTTATTCTAATATCTTCTGATATTAAGATGGTTGTTGATACACCAGAGGCTGAAGAAGTTGCTTTCACTCTGATCACTAACAAAAAGCACAAGAAAAAGTGCAAAGCCTCTTTTCTTTCTTTTATATCTTATTCTGACTTTAAAAGTAATACATTGTTCATTTTATGGATTTTCACTCTTCCCAAAGCTGTGACAACTTGTTAAGCCTCCAAACCAGTAAGAACTAATTCTAGTTCAGCTATGATACCTAGTCTAGCTATAACAACTTCTAAGACTATTAAGCTTCAGATAGCATCTCCTCCTATTATCTTGGCCTTTAAATCCAAGCCTAAGGTCAAATTATTTGCTCTGGCTGCAAAAGCCAATATTTCTTAGCAAGCTCCAAGATTTTTTTCTGCTTTATCTCATAAAGACTTTCTGTGCTTGTTACAGCTTAAGAAGGTATTTTTTAACCTTTCTCTAGCTATAATCATTTCTATGCACTAGACTGGCTTAGGTAGTGTAGGTGCTTCTTAAGAAAGTGCTAGTCATCCCAGTATCTCAAGTATGCTTAAAATGACAACCATAGGCCTACTATAT
>Ga0157357_1001306_pt1 | contig 10335 bp, 10 predicted proteins | sample AttcapACBM1_FD_111485 | JGI IMG/M metagenome (GOLD analysis project Ga0157357, IMG submission 111485) | Fungus gardens microbial communities from leaf cutter ant in Botucatu, State of Sao Paulo, Brazil - Atta capiguara ACBM1 | ecosystem: Host-associated > Fungi > Mycelium > Unclassified ... | reverse complement strand
TGCGGCCAGTGGGAAACGCGTTTGACAAAAGGATAAAGGGCGACAATCAACAGCGAAGCCAGCCCCAATAGCACCGCCTTGCGCGGTAATTGCAGCAGCACCAGCAGGCCCAGCAGGCATTGCAGCAGCATAAAGGCCGCAGCCGCCCGCCGGCTGACCCGGCCGGAAGGCAGCGGCCGCGTTTTGGTGCGCGCGACTTGCGCATCAATTTTATGATCGACCAGATCATTATAGGCGCAGCCGGCGCCGCGCATGACCACCGCGCCGATTAAAAAGAGTAAAGCGGCAAACAGCAAAAACCCCGGCGGCGAAAATTCATGATAGCGGGCAACAGCAATCGGCAAAAAATCCGCCTCCTGCCGGAGCGGGAAAGCGGCTTGCCGCAAAGACAGGTTTTCGGCATAATAAGCCAGCGCCAGCCCCCAGATACAGGGCCAGAACAATAATTGCCAGCCAATCGGCCGATCCAGCCGCGCCAGTTGCGCATAGGCCAGCGCCTTTTGCGGCAAAAAGCGGTAAAGCCAATAGCCGGCCTGTAGATCCGATGCGTCCTGTTGTGTCATGATCGGCCCTTTTCACCCTGTCGGCCGCCGCCATAATCAACCTGATTTGCTTTTGCCGCCCGACCCCTTTAAGCTGTTGTAATCTTTTTAGCGTCATTTGCCCAGCCGGCCGGGCAATAAAATCGCCGGCCGCCCGGCGGCAGCGCCTTTAGCAATTTTAGCAGCGCGGAGATAGTATGCCAGAGCAAGGCAATTTAAGAATTATCGGCATTGACCCCGGCCTGCGCCAGATGGGCTGGGGCGTGCTGGAAAAACAGGGCAATGCCCTGCGCTTTGTTGCGGCCGGCACCGTGCGCTCTGACGCTAAAAGCGCCTTGGCTGTCCGGCTGTGCCGGCTTTATGAGGGCTTGAGCGCGGTAATGGAACAATTTCAGCCGCAGGAAGCCGCGGTCGAGCATAGTTTTGTCAATAAAGATGCCGGCGCCACTTTAAAACTGGGGCAGGCGCGCGGCATTGCTTTGCTGGTGCCGGCGCGCTTTGGCCTGCCGGTGGCGGAATATGCCCCCAATGCGGTAAAAAAGGCGGTTATCGGGGTCGGCCATGGTGAAAAAGCGCAAATTCAGCTTATGATTAAAACCTTAATGCCGAAAGCGGAATATGATTCGCCCGATGCCGCCGATGCGCTGGCTATTGCCGTTTGCCACGCGCATAACCGGCAAGGCAATATTCTTGCGCGCTTGTCCTGATCAAGCTATGACATAAACCGGCGGGGGAAGCGCGCAACATATAAGGCAGCGATACCATGATCGGCACATTAACCGGCATTCTTGACGAAAGCGCTGAAAACCATATTCTGCTTGATGTGCGAGCCTGTTGCCGCAAAAGCCGGGAACCGAAACAAACGCGCCAATAAGAGCCAGACAGGCTTTTGCGAAAAGCAACAGGCAGGGAAAAAGCCCTGCACAAGCAAGCGGTGGTAAACCATGATCGGCAAATTAACCGGCATTCTTGACGAAAGCACTGAAAACCATATTCTGCTTGATGTGCAGGGCGTTGGCTATGTCGTGTTTATCAGCGGCAAAACGGCGCAAAGCCTGCCGCCGCGCGGGCAAAAACTCAGCCTGCTGATTGAAACGCAAATGCGCGAAGATGCGCTGAAACTTTTTGGCTTTGCCGATGCGGCCGAGCGCGCCTGGTTCCGCCTGCTGCAAAATGTGCAGGGCGTGGGGGCAAAACTGGCTTTGGCGATTTTGGGCAGCCTCAGCCCTGATGATCTGGCGCAGGCTGTGGCCCTGCGTGACACCGCCGCTATTTGCCGCGCTCCCGGCGTGGGCAAAAAAGTGGCAGAACGCCTGATTACGGAATTGAAAAACAAGGCCCCGGCGCTGGCCGAGATGGGTGGCAGCGCCCCGGCAGAAGCAGCGGCAGGAGCAGCGCCTGTGGCCAGCAGCAAAGCGCTGGACGCTGTTTCCGCTTTGACAAATCTGGGCTATAAGGCAGAGGAAGCCGGCCGCATTATTGCTCAGGCGGCCAAAACCCCGGAAGGGGCAGAGGCCGACACAGCCGGGCTGATCAGGCTGGGCTTGCAAATATTGGCCAAACACGGACATAATAGAACATAGCCGGCGGCCGGCACAACATAAGGCAGGATAATGGAGTCAGAGCGGCTCATTTCGGCAGAAAAGCAGGAACGCGACAGCGAACCGGCTTTGCGCCCGCAGGTTCTGGCGGACTTTATCGGCCAGGAGCAGGCGCGCGCTAACCTCGCCGTGTTTATTCAGGCGGCGAAAAGCCGGCAGGAAGCGCTGGATCATGTGCTGTTTGCCGGCCCGCCGGGCTTAGGCAAAACCACTTTGGCGCAAATTATGGCGCGGGAAATGGGGGTAAATTTCCACTCTACTTCCGGCCCGGTTCTGGCCAAAGCCGGCGATCTGGCGGCGATTTTAACCAATCTGCAAGCCCATGATGTGCTGTTTATTGATGAAATTCATCGCCTTAACCCCACGGTAGAGGAAATTCTCTACCCCGCTATGGAAGATTTTTCGCTGGATCTGATTATTGGCGAAGGCGTGGGGGCGCGCTCGGTGAAAGTGGATTTAAAGCCTTTTACCCTGGTGGCGGCGACAACCCGGCTGGGGCTGCTCACCAATCCGTTGCGCGATCGTTTCGGCATTCCGGTGCGGCTGCAATTTTATAGCGCCGCCGAGCTGGAGCAGATTATCCGCCGCAATGCCCGCCTGCTGCATATGCCGATTGCCGCCGCCGGCGCGCAGGAGATCGCCGCCCGCGCCCGCGGCACGCCGCGCATTGCCGGGCGGCTGTTGCGCCGGGTGCGTGACTTTGCCCATGTTGCCGGCGCAGCGCAGATTGACCGCGCTCTGGCTGATGAATCGCTCACCCGGCTGGAAGTGGACCGGCTGGGGCTGGACCGGCTGGATCGCCGTTATTTGCGCCTGATTGCCGAAAATTTCAATGGCGGCCCGGTGGGGGTGGAAACGATCGCCGCCGCTCTGGCCGAGCCGCGCGATGCGATAGAAGATATTATTGAGCCGTTTTTAATCCAGCAGGGCTTTATCAACCGCACCCCGCGCGGGCGGCTGCTAACCGCCAAAGCTTTTCGCCATTTGGGCCTGCCGGCGCCGCACAACACCCTGCCGCCGGCCGCGCCGGAGCCGCCGGCGCAGGCCGATTTTATCGATAATGCGCCGGCCCCGGCAGGCAAAACCGAGGATAATGCCTGAACGCCACCCGCCAAACCGCATTTTTGCCTTTTGGCACGGATAATGGTTTAACTCTGCTATGACTGTAACCTGCACTATTTTGGAATATGGCTTGCCGCATTTGCCTTCGGGCAAAAAACAGGAGCTGGAGCTTATTGTCCGCATTCTGCTTGAAGAATTTCATAAAAAGCAAATTGCCGGTGTCAGTAAAGCCAGGCGTGAAGCGCGTATTTTAAAAATTATTCTGTTTGGCTCCTATGCGCGCGGCGATTGGGTGCATGACAAAAAAGGCGGCTATTTTTCCGATTATGATTTGCTGATTGTCGTTACTAATAAAACGGCCGCCGCACCCAAATTCTGGTATGCCGCACATGAGCGCCTGATTCAGGAGCAGATAATAAACAAAAGCCTGACCGCGCCGGTGCAGTTTATTGTGCACAGCTTTAGTGATGTCACTAATCAGCTTGCCGCAGGACGCCCCTTCTTTCTCGATATTGTGCGGGACGGCATTCCGCTTTATGAAGCGACAAGCAAAGCTTTTGCCCAACCGGGCGCGATGACAGCAGAGCGCCAACAGCGAGAAGCGCAGAAATATTTTGGCGAATGGTATAAAAAATCTTTGGCGGATTTAAAACTGGCTAAAATAGCGCTGAAGGAAGCCAAAGGTGAAATGCGCCATACTTTCTTGAATAAAGCGGCTTTTAATGCGCATCAGGCGACCGAATCTCTTTATCACTGCCTGCTGCTGACGCTGACACTTTACAGCCCGAAAAAGCATAATATTGCCCGGCTGCGCTCTCTCGCCGCTACCGTTGCGCCGGCTCTTGAGGCTATTTGGCCGCAGGATAAGCGCTTTTATCAGCGCTGTTTTGAGCTTTTGCAGCGCGCTTATGTAGAAGCGCGCTATTCCCCGCATTATGGTCATCACCGCAGAAGAGCTGCACTGGCTGTTTGCCCGCATTGAAGAGCTGCAAAACCGCGTTAAACATATTTGCGAAGCCCGGCTGCAGGCCGGGGCGGCAGAGGGCGGATAATAATTGAGGCTATAGCATGAAACATACTCTGTCTGTCGGCGGTTTTATCAAAGGCCAGGCCCATTATCTGCCGCTGCGCATTTATTATGCCGATACCGATTTTTCCGGCGTGGTCTATCATGGCCGCTATGTGGAATTTATGGAGCGCGGCCGCACTGAGGCCTTGCGCGCTTTCGGCCTGCTGCCGGATATTGCTGCCGCCGCTGAACCCAAAACAGCGGCAGACAGCGCCGCCGAGCCGATCCTGTTCGCGGTGAGCCGCCTCAGCCTGGATTTCAAGGCGCCGGCCTATATTGACAATATGCTGCTGGTGGAAACAGCGGTAGAAAAAGTAACCGCCGCGCGCTTTTTTATCCGCCAGCGCATATTTCGCGGCGAAACTCTGCTGACAGACGGCTCGTGCTGTCTGGTGCTCATCAACGCCGCCGGGCGGCCGCGCCGTATCCCCGATAACTGGCGGGCGGCCTTTGCCTGAAAGGCGCAAGCCGGGCACGGCTTGCCGCCGGGCAAATTTCCCTCGGCTTTTTCAGGGTAAATTCCCCTTTTCCAGTTCGGCGAGCATGGCCTCATGCCGCTCCGCCCATTGGCTATAATAACGCGCCTGAGCAGGCCGGGCTTTGGCCTTTGCCGCTGCTCTGGCCTGCTTGGCCACAAGACGGCGGCAGGTTTCCGCCAGCCCGACACGCCGGATTTGCTCTTTAATCTGCCTGAGATAAAAATTGGGGAACATATTGCCCCCTTATGCTGCTATCAGGCCAAACCCGCCATTGGAACAGCCTATTGTGCGCCCTGCCGCGAAGAGCGATTTCAGCTCATATTTTCCAGCGCCTGCCGGCTGTTCTGGAATTGCAGCTCATATAATTCCCGATAAAGCCCGTCATCAAGCGCCAGCAGCTCTTCTTCCGTGCCTTCTTCCCAAATATCGCCCTCTTTCATCACCACAATTTTATCGGCATTGGCGATTGTCGACAGCCGGTGGGCGATAACAATCGTTGTCCGCCCTTTGGTCAGCCTGTCCAGCGCATCGCGGATAAGAGCCTCCGATTGCGCGTCAAGGGCGCTGGTCGCTTCGTCCAGAATCAGGATTTTGCTGTTGCGCAGCATAGCGCGGGCAATGGAAATGCGCTGTTTTTGCCCGCCGGAAAGATTGCCGCCATTATCGCCGACATTGGTTTGATAGCCTTGCGGCAATTTGCTGATAAATTCATGCGCATTGGCGGAAATGGCCGCTTCTATCACCTCTTCTTCGGTTGCCCCGGCCCGGCCCATGGCAATATTGTCGTAAACAGAGCCTTCAAACAAAAAAGTATCCTGGCCGACATAAGACAAATGATCGCGCAGGCTCTGAAAGGTGACATTTTTTATATCCTGGCCGTCAATAGCAATCACCCCTTCTTTCGGGTCATAAAGACGCATCATCAAATTGATCATGGTCGATTTGCCGGAGCCGGAAGGGCCGACCAAAGCCGTCATTTTGCCGGCGGGGAAAGTAAGATTGATATTTTTCAGCACATAGCGATCATCAATATAGGCAAAGCCGACATTTTTAAAGCGAACCACCCCGCGCGGGCAGGCCAGCGGCTCGGCATTTTTGCTTTCCCGCAGGCTCAGCGGTATATCCATCAGCTCAAACATCATGCGCACGCCGATCATGCCGGATTCAATCTTCACCCGCACATTGGCCAGCCTTTTGGCCGGCTCATAAGCCAGCAGCAAAGCGGTGATAAAGGCCATAAGCTGGGCTTCCACCCCCTTTTGCTGCGAAGCCATATAGCCGGAAAAAACAATAACCGTAGCAATAGCCAGCCCGGCCAGCGTCTCCATTACCGGGCCGGTCGCCGCTTCCAGCGTGGCAATGCTGTTGGCGCGGCGCTGCACATCGGTAATTGCTTTATTCATGCGCTGCTGCATGCGATCTTCCAGCGAAAAGGCCTTGATAACGCGAATGCCGATAGTGGTTTCCTGCATGACTTTAATAATATCGGCCAGCGAGCTTAATTCCTTCGCCATCAGCCCGCGCACGCGCTTTAAAATGATCCGCACGCCGAGAAAAGCCACCGGCCCCAGCAGCAAAGCCACAATAGTCAGGCGGAAATTTTGCACCAGCATGACAATCAGCAGCCCGCCCACCGAAAATAAATCACGCACAAAAGTGGTGACCACTGTGTCAATAATCGAGCGGGCGGAATTGGCATTTTGCGTTACCCGCAATAACAGGTCGGAAGAAGCGTTTTTCTGATAAAAGCCAACCCCCTGCTGCATCAGCCGGGCATAAATTTTGCGCTGCTGCTCGGAAACAATGCTGTTGCCGGCGCGCGTGAGGAAAAAGGACTGAAAAAAGGAAGAAAAGCCTTTGGTGATAAAAATAACCGCCACCGCCCCGGCGATAAATAAAATCATATGAAAATCATGGCCGCGCAAAGTGGCTTCCACCACATCTTTCATCACCCAGGCGCTGGCCGAAGTGCTGAGAGCGATAAACAGCATGCTGATAATGGCGCCGAGATAAAGCAGGGCATGTTTGCGAAAATTTTCCCGCAGCAGACGGACAATCAGCGCTTTGTCCCTTGAGGTAATTTGTATGTGCTCTTTGACTTTCTTGGCCATTCCTGCTGGTGTTCCTGCCCTGATTATAGCTGTCTGCCCGGCGCCGCGCCGGCGCGCCCGGCCTATTTTAAGGCGAACAGCGGCGCAATACAAGCCTGCCCGGGCGCTTATCCCGCCTCAGGCGGCCGCCTCAGCCGCCAGCGCCAGCCCGGCCTGCAGCAAAGCCGCGGCCGCGGCCGGGCTTGCCGCTTCGGCATAACAGCGCAATTCCGGCGCATTGCCGGAGCTGCGAAAATGCACAATCGCGCCATTATCAAAGCTCAGCCGCACCCCGTCCATAGTGTCGCACCCCGCCACCGCCCCGGCTATATGGGGCAAAGTTTCGCCTGCAGCAGTGGCTTCAAGCCGCGCCAGCAGCGCCGCCGCCGCCGCCGCCGGATAATTTTGCAAACGGCCGGCGGCGGTAAAGCGCGCCGGCAAAAGCGCCCGCAAGCCGCTTAAAGGCAGGCTTTGCTGCCGCGCCAGCGCCAGCAGGCTTAAAATCGGCAAAACCGCGTCACGCGTGGGCAAGGCTGCCAGCGCCCGCCCCCCCGGCAGCGGCAGCGGGCTGCCCAGCAGCACCCCGCCATTGGCTTCAAAGCCGACAATCCGCTGCCCGCCCGCCGCCTTTGCCGCCGCCATCGCCGCCAGCACAAAGGGCGAGCCGACCCGGCAGCGGTAAATATGGCGGAAGAAACCGCTTTTTTCCAGCGCAGTGGTGGTGGTTATCGGCGTAGCAACACTATCGGCCTGTAAAAAATGCGCGGTGAGAATGCCGATAATGTCACCGGGCAGAAATTCACCCTTTTCATCGGCTATTAGCGGCCGGTCGCCATCGCCATCGGCAGAAACAAGCGCATCAAGCCGGTGCTCGGCCGCTGCCGCGCGCGCCAGACAGCGATCTTCCTCCCGCAGGGCTTCCGTATCGACGGCAATAAATTTTTCCGCCCGGTGCAAAAGCGTCACCTCTGCCCCCAGCGCCGCCATAATATCGGCCAATATATCGCGCGCCACCGAACTATGCTGATAAATGCCGATAGCAAGGCCGCGCAGGGCTTGCGGCGGCAAAAAATCAAGCGCCCGTTTCATATAGGCCCGGCGCGCCCGGCTATCTTCCGCCGGCAAAGGCGGGTTTTCCGCCTCGGCCGCAGCCGGCGCTTTATCGGCCGCCGCCGGCAAAAGCCGCAGGATCGCCGCTTCGTCCTGCTTGTCGATTTCGCCGTCCGGGCGATAAAATTTCAGCCCGTTGCGATCCCCCGGTATATGGCTGCCGGTTATCATCACCGCCGGCGCCTGGGCGTGCTGCGCGGCCAAAGCCAGCGCCGGGGTCGGCAGCAGGCCGCAATTTTCCACCCGGAAGCCCTGAGCGCTAATTTCGGCGGCAAGAGCGGCGGCCAGGCGCGGGCTGCTGGCGCGCAAATCGCGGCCGATCAATACCCGCCCGCCCGGCCGTAAAGCCTGCGCCCCGGCCATATGCTGCAAAAAAGCCCGCATATAGGCGCGGCAAAGGGCATTGGTCAGCGCTTCTGCCCGCCCGCGCAAGCCGCTGGTGCCGAATTTTACTGCTGTCATAGCCTGTCTCCTCATGCCCGGCTTCAGCGCTTTTGCCCCGGCGGCGGCCAGACTAGCCGATTAAAAGCAAAAGGAAAAGCAATTTTATCTGGAAAAAAGGCCGGAATTGCGCTAAGGAAAAGCCGTGCTTTACTTTAAAATCGCGCCTTCCAGCCTGTGGATTAGCAATGACAGCGGCCAATAACCAAACCCAGCCCGCCAAAACGGCTAATGTTTTCGCCCAAAAAGTGACAGAAGTGAAACATTATACCGACCGGCTGTTTAAATTCCGCCTGACACGGCCGGAAAATTTCCGTTTTCGCTCGGGCGAATTTGTTATGATCAGCCTGCCCGATATGGCAAAGCCGGTTTTCCGCGCTTATTCCATTGCCTCACCCTTTTGGGACGAAGAGCTGGAATTTTTCTCGATTAAAGTGCCCGGCGGCCCGCTGACCGAGCATTTGCAAAAAATCCGCCCCGGCGATACGGTGTTAATGCGCAAAAAAGCCACCGGCACGCTGGTGCTGGACGCCCTCACCCCCGGCAGGCGTTTGTTTTTGCTGGCTACCGGCACCGGCATTGCCCCTTTTGCCAGCCTGATCCGTGACCCGGAAATTTATGACAAATTTGAGCAGATTATCCTGATCCAGACCACCCGCACCATAGCCGAGCTGAGCTATGGCAAAGAGCTGGTGGAAAATTTGCGGCACGACCCGCTGATTGGCGAATTTGCCGAAAAATTATGTTTCTACCCCATGACCACGCAGGAAGAATCGCCGCATATGGGGCGCATAACGGAAGCCATGCTGTCCGGCCGCTTTTTTGCCGATACCAATCTCGCGCCGATCGATAAGGCAAAAGACCGCATAATGATATGCGGCTCACAGGCCATGCTGAAAGATTGCGCCGCTATGGCCCGCCATTTCGGCCTGGAGGAAGGCGCCAATAATGCCCCCGCCTCTTTTGTAGTGGAAAAGGCTTTTGTCGATTAGGCGCAGCGCCGGGCCGAGGGGAAAAAACAGGGAGAGAAAACATGGCTGAAAATTTTACCGTGGCGGCGCTCTATTGTTTTGCCCCTTTGCCGGATTATCGCGCTTTGCAGGCGCCGCTAACGGCGCTTTGCCGCGAGGCCGGCATTAAAGGCAGCCTGTTGCTGGCCGCGGAAGGGCTGAACGGCACGGTCGCCGGCAGTAAAGAGGGCATTGCCCGGCTTGTAGCTTTTATCACCGCCCAAAAAGGGCTGGAAAAACCGGAGCTGAAATATTCCACCGCCGCAGCCATGCCGTTTCGCCGCCTGAAAGTGCGGCTGAAAAAGGAAATTGTCACTATGGGGATAGCGGGCATTGACCCGCGCCAGAGCGCCGGCACTTATGTCGCGCCGCAAGACTGGAACGCCCTGATACAGGATAAAGACACAATCCTCATTGATACGCGCAATGATTATGAATACGCGATCGGCAGTTTTGCCGGCGCGCTTGACCCGGAGATAAAAACCTTCCGCGACTTCCCGCAATGGCTGCAAGACCATGCGGCCGAGCTGCGCGGCAAAAAGAATATTGCCATGTTTTGCACCGGCGGCATTCGCTGCGAGAAATCGACCGCTTATGCCAAAAAGCTGGGCTATAAAAATGTTTATCACCTGCAGGGCGGCATTTTAAAATATCTGGAGGAAATCCCGGCTGAGCAAAGCCTGTGGCAAGGCGAATGCTTTGTTTTTGATGAGCGCGTATCGCTGGGGCACGGCCTCAAGCAGGGCGGGCTGGAACTATGCCGCGCCTGCCGCCGGCCGCTGACGGCAGAAGATAAAAAATCGCCGCTTTATGTTGAGGGCATTGCCTGCGCCGCCTGCTATAATGAGCATAGCAATGCCGATCGCGCCCGCTATGCCGAGCGCCAAAAGCAGACAAAATTGGCCAAACAGCGCCACTCCGCCCCCCATAT
>Ga0157357_1001305_pt1 | contig 10341 bp, 8 predicted proteins | sample AttcapACBM1_FD_111485 | JGI IMG/M metagenome (GOLD analysis project Ga0157357, IMG submission 111485) | Fungus gardens microbial communities from leaf cutter ant in Botucatu, State of Sao Paulo, Brazil - Atta capiguara ACBM1 | ecosystem: Host-associated > Fungi > Mycelium > Unclassified ... | reverse complement strand
GATTACCAGGAGAAAGTTCAGGATTGATAGGAGAAAACGAAGGAAAAATACCAAGGGTTTTGGTGTAAGCGTCAGGTAGGTGACCTTTTATTAGAGATTTTTGTCGATTTGTGAGAGACCCAAAAATCTCTAATAAAAGGTCACCTACCTGACGCTTACACCAAAACCCTTGGTATTTTTCCTTCGTTTTCTCCTATCAATCCTGAACTTTCTCCTGATAGGAGACCCTTTTTTTGTTGTAGACTAATAATAATTACTACTATTTATTTCTGTTTTCTAACCCTAACTCTAAAGTCTGTCCATACTTTATTGTCTTATAACAAATAAACTGTGGTCCATGGTCTGAGACAATATAAATAGAAAGACCATAGAGCTCCTATATATGGTGTAAAAAAAAAACCTTGTAGCATTCTCTAGAGTGATGGTGATATGAGTTATAATAAAGTGTGTGATCTTAGATTTTGAATCTATAACTGTTATTATAGTATTAAAATTTACTAACTTTAGAAGTTCCACCAAAAGTTCTACACTAATGGTCTCCCACTAAGCACTTGGTATGAGTAATAAATATAGTTCTTTCAAGAATAGATATTATTAGAGTAACTGGGTAAAGTCTATAGAATTATATGGAGTTTATGACCTCTAGGAAATCTTATGCTATATTATTCATAACTACCAAGTATATGACTTACTTCTGAAGAGTCCTAAAAGAACAGAATAAAGTTCTCTAAAGGCAACAACTACTCTAAATACTCAAGAAGTCTATTCTAATCAGATAAAATATCTACTAACCTAACTACAAAATAATAGAGCTAGATGGTTAGAAACTTTGATAAAGAGATCTCAAATGTTGTAGAATGGCAGAAGTTCATTGGACAATGGCAGAATAAAGTATATCATTATGATCATAAGAACATGAGTAGAAGGACATTGGAAATTACAATAAGGTTAAAACTCAAGACTGAAGAGAGAAGAGGCCTGTGGAATTGACAATAGACATCAGTAGTGTTGGTAACTTGAATTTTGGTGAAGTTGTGAATCTCTTTACACTCTTACTCAAATATGGGAAAATCTACATACTGTTAGAAAATAATCTTCATACACATGTCCTGTAGTACTACTATGATCACATTAAAATTTTGCCACTCAATCAGGTACAAAGATACCTGCAGTATTCTTCCATAAGTTTACTTCCAGTCTGAAACCTTTTCACTTGATCAGGTATTGGTATCTCTTGTGGTATTAGTGGCTGTCAATTCTTCTATACCTTCCACTCTTCTTCTCCATCAATAATAATAGAGTTTGAAGAAGGGCTAAAATATCTCCTGAGAAAAGGGTTATCAAGAATAACAATAAGCTTAACTACTAGGAATACTGAATGTAGTCTTTATAATATAGGAGGAGCTTGAGGTAGTATAATATAGGTCCAACTTACTTCTTTACTATATAAGATTTGAGGCAGTAATATAAAAATTTAGCAAAAAGGAACATTGTGTGGATATCCAATGAGTCTAAGAATATCTTGTTACTAGAATGGAATATAGGAATGGGGGTATATCTTCAATTATAGTATCTTGCCATATTTTCCTAAGACTTGTAGATAGTAGACCTTACTTCCTCTATACAGATTTTATGCAGTCAGTGGACTTCAATACACTTTTTAACTTAGACTTCCTTTAGTACAGCTCAAATCCTATTCATAGTAATCACCTAATATTAAAAAAATAGTGGTTGCTATGTTGCAGAGTATATATAGTTGTTGTGCTGAAACTCTACCACAGGAAGGACATCTTGCCAGTTACTCTGATATTTGATAACAAATTGTTGTGACAACCACTAGTCAAAATGACCAATAGACTACTAAGGTAAACTTATTGACAAAGTATCTTGTAGGGATTACAAGAGAACTCAACAAGGAGTCCCCAATACATTTCTATACTATTTATATGAAGAGTCATGGTTTATACTAGTGATAAATAGTCCTATTCTAAAGTACATATATTGTCTATAAGTCTACCACAATGTTACCATAAGGCAAACATACCTCTAACATTATTGTTCTAGTTCCTTCTACTATGTTCCAGACCTATAACATCACATGCCTCTTCACTATCCAAGAAATAAAATAAGATAAAACAAGAAATCAAATCAAAAAAATAGATAAAAAGAAAATGAAATCAAAATAAAATATAAGGGTTCAAGTGTACTATAATACAAATATCCATAAGTACTGTTTGAGTTTTTGGTTCACTTGTTCTGTCTAACCATCTATTTGAGGGTACCAGGCTATAAACATAGCAATTTCAACTCTAAGTAAATAATATAACTCTTTGGTAAAGAGTATAATGAACTGCAGCCCCTTGTTAGAGATTATATAATTGGAGAGGCAGTAAAGCTTCCAGATATAATATAAAAAGGGCTTTGCAGCATCTTCTGTAGTGACCATAGTATGAATAAGAATGAAGTGGGCTCTTTTGGAAACTAAGTCTACTACTGTTATTATCATATTAAATCCCACAGATTCATAGAGTTTTACAACAAAGTCAACATTGATGGTCTTCTACCTTATATTTGGCAAAGGCAGTAGACATATCCCTATAAGAGATAGGTTTAGTTCACAGATACAGATTACAAGTACTGACATATTGACCAATATACTTAGACATTAGAGGCCACTAATAGCTCTGTAATACCAGCTCTAGAGTCTTCCAATATCCAGCATGTCTGACAACTTTTGTATCATGATAGAGAGAGATAATACACTACTGTATATCCATAATATCAGGAACATAAATCTTTTCCTGAAAGAAAAGAAGACCATTTGTTTCAACCTACTCTGAAGCCTACACTAACCTAAAGACATATTAACAAAGTTCTCTAGCTGTGCAGACTACTTGTTTCTCTTGTTATTTTATTCTTTTTTCCTGACAGATATTTATAAGAAGGCTATATTTCTCACCTTTGAATGCCAGTTCTTCCAATGTATATACTGCTGAATACTTTGGCTTGAGTAATACTATATTCTCATTATTATGCAAGCCATTACCATAGTCCAGCCTCCTGTATAGTGTGTCTGGCTTATTCATAGACTCATCCAGGCAGTGATGTAGAATAAAATTGAACCTTGCTAGGTACAACAACCACTGTACTTGCTTGTAGTTGAGTTTCTTAGCTTGGCTATTATAAAGTACACCAGGTTCTTTTGGTCTGTTCAGATTGTAACAGGGTTTAGTACATCTTCCAGAAAGTATCACCACTTTTTGAGAGCCTAGATCATCTTTTTGTTGTGAATCTTGTAGTTATACTCAATAGGAGAAAGAAACTTGCTGAAGACTGCTACTAAATACCATTTACCATTTATATTCAACTTCTGAAAGAAAATTGCCTCTGTTGCATAGTTAGAGCTATCTGCTTTAATGTAGAAGAGAGTGGCTATATTTAGAGAGACTAAGACAGGTGAAGAGGTAACTGTAGTCTTTAGAACATTAAATATTACCTGCTAGTCCAGAGTTTATATCCAAGTACTATTGCTGCCAGTGAGATCAAAGAAGAGCTATATAATGAATAAGAACCTCTAAATGAACCACTGGTAAAAGTTAGTAAGGCCCAAGAAGGCCTGTAGTTTAGTATAATTCTTTGTGGTTAGTCAATCTTGAACTCTGGCTATCTTAATGAGGTTTATCTCAACTTAATCTGCTATTTGTCAAATCCACATTTTTTAGAATGTAAGAAACATTTATGCTTAACTAGGTTTTTCATAATTCTACAGACTGCTTGATGGTACTCTTCTAATGTTTGGGTAAAGATTAATCAAGATACACTATGATGATATTCTCTGCTATAAGATTCTAGAAGATATCATCCATTATAGTTTGGAAAATGGTAGGGCTGTTTGTCATACCAAGAAACATTACCAAAGGTTCAAAATAGCTATAGTTCATGTGAAAGGCTATCTTCCATTCATCATCAGATTTGATGCAGATATTATTGAATCTCTAGCAAATATTTAGCTTAGTAAAGTAATAGACTCTTTGGAGCTTGTTGACTAGCTCAGAGATTAGTGGAAGCAGGTATTTGTTCTTGATAGTTATCACATTGAGAGTTCTGTAGTCTTGTACCAATCTAAGCAAGCTATCTTTTTTCTTGATAAAAAAATACTGGCACAGCTATAAGAAACTTAGAGAGTTTTATTCTGTCTGTGTGGAGGTTCTTGATGATGAATACATTAAACTTAGTCAACTCTATAAGTGATAGGGGATATACCTTAGATATCTTGGACTTAGCTCCTGGAACTAATTCAATATTATGATTTCACTTACAGTGGTTTAAAAGGATATTGAAGTCTTTCTTAGCAAATACTAATTCAAACTGTTAAATATAAAGAAGAATAGCAGGAGTACTGTTTTTTGATCTGGTTATAATGAAAGGCTTCTGATATCAGAGTTGTAAATAATAGACTTGACTTTATTTTATCTTCTTTTTCTTTTCTTTTCTTTTCTTATTTTTATTTTATTATATTTTGGGTTTTTGCTTTCATTTTTATCATTTTGTCAGATGTAGTTCACACCAGGGTAGAAGTCTGTAGAATGGACTTGGAGTTGAGTGGACTTGTGGAACAACCTTGGCTTCAGCTTATGTGCTATGCCTTTTGTCTGCCACATGGTCACAACTTTAGATGATAGGAAGAAGTCTGAGATGGGAGTGAGTGCTGATTTGGTATGTCATTGTTGAACACCAGAGATTGAGTTCAATAAGAATTATTTTTGTCGATTATCAGACTAGTGAATTACAGTGTAACTACTAGTCTTATATACAAATGGATAGTATAGGAGATGTTCAGAGTTTCAGTGGTAAAACTCCTATTACTCTGAGTGGAGGTTTTAGTGTTGAGACACTGACAGAGATAACTCCATCATGGAAGACTGAGTTGAATAGAAGAATCTCTGCTGTGAAAGACAGAATATCCAGATGGTTGCAGCACTGCTATAAGACTTATTGCGAGAAAGGTGGCTGCTATGGAAGGCAGGCTTGTATAATTTGGAGATAATATCACTGCAGGGATGTAATTTCCAGACAGGTGGACTTGTATATGATATATTTTGAACTTAGGCAAAGAAGTGTAATGTGATGTTGGTAGATTTATAAATGATATATAGACTTTAGGGGAGACTATATATATTATAGAGCATAGACTAGCATGTATTATTATACATAGTATATGTTATAGTAGAAGGTTTTCTGTTGAGTTCCTCTTGTAAACCTTAATACAAGAGTAATAAAAATATACTGGTCCTATATATAAGTTTTTATACCTTTACTATTACTTGTATTGGTTGCCATAACACTTATAGTATATATTTTCTACTGAAATACTCTCAGCTAGCTTAATTCCTCACCATACTACCATGTCTCTATTTTCTAGTTTTCTGGCCACATCAAAATCAAAGAAAATGAAAAATCTAATAAACTAGTCAAAGAAGCCATCAAACTCCAGAGCCAATTTATTAATACAGCCACTTTAGCAACCCATCAGGCACATGAATGCATTCTTACTAAATGGAAATGAAGAAAATAACTACAGAGTAGATAATAAACTCTTATAAACTGTATTCCTCTATCTCTTTAGTCTATCTTCTATTTTAAAGCCTTACACAACCAAAGAGAAATCTTTGGCTATCTCATCTAATGTAGAATTGGTTATAGCTACTTTAGAAACTACTACCAATCTATAGTCCTAGACTTGGTTTATTTTATTTTTCTTTCTTATTTTCATTTTCATTTTCATTTATTTTATTTTGAACTCAGTTAGGAATAATAGCATGACATTACATTGTGATAGGGAGAGATGGTATAGTGGAAGAGCTCCCCATCCATGTATATTATGCCTACCTCAAACCTACTTAAGGTTATGGGTTCAATTTCTTAGTAGTCCCTTTGTGTTGGGTAATTGCATAAAAAGATTAGCATATTGATACTCTATACATAATTCCTCCTGTAGGCATGGACTGCCATTGTACCCCATATAATAAATTGTTGACTTAAAAAAAATTACATTGTGACAAGGTATGACATCTGTCACAAGTAGATCACACAATTATATAATATATAAAAAGATCCTGGAACAATAATATTATACTATATGTCAATGATATTTAGAGTAAGTTGGAATTTGTGTAGTATAAACTACTAGCTTAGTATATATAAAAGTAGATACATTATATTTGGAACTCTATCAAGTTCTCTTGTGTTAACCCAATACAAGATCCTTTTCTTGACTTAACTCTTAATCTTAAACTATAACAAGTCTCTTTAGAAGATTTATCCTGCCTTTGTAAAGAGGAACTACAAACACATGAGTATATTATCTACATATGTTTCTAATCTGAGAACTACTGCCGAATTCTCCACAATGTCTTAACTTTATATACATTCTAGATATTTTTGAAACTAAACAAGATATAGCTGCTCTAAGTAAATTTCTTAAGAAATCAGGTATATTTACCAAGAATGGAACAGATTTACCCAGATAGAAGCCATCTGCTATTAAAGAACTCCTACCTACTGAATATGATATGGAAGATCCTGAGGAGGATTAAGAATGCCCTCTATATTAGCATACCACATCAAGTTGTAACTACTATTCCCTTTACTATATCTTTTATATGTTAGAAGTTGCAAATTGTTATGATTTCAAAACCTTAGAGTAGGTTAAGAAAAGGAACCTTGTATAGGGTTTACATAAGAAAACTCAATAGAGAACTCAGTACAGGATTATCTATCTTATATACTAAAAGCTCATAGTCTGTGTCTTACTATTTAGCCTATCCTAAATAACTATGTATTTTCCTTAAGGTCAACATGTATTAAACATACTGTATGACATCATCCTTTCAGAATCTTCTATGCTTTTCTATTGTGACACATGATCATGTGACTGTGACTGATGCATAACAGCATGACTATAATATCATGCATAATCCTAACTCTAAGTTTTAAAATAGAAAATAGTAGAAAAAGGAAATAGAAGGAAATGAAAATGAGAGAAAATGAAAATAAGTCTATTGCTTTCAGCTCTAATACAAATGTTGGACTATATTTTATTTTTATTTTTCTATTTTCTTTTCATTTTCATTTCTATTTTATTTAAGAGATAGGGTAGAACACAATGTCACATGTCACATATCACTGTCACATTAATGGTCACATAATCATGTGGTCATGATGGAACATGGTAAAATATTCTGGAATAATAACATTATACAATATACTTAACACATGTTAACCTTATGTTTACACATAGTCTTTAGGGTAGGTTAGACATAGTAGTAGCATGGACCATTTAGTAGAGTGTATAAAGTAGACAACTTTATACTAAGAACTCCATTGAGTTCTCTTATGATATCTAATACAAGGTTCTTTCTCTTTGACCCACTCTAAGGTCTTTGAGTTATAACATCATCCTCCTTATGATATTTCTCTTCTAGTTTATGTTTATTCACTACCATTGGTCTTTGACTATTCCCACAGCCAACATTACAACATTACTAACCTGATCTGCTCTAATATTTCTTTCAACCAGACATCTCCACATTTTACCTCTGAACTATTATTTGATGTTATCTTATAAATGTAGATACCACCCTGTCAAGAGGGTGTAATTACTTGGATTTATCTTAGTGTATGCTCACTGTGTCTAAGCACTAGTTTGCTTGTTATGGTATACTCACGTGATCCGCGCCCTTGGACCTCACCGCACCTTGCACTGGCTCGCACCTTGAATCATCACAAGATGGGTGAAAGCCAGAGAACATTAATTCCAAGGTCCCTGAGATAATCAAGCTTTGCGTGGATGTCATCAAGGTCACCTATCCCATCGGCATTCATGTCAAAGAAAGAAATAGGATAAATGGCCTCTTTCCACCAGATATGTTGATATTATACCATGGCTCAAAGAGTAAGCAGCTTAGTCATCGTTTAGAGAAGACTACTAGATCGAATTCGGAAACAATGGAGCTAGTATACAATGAACTAGATGGGACCCGGGAAAATGAGATGTCCGAAAAAAGCAACACATGGGAGAGACAAATTGAAGATGAGAGTTTTGCTCGTGGATCCGAAATGGAGTTTCAAGTGGGCATAGGGTCTATCAAGGGTGTCGAGCAGGCTCTGAGCGCCATGTGGGTGAGGTTATGAAGCAACGGAAATAAGCTGAATAGGTTTCAGCGTGGCTTGGAAGTGAAGCACGAAATCAGACTGTGGTCCCGTCTCAGGGCTACGCGGGAATCTGTTGTACTTCTCAACAGTCTTCCACTCGTTCGCAATAATCTCGAGGGCCTCCGCTCCATCTTTAACTCTGCTACTTTGGATCAACCAACATCCAATCACCATGCCCGTCCGCCCAATCCCTCCTCGACAGTGTACTGCGGTGATACGTCTCCGCTTTTCATTGTCCCTCAAAACACTCATCACGGAATGCATGAACTCAGTGGACTGGGGTAAGCATCGGTCGTGAATGGGAAAACGGTGATACTCGATTTCCTGTTTGTCGATACCTAGGAAGTTGGCTCGTGAAGTAAGGACTTGACCACAGTAGGGTCGGAGTTCCCCACATTCTGTCAGATCGATCAAAGTCCGTACTCCCGCGTTTAAAAGCGCGTCGAGTTTCGGCCTATCTGGGTTTCTCGGCGTCCAAGGATATTCACAGGCGAGGAGAAATGATGTTGCCCAGTATGAATTGGGTATTGGACGAGCGAGTATAGGAGTAAACGCCTGCGTCTGGAGTGTACAAGAGTCTGGCGAAGTTTCTGGTCTTTGATAGGAATGCAATTGACGTCGTGCCTTCTCATCCTCACAGGAAGGTAATGTTATGGGTCGTGAGAGATTTGGGATCAGATATGCAACAACATCCAGATGCGCAGAAATGATGGAGCTCATAAGCTGACCCATGGTCAAGACAAGATGGTAACGGCGCAAAGTTCAGTGCTTTTATTTCTGGTTGGATCTCAAGGCGAATCCTGTGGCGGTACCCCTCTCGGCTCTCGGCCACGTGGTTGCCTATAGTCAAAAACATAATCTTCCCTTACATTGTTGTCACAACGAAATGGAGTTCTGCTGATTCGGAGTTCTGCTGGAGATCACTGACTCAAAACCAATGAACCATGTGTGGATTCTAATTCAACATTTTTTTAAATCAACAATTTATTACATGGGATGCGGTGGTAGACCATGGTAACTACAATGTAACTACTTAAGATACAGAAGAAAGAAAAATATAAGAAAAGAAATATAAAAGAAAGAAAGGAAAAATTATTTAGGTGACACTATTTTACACTAGGTAAAATTATATCAGTGAAACTGCAATCAAGTAATTCCTTCATGAAAGGAGAACACTCCTGGATTAGACTTGAGGAAAGCAATGATATTCTTTAATGATTCCCTTTTGGGGTTCCAGTAATTCCTCAACTGTTTGCAACCATTCAGGATATGATTTCTTGTTTTAATTGGATATTATCTGAATGGACAATCAAAGGATTCTTTGGGGAAGAATCTAAGACAATATTCACCAATTGGAGCATGATTTGTAATAGTTCTTGTGGCACACATGCACAACATGTTTGAATGCCCAATGAGATTGAGCCAAGCCCCACCTTTTGAATAAGTGGGCTGAGTAGGTGAGTGATCATCACCATTTAAATCCAAGAAATTCTTCTCCTTATAATCCAACACTTGAAAAGTCATCTGCTAGTTCTTTAAAATAGAGTTGTATTCTTCTTTCTTGCTAAAATCCTATGAGGACTTGGACAGGAAAATAGTGTCAATTTTCAGTTGTTTAGTTTCTTTATCAACTGCTGCATAAGGAGGCTATTTGTCACTGCTAGGACAGTTCCAAAAAGCAATGGAGTTGTTAGAGTTCTTGTTGAAGAATGCTCTAAGATCTTGAGAAACTGTAATGGAATGCAATTGGAATAGATAGAAAGACAGATTAAAAATATGTCTTGCAGCTGGAATGGTGTCTGTAATAACAATGATGTGTTCAGCATTAGGAATTTGAACAGCTTGGTTGATTCCACATCTGTCAAAGCTGAAAGTGGTAGACTTTAATTATTTTTATTTTTATTTTTATTTCTGATTTCTTTTCAATTTATCTTCCTTTTATTCTATTTTTAGAACCAGGGTTAGGGTTAGAGTGACAAGATCACGCTGTCACACAATCAGTCACATCAGATAACATGGTCACAAGTCACAAGATACATAAGAAGAACATAAAAGGTTTTGGAAGGATAATGTCATATAATATATGCAACACATGTTGACCTTAAGGCTAACACATGGCTATTTAGG
>Ga0157357_1001304_pt1 | contig 10345 bp, 8 predicted proteins | sample AttcapACBM1_FD_111485 | JGI IMG/M metagenome (GOLD analysis project Ga0157357, IMG submission 111485) | Fungus gardens microbial communities from leaf cutter ant in Botucatu, State of Sao Paulo, Brazil - Atta capiguara ACBM1 | ecosystem: Host-associated > Fungi > Mycelium > Unclassified ... | reverse complement strand
TGAGCCAGCAGTTCAAAGCTCTCCACTTTTATTTTGGTATGCATGCCACAGTCCTGCGGCGGGTGTCCAATGTTGCCAGCGCTGTCTCAAAACTCCTTCCTCAGAAGCTTCCTCCTATACTCAGTCGATACAAAGATCCAACTTTACTTCAATTGTTATCACAAACGCCCAGAAATCTGAAGGGTACAGTGGTTCACCAAAAGCGCTGGTCTCGAACAGGGAAGGTAGATTGGTTCTGGAAGGTTACAGCCGCACGTTTCAAGTGTGACGGAAAACATGGGAAGGTATGGGGGACTTTCTACTTAAATGGTTGGTCTATTCGTCTTTTCTAGCCGTGGCTTCTCGGTTGAGAATAAAGTTAGGGAGGAAAATCAGCCAAAAACCAGAGCTCATTCGGCATGCTTTGAAGTATAGTTGGGCAGAAGGACGCTCAAAGTCCATTGCAGCATCACGACCACCGGCCCGAACGTCGAAACCGAAGGGAAAAACCGACTCGGTTCCAGAATCCAAAGTCGAAACCAATAGTAGAGCAGGAATATAAAACTGAAAGCATATGTACGAAATAGTCAGATATATTGTCAGTTGAGTCTCTAGGTCGTACTTAATCCCTGCTCATTCCCTTGAATAGGTCATCATAGGCTATTTCTTCTTCAGGGTTGTGATGCCAACTCATGCAAGATCCTAGACCTTATTTGCAGTTGACGAAACAAAGAGACACTTTTTCAATCCAGGAGTCATCCTTCTTCAAGTTCAAGACTTTTCTCCGGCAGAACTTTCCCTAGCCATGGTGACATTTGATGAACGCTATTTTCCTTTCACTCATCCGCATGAAATGACGATTTCGACACTAGTGCACCAAGTGGTCTATGTAACCCTCCATGATAGTGAACAGTTCATTAGTCCCAATGCGAGCACCTTTAGTATGACTCCAAAGCTGTTTCCGAAACGTTCCTTTCGGGATACTCGTTGAGACTTGAGGCTCAGTGACGGAGTCGACGAAACCGCGTTTATAGAGAAATGGATAGAGCTTTGTAGACGTTCAAGTTGATCAAGACCTCTCAGCTTGATTGGGTCTGATGATGTCGAACAACATTGCACTTGATAATATGACTGCCCCATTGGTTGCTCTGGGCAAAACTTGAATTATCATGACAGAAATTTGTACCAAGATGTAAGTTACACCTTGAAATTATCCGAATTCTAACCATCCTGTATGAGTCCGACACATGCGGGGTACATGAAAACGTTATCCTAGAATATACATCAGGTTGCACCATCTGACAGCTGCCATAGTGTTATCGAAGTGTGTTATCGTATCTTCATCTTTTTCCGATAGTGGGTTCGGATTGATTGCGAGTGTCTCATGAATACACGAGATATATGGATCTCCATTGGATGTCTACGCTTAGTCGGTACTTGTATGTACTCGAACGATCTGGTATTGGATCCAACAACACGTATAGCTATATAATTTGACATGGTCGCTTTGATTTTGGTGACTGAGTATTCAAAAATACTCGAATCATCACAGATTCACTGACCCTGGTAAAGCCAGTAACAAATCATGATTCTCGGTCTGAAGCAAGAGTTTTTGAATTCAGAAGATACTTCATAGTAGAAATGACTCTACATCAGGAGTCAGAAACTGATTCTGCTGAACTCGTTCCTTCGCACAGGAAAGTTCCTTGTTTGTCTTTGTTGCTTCACGCGTCAAGGCCACTTAGAACGATAAGGTCACCAGTCTGGAACCTAACCAGTGCACTTGCATCCTCAGCAGATACTACAGCCTCTATTAGGGCCACTCCGGCTTCGTCAGGATATAGTCATGCCCGACGCCCAGATTTTCAAGGTACACCGGCGTCACTCTACCACACATCTCACGCTTAGCTGACGACGAAATTTATAGGCTACGTACAGTGGTATTCCTGTCTTTGAGATGTAAGAACGCTTATACACGAAGATTTACGCGCATTTGTCTCAAGGATGTACATTTAGGATGTGTAAAGGTGTTGCGGTAATGCGGCGGCGAGACGACTCCTGGTTGAACGCAACGCAAATTCTCAAAGTGGCCGGCTTTGATAAACCACAGCGTACACGGGTATTGGAGCGTGAAGTACAAAAGGGAATCCATGAAAAAGTACAGGGGGGTTATGGCAAGTATCAAGGTATGTGCCATGCAAATCATTCTCAAAGGATCTCATCAACATTCGGGATAGGTACTTGGATCCCCCTAGACCGAGGCCTCGCGTTGGCAAAGCAATATAATTGTGAAAATCTGTTGCGGCCCATCATTGAGTTCCAACCTGCTGCAAAGAGTCCACCTCTTGCACCGAAACATCTCGCCTCTAACACCGGAAGCGCAACGAAACCAACTCGGCGGACCGGACCTGGAGAACAGAGTGTTGGTGGCTCTCTGATTAGTACGCGATCTACTCGGAGAAATGCTCAAGAAATAGTTGACGGTGATTCAGACCGCGATAGTCTGTGTGGACGGGGCTCAGAGGATGGCTCAATGACTCCGTCCCCTTCGGAAGCATCGTCAAGCTCTCACACACCTTCACCCATAAACAGTCCTGTGCATTCCCATCCGAACCTAGCAGATGATGATACCCGAACATCAGGTCGGAGAGGTCGTTATCGTCGAAGTGGAGAGGTCAGATACGAGGGTATCTCTGAAGATGAAACAAAGTTGAATGGTACCAATGAAGCGAGAACATACGGAGATCAAATCTTGGAATACTTCATTTCGGACTCGAACCAAATTCCCTCTGTTCTCATCAACCCACCCCCAGACTTCGATCCTAACATGGCCATTGACGACGACGGGCATACTTCGCTGCACTGGGCGTGTGCAATGGGTCGTATACGAATAGTCAAATTACTCCTGACAGCTGGCGCAGACGTATTCAAAGTCAACAAAGCTGGGCAAACTGCACTCATGCGTAGTGTGATGTTCGCCAATAATTACGATGTGCGGAAGTTCCAAGAGCTTCATGAACTTTTGCATCGTTCAACACTGAATATTGACAATTATAATCGTACTGTATTTCATCACGTGGTGGACGTGGCTATGACGAAAGGGAAGACACATGCAGCAAGATATTACATGGAAATCATTCTTGGTCGACTCGCGGGTTATCCCAAGGAATTAGCCGACGTTATCAATTTTCAAGACGAAGATGGTGAGACTGCACTAACAATGGCAGCCAGGTGTCGTAGCAAACGTCTCGTCAAGTTACTTATTGATCACGGTGCTGATCCAAAGGTGGTGAACGGTGATGGTAAAAGTGCGGAAGATTATATTCTCGAGGATGAGAAATTTCGTTCTTCTCCCATTCCTGCTTCTCGCGCTACCTCGATGTCCTTCAGAAACGCGCAAGCGGCATTCCCTCCCTCACAAATAGGCCCTATTCTTGGTCCTGTGAACGGTAACCGCCCTCCACTTCATCACTCTGTGGTGGCCCAGCGCGCAAGTACACGGTGTGTCAACGACATGGCTAAGATGCTGGACAATCTGGCTGCGTCGTTTGACCAGGAACTTCGCGACAAAGAAAGGGATATGAACCAGGCTCAAGCACTGTTGACCAATATACAGGCGGAGATCCTGGAGAGTCAGCGGACAGTTAACCAACTTAAGTCACAGGCAGAAAGCTTAATGCAAACTAAGACATCACTAAATAATCTTGAAGGTGAACTACTGCTGAAAATGGGGAGGCGATACCGATTGGGATGGGAGAAATGGATTAAGGATGAAGAAGCTCGGGAGAAACGAATCCGGGATGTGGCCAACGGTGACTTGATTATCACAGAAGCTACTGCGCAGTATGATATCGATGATGATATCGATGATGACGAACTCACGATTGGGGAGAAGACCAAAGGTAAACGGAAGGCAACAGAGGATATTTCCGATTTGGTTGAGCTCCACTCGAGTATACCAATGGATCCAGAGGAGCTAAGAAAGGCGTGTGATCACCTAAGGGAGGAGATTGTAGAATACAAGAAGCGGCGGAAGACCATGTTCGACGAGTTTGTTGCTTTTCAGACAGAAGCAGGCACGAGTGGCAGGATGGGAGAGTACAGGAGGCTGATTGCATCTGGCGGGAGTTTTCGTCCTTCAGAGGTTGATCAGGTCTTGGGCGTGCTTCTTGAGGTAGGTACATCTCAGTAAGAGTGACCCACGTTCCTCTGACATCGAGACTCCTAGACTCTTGAATCTGAGGAGGTGAACTCCTCAAGCGCATGGAACGGTTCGAAGCCAATCGTCCCAGTTGGATAACTCAGTGGTTGCGCCAGTGAAGCCATTCACATTTTTCATCTTATAAGTTCATACTTGTATATCATTGTCACGATATTGTCACGATATATTTTGTTTTTTTTACAACATTGAGCCTGGTTATGGTAGCTGCAAAATATTATCACGTGACGTGTATTTTTGGTGAGGTATTTTTCCTCAATCTAACGGACGACGCGTTCTCGAGACCCTGAGGGTACCTGTCTTACTTGGTTTCAAGAAACGGCACTCGATGGCTCGCTTTGGACTGACACGTCAGCAGCTGGTTCATGGTGCCTTTACTTCACCATGGACAACAAATTTTCGACACATGGAAGGTTTCCCCAAGAAATGGCGGAAGCGGCTCACCTTTCAAGACCCAGTGATCAAATCTGTCCGGCCCAAAGATAGGATAAAATATTGGAATGTAGTACCCAGAGACCAGATCCGACTTCTGGGGGACAAGACAAATACGTTGTACGAAGTATTAAGTATTAACAAAGTCAGCAACAGGGTCTTCGTGAAAGGAACTTCATCGGTTAGCTATTTTTTATGCTTTCTTGTTGCTATTGACCTGATGCTCGTTCTGCTGAGCAGAGTGGGGACGATGATAAGGTCAAGAGCAACAGAAACTATCATTATTCACGGTGTCAGCTGTTCATCGGCAACTATGATTTACCATCGCCACTCGGTTCCAAAAGTGTGGAATCTCAAAGCACGCCGTAAGCTTGCACCCAGTTCCATGAGCTGGTCTATAGCTGACCGTATCTCGAAGGGTTTTTGCAAGAAGACTCGGTACTTCAGAGCCGTTCTGGAATCCTTTCCTCCGACGCTTCGATTGGCAACGCTTTGCGACAAGTACAGTTCCTCGCCTGCCACCATCTGCCGGTGAACGGCATCTTATTCCGTGGCCCGAAGCACCGAGACGCCAAATTCCAGAACGTATGTATTTGTGGATACCCACTTGTCATTCGTTTGTTCATGCATTTACTAGCTTCTAGTTATGATGCAACCCACGATGTCGTTGCACAGGTCACTTATGAACTCCCAGCATTCACACCTTCAATCACTGGGCCCCCTCCTCGAATATCGGAAGATGCCTTCCTCGCCTCAATAATCAACCCCCATTTGGGTAATACTGTCGGTGACGGCGCTCCTGTTGAACCGTTCCTGCACAAAGAATTATCGAATCCCCATTCGAGGGCCAAGAAACTCAAGCGGTTCAAAGAATATCAAATTCGCATCAAGGCGATGAGGAAGGAGATGCTGACATATGAGGTCAAACATCTGAACGGGCGTTCTCCTCAAGAGGCACGTGCAGAGGCGCTGTTTAAGTGGCGTTCGATGCTGAAGACAGAGCGACAAGAAAGAAAGAAGATGAGGTGGAAACACAAGAATGAGATGGCAAATCTTGAGCGCAAGGCTGCGAGAAAAGCCAGAAAGGAACTCCAACAGCGACACGCCCTCACGGCGTTGGAGCTTGAGGAAGGTAAAAATCAAGTTATTCCTACATATGCTTAGACTATTTCATTCGTATGACTATAATTCGTTTGTGATGTTCTCGAGATACCAGTCGGTTAGCGGACTGACAGATGTCCAACAGAGAGCTAGAGGGTGCCTGGTGGCAGTTCTCGCCTCTGTGCCAGACAACCATCTTGAATTCCGCTTTTTACTATACCGGAGTCATCGGGCATTCAATTGATAACCGGAGACAGTGCCGATGGTTGCTAACGTTGTCTGGCATGTCACAGGGAGAGAGAGAATCGAAGATAGTCAGATACCCTTCTAGCTTTCTCTGACTAAGTCCTAATTTGGTGCTAAATTTGGCATTGGGTCTCTTTTCTACTTCCGCCGTCATGTTGTGCTCACGTTCCCCGTCTACTGAGGCACTGTATCAGCCCATATTACAAGGCTCAGAGTCAGGGACTCCGGACCAGCTGGAAGTCGACGTCGAAGCCAGGCCATCAGCAGAAAGTGCGACCCACACCAAAGTACAATGTATATTCTTCATCTTAGGGTGCTCAGGACTACTACCTTGGAATGGCGAGTATATTTCGTGCAGTCTACTCGCCCTAGACTCATAAATATTTTGAGGACAGTTATCATCACTGCGATGCCATACTTTTCTGAGCGGTTGGCAGGCTCTGAGCTTCAGCGCACCTTTGCTTCGTACCTCTCGACCGCCTGTACTGCCTCAAACTTCTTTTTCCTCGTCCATGCAACAGCAACCTCCAAGCAAGTAGGTACTTGTTATTGAATTCAGAGTTGATGGCAATCTAACATCTCATGCAGACTAGACCCTCTCAGAGAACACGCTTGAGCATTTCTTGCCTTATCGTACTGACATCCCTATTCGTCGTCAGCACTTACTTCAATTTCCCCTCTGGGCTGTTCTTTGCTTTCGTCTTGCTCAACGGGGCCGCCCAAAATGCTGCTGGGGCATACCTCCAAACATCAGTCGTGGCCATTGCTTCGCTATATGGATCAGGTTATCTTCAACTGATGATGACAGGCCAAGCGGCAGTAGCCGTAGTGGTCAGTAGTTTTCAGGTGGCCAGCGCTGCGTCGTCCGTCTGGGGCAAGGGTACGATTCTTGTTAGTGATGGTTCCGCAGAAGAGCGTGCTGCCTTCACCTTCTTTACTTTGTCGACTCTTTTCCTCGTCGTGAGTGCTGGAGCACACACTTGGCTTGTCAAATCGCCCTCTTATAAGGTCATCGCAGCACCATTGGAGCTAGCTGCTAAATCTCGATTCGATGCCTCACCCGTCGTGTCACCCCAGCTAGCCTCACGAGGCAGGCGCGAAAAAGGAGACGAGAGGCGACAAGTTATTCGGATAGCAAAATCGAATATCATGTATGAAGTCGCAGTGGCATACGTCTTCGTGATTACTCTTGCACGTATTTCTTCTCTTGAACGGAGACAGGTCGCTTACTGTGCGTTCAACAGGCTGTTTTCCCCTCTATCACCGTCACTATCATGCCAGTAAACCCTAGACTACACCCTCTACTATTCACCTCTATCCACTTCCTCGTGATGAACATTGGAGACCTCTTGGGCCGTTACACCTGCTCATTTCCTGTCTTCCGTGTCTGGTCTCGCAAGCGACTACTTGGCATGTCGCTTGCCCGGACCCTTTTCATTCCGCTGTTTCTGATGTGTAACGTCCAACGCCCATCCCACATGATGACAGCCACTCCTAGCATCAATTCAGACTTTATGTTCATGTTTATTCTACTCTTGTTTGGTTGGTCGAACGGCTATATCTCAAGCTCCTGTATGATGAGTGCTCCATCACTTGAGCACAACCCACGACTCCAAGGTCGCGCAGAAGATGTGGATGTCGCGGCAACTATTGCTTACTTTTTCTTAGTTGGAGGGCTGGTTCTGGGTAGCATTGCAAGTTTTGCCATCAAGGGTGCAATTTGCCAGTGCAATCCTTTTACAGCTTGACAGTTCTTTCATCCGGATTCATTGAGATGGTCGTTGTATTGCACTCCCTGTGATTAATTTAATGACAACTGTAGTATCCTTGGACGGAGATCCAAGCCTAGATTATGACAACTAGCATCAGATATGAACGCGTAGATATCGCTTCACATATAATCAAGAGCTAATTTTTAGCGGGTTGAGAGCATGGGTTGCCAGACACCATATGAAACCTCCTCGAGGTGGTGCAATTCCACTCGATCCCAGAGGGTTGGAGTAATGTTCGCCTGGAGTCAATTCATCAGCAAAATGCATTTGTACGCTGACTATGCCTACACTACCTGTAAGTAATGAACACAGGCCCTTGACACTCGCCTTGCGAGCGTTGATAAGTCGACCCGCCCATCGTAGACATCCAAGGGGATCTCGTAAGTCAGCGAAGAGTACCCTACCCACTGCACGGTTCAGTACAAAGATTGGCTCAAAAGGGAAAAAGAGAAATCATTTACCTTGACCTTGAGCAAAATTCTACCTCTCGAGTCAGCGTGAAGATCATGCAAAGAGTAGGCATCATTATTGGATAAACGTATGTGTGACTGGGCTTCATCAAGTCCAATACCGGCCATAAAAGCACCCTTACGCTTGAACTTGATATTCAACGTCCCCGGACGATCACCATGCCTGTAGTGAGAATAAGTCTCTCTCCCGGTCAGGGGAGAAACGAAAGAAACACCAGAGTGTCTCCGGTGGCGTAGGGGCGGGGGAGGAACCGTGACCGTGGTCGAAGGGTGAGCATGTGTTAGAGCGTGAGGAGTGACTGGACGAGAATATAGATATCTTCCATAGTTGCCATCATCATGGTAATGCGTGTCTGCGTGGCCATAGATGTCATCATAATCTGCTGGAAAGCCATTGGATTAGGGGATTATGGAAGGGCAGGACGAAGTAGAACTTGAAACTCACAGGGGCCACTTAGCCTTCGGCTACGAGGAACGACGACGACACTCGGCTGAGGAGCGTGCACGGCGTACGGGGAAGTGGAGTACTGGGTATTGAGAATGATGATCAGCCTGATTTCAATCACTGCAGAAGCAGATGATACTCGCCTGCAGCCCTGGTTCCATGTAACCTCCGTATGAATAGGCAGCTGGGGCAGAAATTCCACGACTCATTGATGGGCGGTGAGACAGAGAGTGAACGAGCCCCTCATCGTAGGTGGTAGCGTAGGCCATTGTCTAGGAGTACGTCGTAGAGGCAAGCTCCACGGGACAGAGTAGCAAGTCCAGCTAGCTTCGCAAATTGGTAGGTAAGAGAAAATGGAAGCCAAGGATGAACGAGAAACAGAGTTCCAGAAACAATCCTTAAGTAGGGACAGCAAACTTGCAGTGGGTGAAGGTGTTGCTACCCCTCGACGTTGCCTTGAGGTCGTATCAAGGGGAGCGAACAGGAACCCCCAAAAATGATCATGATCCTGGTCTCGGAATCGATGGGATCCGTAGTGCATGGCCAGTCTCCAATCCAGAAAAGCCGACACAATCAACAAGGTTGTCTGGGTCATTCTAACAGAGCGCCACAACGAGAGAGAAAAAAATTTACACCTTCTGAGTGCACTTTTGACTTTGGAATCCTAGTAACTATAGGAGATCATATAGTCCACAGAACTCTCCAGATGCCTGCGAACATGCGGTTGAATGACTCCTGGATCACTGCTAAGTTGTCGGAAATGAAAGCAGGGCAATGTCGCAGTCATGCAGGAGGTATTAGCATGGCAAGCTAAATGCCTCGCGTCAACCGTGAGCTAGAGATAGTGAGGGAGCTAAATAAGGGAAACGGTACGTGATTTTCGCAGTATGACGAGATGAATAATATAGTGGCTCCTCACGGCTATCTAGAAAGCCGAAGTGAGCTGATTGTCCATCAGCCATGCGCGCGTGGGAACTTTCAGGCAGCCGGAGATATAATTATAATATCTTTCTGAGCCTTCTACCAAGATGGATCATGACACAGGACTTTTCAAGTAACACAGGCAGGCAGGGCCGAAGTCTGGGATCTGGGATCATGACTGATGGAATCATTTATTCAAAACTTACATTGAATTTGCTTCATGAGTTCTTTTCTTCTGTCACACCATGTGTCCGGGGAACCAGTACATGAAACAACCTCGTTAGCAAAAAAAAAAAGCCTATCAGTGTCGTCTCAGAATGGATATCAGCCGCTATCATTTGGCTACCTCATACAACAAGGGTCAGCGTAAGCAGGCGAACTACGCTGCCACCCCGGCTTTCCCACGACCAGTAATTAAACTCACAACCGTTGCACTCCCTATGAGAAGATGGATACACTGGATACACTCCGGCAGTCCCATGCAGTCGTTGTATTTTACTCTCGAAATAGTGTTTCCTGACTATCGTTTAAAAATAGAGATATCCGAACCCTCAAGATTGGGCCGTTGTTCCATGGTTTTTCACTTTTAACAACATGTATTGACTGGGAACGCGCTCAGTGGTGTAGTGGGGCTACCGTCCCTACCCTGGCAGGCGATGGGGAATGCATGAAAAAATAAGGATGTCAGCAGCAATGTAGTGACGCCACTCCACCGTTCGATACGCCGTTGTTACCTGCTTGGGAGAATATCCTCTTTTGT
>Ga0157357_1001303_pt1 | contig 10347 bp, 13 predicted proteins | sample AttcapACBM1_FD_111485 | JGI IMG/M metagenome (GOLD analysis project Ga0157357, IMG submission 111485) | Fungus gardens microbial communities from leaf cutter ant in Botucatu, State of Sao Paulo, Brazil - Atta capiguara ACBM1 | ecosystem: Host-associated > Fungi > Mycelium > Unclassified ... | reverse complement strand
GAGTGTTACTTGGACTTTATATAGACAATATAACTTAGGATTCTTCTAGAGTACAAACTCTATTAAACTCTGTGAACTTTGTGTAGTTGCCTTAACACTGTTGTGGCAACTACTAGTCACAAAGACCAATAGTAATACAAGCAATAAATCTCTCAGTAGAATATCAAGTGGGAATCACAAGAGAACTTGACAAGGAGTCCCTACTGTATTGCTACCCTATTTATACTATTACATGATGGTCCGTGCTACTAATAATTAAACCTGCCCTTATGTTCATGCTTCATCCTCATATCTGCTTCATGTTTTACTCAAGGCCACTATATGTACACCATGTGCCCTAACATTATCTTCCAGATCCTTCTACCATGTTCGAAACCTATGACATCACATCATGTGACCTGTCATGTGACTGCAATGTTATGTGCCTCTTCATCATCAATAAAAAGAAAAAGAAATTCAAAAGAAAAGAAATATAAAATCAAGAAAAATAGATAAAAGGAAAAGAAAAATGTTAGTGTCCAAAGCATTCCATAACAAATACTGTCTACTAATTCTACCAATTACTGTCTTAATCAAATTGTATTATTTTGTCTTAAGAAAGACATCTATCCTGGACAGAGTCTTAAGACTGCCTACTATTCTTCTGCTTGTACAGTTTTCAAGGGAACCTGCAGTATGAAGCTGATATGTAAAAAAGTACAAGTGCCCTACCCAACACCACTCAATTTAACAATAAATGCTCTTTAGTGCTCTCTGTTCATGGTCTACCCTGTTCAGGTAGACGAGTGCCTCTTAAGCCTAGAGCTGGCAAGACACGTTGCTTCTGTTAGAAACATAATTCCTTATAAGTATAACATTGAGTATAGCATGATACATTACAATACAATGGGACATATGATCAATCATATTTGATGCCCATTACGTCACTGTAGAGACCCATCAAACCATTTAATTTTCCACCGCATTCTGTATCTGACTTAGACCCTTTGTGGAAGACGTCGCGCCTCGGATTCCTGACATCCAGACTTTCATCTCTGGTGTATGTCACTGGCTTCTCCCATTCTTTCCAATTCTTCCCAATCAAAACCTGTCCAAGCATCAATGCCCCGAATGTCCGATAATCCCTGACTCTGTCCTCTTGTGAGGACGTCGATGGTGTTCCCTGAACATCTTCCATGAAATTGCGAATGATTTCATGCTGTTTCTTGTTGCGGCCCCCAAAGAGATCCCAACCCAGTGCACCATACAAAGTCGAATTCTGCATAACAGAGAATCTCTTTTCTTCTATCAGCGCGTGCGAATTGGGACATTCCTCTGGTCGCTGGGAGGCATAAAAATAGGCAGGCGTACGAGCACTACCACAATCCCTGAACTGAGAAGGAAGCTTTTTGAGGCAAGGCGATGCATCCACACAGCCTTCCATCCCGTAAGGACAGGCGCAACAATCTAGGATGAGCTCTTCGCCCTTGATCGTGCGGAAATAGAGCCAATAATGTTGGTTGGGATCTAGTACAGTCATTCGTGAAGCAGCTTTTGGGTTGTAGTAGGTCCAGGTCTGTACACGATTGGCCTTTCCTTGAATCCGTCCTCGACAAATGCCAAAATCGCTGACGGGACTGTGTCCGTATTCCAATCGGAAACACTCACGAGGCTCCCAACATGGGCCTCCGGGTTTGCCTGACGACCGCGCCATATGGGTCGAATATATTTCCGACAAGAGTAAAAGAGAGATGGCGACAGTGACTTCGAAAATATAACTTTCTCGGATCACATGCAGAAACATTTGCATCCCTTCCAATGTTTTGTGCCCTTTCCACCAAGACGGTAATTTCTGCAGGTTCGGTAGGTCTGAGATTTGAAGATCGTATTTCTCGCCAAGGACGATGGTATGATGAAGACTGCTCTCTGTAGATGTTGCTCTCCGAGACCCAGGCATCGGAGCCCTCAAAATCTTGTGTTTGAGAGCAGGATGGAGGCCGGCACCCGGGTCGGGATTGATACGGCGACCAAGTTTGAGAAACATTTCCTCGATGAAGGGATCTGGATATACAGTGTTGTTCCGTTCTTGGGTAGGCGCTAGTCTTCTTAAAGAATCGAACATATACGCGATGAAAGGATAAAACGTTTTGAGATTAATCTGTTGTGTCTGTGCTGGTAACGGTAACCTTGAGTATATGCGTTCATCCCTGAGTTGATTTACCTACAGCATAGCTGTTTGTGGATCCTCCAATCGAACTTCTGACACTCCCTCGAGCAATAGATGACCTGAATTTGTGAATGATTAGAAAAGAAAGACAGCCACAGCTGTACATACAGAAGCACAAGAATTGCACAATCGCAGGTTGGTCGTAGTGGAACAAACTCGACATTTATCGAGTCTTTGCAAAGGAACCGATATCATTCTCCCATTTCCAGTGGGAAGTGGTAGTTGATCAAAGTCAACCTCGCCGTTGTGCATCTTCATGAAGACTTCGCGTAACTTGGCTGGGCTGGCCGTCGGGATTGCTTGGCATCCTCGTACCATGCGTTTGTAGGATTCATGCCAGGCTTCTTCATCTGTACCCCAGGGAATTGGAGGTATACCAGTAGGATTCATGATGGCTGGCAGAATGAATTCATTCTCTTATCACATCGTAGTCACGTGGTCTCATAATAATCTACATTCAGTGGTATCATATCATGATGCTGTCATAATGTGACAGGGCCGACGGAATTTATTCTCAATTAGTTGTGCGTCTCAGCCTTGTGAAACTTCACCCAAAGGCCGCCCTGGAGACATAATCATCAACACTTAACCGCACTCAGTATCGAGCCCAAACCAACCTTGACAAACAATGTCAGCGCTGCAGCAGGCCAGATATTCTCAAATCTCTGCCGGCCTTTCCTTCCCCCTTCTCTCCACTCTGGAGGAGGACGAGAGCCTTCAGGCTGACAGTCTAGTGCCAGGTCAAATCTATCAAATCGTTGCAGCAAGCGTACAAGAAAAAATGTCATTTCATTGTATGCATAGTTCTTCCCAATGCACTGCGACACGGTCAGCTTGCAACTGAGAATTTATAAACGATAACACACAATTCTGGGCCCATGACTGAACGGCATAAACATCCCCATATTGACATTACACTTCACTTTCGTCTCACTTTCTAGCCATCTCTCTGGCCTGAACTCGTCCGCATCTTCGCCCCACAACGCTTTGTTCCTTTGAGTCAACAGAGGCAAAAAAGTGACATTGGTGTTTTTCGGCATGAATAGAGGCTGGCGGTTGGACTGATCTTGCAAGTCTGGATAGGGGTAGGTAGAGTCTGAAGGGGGAAGAAGGCAAGGCATAGAGCGAGATTCGCGGACATTGAGCGGAACAGGTGGGAAGAGACGAAGTGTTTCATCGAGGACTGCTCGAACTAGCCTGCTCTCAGACTCACACCACACCATGATCAGAGGACAAGAAACTCACTGTACTTCAGTCGGTAGATCTGGTCAAAAGCAGGCATAGAGTGTGATCCACAATGCTCCAAAACCTCTTCCCGCATTTTGGTGGCGATTTCGGGATGCATAGCCATAAAATACGTTATGAAAGTTAGCACACACGCAGTCTAGAAGTCGGCCACTTCATTAGTTCAAAAATTGATAGGGATTGTCAATTTACTGTATCTCGCGCCGCAAGCAGCATATTCAACAGCTGATCACGTATGATCAGTGGATCTGAACATCAAGTTAGTTTCATTAATGGTGTCTATCTCAATCAAGATCCACTCACTCTCCGTAGAGTCTACCAAATGTTGCAAAAAAGTTTTGTCTCTAGCATGCGTTCCACTGCCACTAACAGCACTGAACCTTTTTTCCTCCCTCAACGCTTTCTTCACAAGTGGATCCAACCATTCATTGATCACCTTGGCATGCCGAGAGTTTCGGTCTTCAAATAGCTCCAGCAGGGGCCAAAGATAACCGATACGCGCGCGTTTCGTAATATTCATCTGAGCCTCGTCAAAAGCACTGGCAAAATCTCCCCACGTATCCGTGGTAGCTGATCCTTTCGGTCCCATAGGCGTTTTGTACGGCTCCGGTAGAGATGCCGATAACGTATCCAGGTTCTCACCGAAGAGAAACTCCGACGCTGCGTCTAGGGCAAAACGGGAAAAGAGGTCTTGCACTTCACAAGCTCGGTTGAATGAGGCTGTGCGATCTAGATGGGCCAAAGTCCTCGACGTGTAATGTTCAAAAATCTCGAAATCAGTCAAGCGATCACGAGAAAAGAAGGGCCGTGCAGTATTTCTGTGCTATAGGGAGATAAATGAAGACACCAGAAATCAAACGTTATTCCAACAAGAAACTTACCATCTTCCAAACCTGAAGGGAAACAACAAGGCTGTGAGCCACATTTAACTTAAAAAAATGGCAACTTACATCGTCATCACGGTTAAAGATTCCTTCTCCTAGAAGCGTTTCCCTAAACTCAACGACTAATGTCAAAATCTTCCCTCAGGAGTACTCAATATAAGAGGAACGGTCACTCACATGCGTTCTTTCTGAGAATTTCCTCTCCAGAATTTCTTAAAACCCGTGGAGAGGACGAATTTGATATGTTCTTGATCCATAGTTATGATCTATGCTCAACAAAGAACATAGTCAGTCACAATGTCCGTGAGCAGTCCAGATGAACCAGACATCAGGTTGGGCCTTATTTTCCGATAAGTGGGGCATGGGAAATGATCGCAGGCAAAGGAAGGTTTATTCATGGGAAGCTTCAATCACAAGCCTTGAGATATTGGAATCGTGCAAGACAGTCCCGCATATCTGACAATCGCCACTGTGGCACCTCGCGGGACGCGATTTGAGTGGGAGGAAAGGACTCACACTATCAGCCCAAAGGATTCGAAGATTGAGGGTTGTACTTTGATACTCCTCAAAGAGCTGAAGGTATACGTCAAGCACATAGCTCGTTTTGAATGCACCAGTCATCCTGAGGAGAATGTCCAGGTTTCCAGGCCATTTGCCAACGACAGATGGTATGGGTCTAGCGCCCAATTGTTTAGCGAGTTCCTGTTGTCTGGATGTTGTGTAGGCACCCTTTAATATTGCCCAGCAGAAGATGAAAGCCACATGTATCGCTGGAGCCCAGCGCCCAAGGCAAATATCACCAAGTCGAAAGATGAATTCGAGGAGAATTGAAGGGACAGCGAGTGCAGAAAACAGATCTAACATGAGTCTGACCCGGAAGTTTGACGGATGCGTTGAGAGCATGTATAATAAGGCTGAGACAGAGGCAGAAGGAGAGATTCTTGAGGACTTGCTTGATATGTGAGATCTAATATAAACGATTGACGGGCAGACTTGTCAGGGGTTCGGAGCATGATGCTGGTCAAGTAATTGTAATTGTACCAACATTAGTCCATCAGTTGTTGGGTGCAACATCAGAATGTTGAACCAAATAGATACAAATTTTCCCGTCGGCCATTTCTAACAACCGATTCATTTCCTTTTGCCGAGCTTGCTTGCACTGCCTGGTCAAGTCACATCTAATTTAAATCTCGACAGGATCTTGTGACAAGCCGAGCGTGACTCCTAGCCTTTCCGGTGATTTACGTGATTTTTTTTTTTTGATCAACAATTTATAACGCGGGGCGCGATGGCAGTCCGCGGTAACTACTTAGTAGCTACGTTACATTGATGGGCAAGCAACATGGAAATTGAGAAAAAGAAAGAGAAAAAAGAAAAAGAAAAGAAAAGAAAAACCTAAGGTAATTGCTAACAGGATTGCTATGTTACCATACTCTACTTTCGAAAGAGTTCCTGTGATTTTCTATCATGCCAACTCCTGTTAAAATGATTGCACCAGTAAGGACAGCTATAGCTATCCACTTGATGATCCCCTTTGCAATTCATACACTTGAAGATGTGAGGACATGGCTCACTGACTTTGGTGGCCACATGGTTGAGTTTTTTATTTTCAGTGCAACACCATGCCTTTTCTCTGTGATGTTTGGTAGAATGAGCTCCATAACATTTGGCACACCTGGAGACATGAGAGTGACAACTAAGTGTTGAGTGACCCCACTTCCAACAGTTTTTACACTGAGGAACTCCTGGGTTTGTGTTTGTACCTTGAATGGTAACAATGTATCATGCTACATTAAAACAATGATTGATGATATTCTTTGCTGAAGAACCACTTTGTGAGTCCCATAGGTCAACCCAGACCACTGCTATGTTAGATTTAGGAGACACTTTGATTACTCAAGGCTTAGAAGCCAGAACAACATTTTCAAAAAGGTGCGAATCTTTGAGGACACCTTTGACAACTTCTGGAGTGAGCATGCCATTCTCCATATTATGAGGAAGTCCAATGATCTTTAGGTACAATTTGGACTTTGGAAGACAAGGACAGTCAATATTGTCTGAATTTATATTGTTGATGTTTTTCATGTATTTTTCGATGATTGATAAGTTAGACATGTTAGCTGGCTTGTTTGTGGTGATAATGACTCCATCATTTGTAAGACAGATGAAGTCTGCAATGATGACTGATTTAGCATTTTTCAGACATTTATTGATGTTAGCAATATTAGAACTGGCTGAATTAATGATTAACTCAGTGTTCGATTTAGCCATGGGAATAATTATTTGTTTCCTTGATGGCCCCTTGGTAGTTATGTTAATTCTGGGCTTCTTTTGCCTCTCATTGCCATTTGTGACTTTGATAATCCTCCCTACATCATCTGCAGATAATTCAGGAAATGTATCTTTGATGTGAAGAACATCTTCAACTCTTGGAGAAATGTTGGCCTTTGAGGCCTGCATGTATGACTTCTTGACATTAGCTTGTACTGAAGTCTTCTTATTAACAACATTTTTGGGTTTATTGACTAAAGATGAAGGCAGAGGAGGTACACTAGAAGAAGATGTAGTATTAGAAGACATGACTACTAATGATGGTAGCTTAGGAGTTACAGTTGTGTTCTTGGGAACTGATGATGACATATTGGTTTCACCAGTCTTCTGAGGGCCAAAGATATTCTCAAGGAATTTTTCGATGGTTATAATATGTTTGTCTGATTTGTGTTTACAGATGATTTTGGCCCATTTAGATAAAAGGAGAGAAAGCTTCTAAGGGGTTTGACATTATAGCTGAGCAAATCAGACTTCTTATCCAAACGTCCATTTTATAGGGTTATACTACATAAACATCTCAATTCTGCTTATCGATAAAGCAATGTTGTGGATGTCTTCTAATCTGGACAAAAATAGACATGGCCAAGTGTGATCCACTCCATATTGCTGGGTGAATTGGCTGGGAGTTCTCATAGTCAAGAACTTTTGATACAGTATTTGGTTATTTGGATATGTTATTGCTGTTAGAACTGCTTTGAGAAGGAGGTACCTGAGGTGAGGGCACATGTTCTCCTGCTGGAAAAATATGAGGCATAGGCATGGATGAAGAAGGAGCTGGAGTTTCTGAACTCCAGTCCATTAACAAGTTATTCTTTTCTCCAAGATTAGAAAAAGGGTTTATATATGGGGCAAATGACTGTTTCTTGCTGTTCATTTGTTTTGATTTCATGATTTACTTGCTCCAAGTATTAACTAGAAGTGAATAGAAAAATGTAATGACAACTATTCCTATAAGCACTAACCACATAAGATGGTGGTAGGAGGAAAGGTATGCTCAGTAATTTATGTGATACTAGGTGCATGTGTGATGAGTTGATTTTTTTTTATATATCACCAATTTATTACATGGGGTGCAAGGGCAGACTATGGTAGCTACTTTGTAACTACATACATTCAAATAGACACAACATGAAAAGAGAAATAAAATGATAGAAAAGGAAGCAGAAAAGAAAAGAAAAAGAAAACATAAATAAAAGAGAAGTAAAATTCAAAACAATAGAGTAGTACAATGAGTAACACAGGAGACAAGTGATTAAGTAAATGAAAAAGCACTTGGGTTAAATTGGAGAAAGAGAATAAAATGGGCTAAAGTGTCCCTTCTCAGATTCCAATAATTGTTGAATCTATGACATTCATGAAGAATGTGACATCTTGTTTCGATAGGGTAAAAACCACAAGAGCAGTCAAATCTTTCTCTAGGAAAGAACTTTAACTGAAATTCTCCTATAGGAGCATGATTGGTGATGGCTCTTGAGGCTTGAGCATATAATGAATTTGAGTGGCCCAATTGAGAAAGCCATAAGCTGCCTTTGGAACTTGATGGTTCAATAGGATTTAAATCATCATCTAAAAGATTAAGGAAATTTCTCCCTTTAGAGTCGGATGCTTAGAAGGTCATCTTCCACTATGAAAGGATGGAATTGCACTCAGTTTTTTGCAGAAGTTCCAGGAAGATCTGCATAGGAACAATGGGATAGATACCATATTTTTGGTTTCTTTGTTGACCATATGATGAAGAGGCCATTGTTGTTTGCTAGGATAGTCCCAAAATTCAATACAGTTGTGAGAATCTTTGGAAAAGAATTCTCTAAGTTTCATGGAAATTGTGGCTGAATAGATTTGATATAGGTGAGCAGAAGAGTCAAAGATTTTTCTTGCAATATGAAGAGAGTCAATGATGACAACTATGTGGTTGGTGTTGGAGTTGGTGACTGCTTAATTGATACTGCATTAGATAGTGAAGAGCTTGGCCTCTGCTATGGTTACATTGATAATCTTATGTAAAGTTTTGATGACAGGTTTGTTGAAGGAATGGATATGTGAAATGGAAGTAGTGACTTAATTCTTAATACTAGTATCTAACACAATAATGGTAGAGAAGAGATCAAATGATGCCCTAAATGTGATCTCATCCAAATTTTTTATGTGCTTTTGGATATTAGAAAGATGAGAATGAAAAGAAAAACAATCTGGAAAAATATCAACAAGATGATTTCCTGGTTTAAATTCTTCATTGAAAAAAGAAAAAAAGGGGAAAAATTCGTTATACTTATTGTCCACATCGATAAGTGGCGATTTCAACCAAATTCTCTGTTTGGCCATGAGGCAGTTGATAGACACATTATGACAGTTCTGTTCTTGTGATCTGTAAGAACTGAGAATGCTGTGAGTAATATGGTTAGATAGAAGAGAAGACTGTCATAATAAGAATCTTCCATATAGTCTCTTAAGATAGAGGTAAATAGGAACAAGTCCAGCAATGGCTTTGACCCCAAGGGTGGGTGATGTATGGAAAGCACCTGTAATCCAAAGTACAGCTCTTTATTGCATTTTCCTTAAGATGCTGAGGTGGTAGTAGATGGGAGCTTTGTTGTAGTACCACAGCAGAAATCTATATAAAGCAATGGATAACATGCAGCATCTATAGAGTCTTCTTTTTTGAAGTGGATTAATGCCTCTTGTTGAACTGCCGAGCAATTTCATGCACTTGATAGTAGAAATTGCTTTGTTGGAGTAGAAATCAATGTGACTTTTAAAAGTGAGTTTGTGATCAAAAATAAGCCTAAGTATTTCCAAGTTTCTTTAGGAAGAAGAGAAGGGCCACCAATAGAAGATAGGTCAAGTGGAGGAGGATTGAATATACCATGAGATCTAGAGAAGTAAAAAACATCAGTTTTTCCATATTCTATCATGAGTCTGTATTTCAAAAGAAGAGATGAAATGATACTATAGCTACAAAAAAGGTTTGCATTCAAATGTGAGATGGACTTGTTTTGAGAAATAAACAGACCATTGTCTACAAAAGAAAGGATTGAAATGGGAATTTTAAGATTTTTAGACATTTTTCTAAAGAATGAAAAATAGGAGAAAGATAAAGAGCAGAAAGAATTGGCAAAAGAGCAGATCCCTGACTAATGCTAACATTAATATTAAATAACAGAGAAATAAAATTGTTCTAGCAATACTTGGTTTTTCTTTCTACTAGATAATTCTTGAGAAATTGGATATTTTTTGATTGAGACCTGCCTTGTCAATGATGAGGGGGAGAAGTTGATGGTTCAAGGAAGAGAAAAATTGAGTGATGTCAAATGCTAAAGTGCTCATGATAAGATTTTTGATCCATCCTAAATGAATGATGTGGATAAGAACAACACTAACATTCATAGTAGATCTTTGTTTAAGACCTTCTAGTTGACTATGGTGGATGAAATTATTGGAGATTGTGTGAAATTGAAGGTATTCTCCAATCATTTTTTCGAAGAGTTTTCCAATTGTGTTGAGGAGAACAATAGGTCGATATGATTTAGAAGAATTGAATGTGGACTTGTTAGGTTTGGAAATTACAACCATTGTTGAAATTTTGAAATGGAATGGCCAATATCCCAAATTTATACAAGCATTAGTGATATCTAAAAATTTGAAGATGCATTCTTTGTTTCTTATGATAGACTTGATATGACT
>Ga0157357_1001302_pt1 | contig 10353 bp, 16 predicted proteins | sample AttcapACBM1_FD_111485 | JGI IMG/M metagenome (GOLD analysis project Ga0157357, IMG submission 111485) | Fungus gardens microbial communities from leaf cutter ant in Botucatu, State of Sao Paulo, Brazil - Atta capiguara ACBM1 | ecosystem: Host-associated > Fungi > Mycelium > Unclassified ... | reverse complement strand
TGTTGTTGTTGTTGTTGTTGTTGTTGTTGTTGTTGTTGGTTGAAGGGAGGCGTATGAAATGGGGGTGTGTGGGTGTTGTGGAGAGAATTCCCTGTGGTATTTTTCTATATTCAATGTCGTTGGATTATATTATTATTTTTTGCATCAAGAAATGTAGAGAGTCAACGTTAGAAAAATTATGGGGGAAGGGGAAGACTTTTTGCTGGAAAATAGGAAATGAACTTACCGGAGCCATGGTTGGGGTTCCAGTTGCCATGCTGATTCCTGCCATTGGGCTTGAGATTGCACCTATGGCTTGGATAGGGGCAGGGCCGGGCATCACGCCAACACCTTGGATGAGACCACTGGAAGCAGCGGTCGTCATGGCTTGTTGTTGGTGGTGGGAAGCAGAGGGAGCCGAGATAGACATGATACCGGACATGGGAGGAATTGATTTGTGTGCTTTTTGAGGAGAGTGTGCTGGTGAATGGAGAGGGGGTGCGGCGGGAGAGGGGGTGATGCTGGGTGGATGAGGGGTGGTTCGTTGTTGGGAGGTGGTATTGGCGGAGGTAGTGGGAGGAGGAGGAGGAGGAGGAGGAGGAAGGGGGGGTTGTGAGGGGGTGGTGGTGTAGAGGGAAGAGGGGGCAGGGTTGAAGGGGGCATTGGGATGGTGTGGCGGGGGTGGATAGGTGGATTGGGGTGCAGGAGTTGATGGACCGCTATCTTGTCTGATTTTGGAGGCGAGGGACCTGAGGGCTTCTGTAGAGAGAGTCAAGAGAGAGAGAGAAAGAAAAAGAGAGAGACCACTTGCCTAGTGGGCCGAGTTGAGTTTCATTGGAATAAACAATGAGATCGGCCATGGAGCCGACACTTTCGGCAAGCTATAAGAGAGGGTGGTTGAGGGCCATCCGTGTGAGGGAAAGGAGACAGACCTCAAGACAACGCATGGTGGCCTGGGGGATGCCAAAGGCATTAACGGGTTCTCCAGGGATAGAACAACGGTCGATGAGGAGTCTGGGCTCGTCCCACAAAGTGTCGTCCTCGCTGTCATGGACATGGTCTGGTGGGAGGGGACGTACCCAAGGGCTGCTGCGGGCAGATTCTGGAAGACGGCGACCGTTGAGGGCGTCTAAAGAGATGAACTTGTCATGAAGGTTGGCGTCAAAGGTGAATTCGTCAAACTTGAAGGAATAGGAGGCAGGGGTGGCGGTGACGAGAACGTGAGCTGAGAGGGCACCACGGAGGGTGACGGAGTAACCGCTGGCATAACGATAAGTCCATACGGCGGAAACGCACTCGACGATGGAATGTCCAGGGGCGATGTTACGTTCGCGAGCACCGTCGAGAGCGAGGGACATGGAGCGGACGCCAGACTGAGTTGTGACGAGGAAGAAACGAGGGAGGATAGGGACGCCGATTTCAAAAGGTTTAGCCTCTTTACGTTGGTTGTCTTTCCAGAGAGTGAGTTTCATAAAGGCAGTGGGAGTGAAATATTCCTTGATCAGGTCGTTCCACCAGGCCAGTTGAAGTTTGGTCCCCGTCTCGCTCGCCAAAATCCCTGAAAATTGTAGCAGCCTTAGCAGGCCCTGGTTCAGCCCCGTCGTGTCCTGCACACGCCGTCCTCGCGGTGCCCGGGATTCGTGGCTCATCATCTGCTGCAGCTGTTGCGCGGGCGTCGGGAAAGACGCAACCATGGCACGTGCTCTCCACCACCACGAACAAAAACTCGTCAAACATACCGACCTCGTTGGGGTGAGTGAATGAATCAAGTCAGTATGTCATATTGACTTTCAAGGTCAGTGGTCTCGTCGTCGTAGAGAACTCGCCGTCCTCCGTCGCTATCACGTCCAAAACACCCACGACTACCATCGCTACAACACCCTTTGTGGCTCTCTCAAAGCCTTTGCTCATCGCATCGCCCTTCTCTCTCCCACTGACCCAGCTAGAGCCCGCTTCACTTCCTCTCTCCTCTCCAAGCTCTACGATATTGGCCTCCTCAATGCCCAGGCTGCCCTTTCCGACGTCGACAACAAACTCTCCGTCGCCGCCTTTTGTCGCAGGCGTCTTCCCGTCGTCATGTGCATGCTCAAAATGGCCCAGACCGTCTCTGCCGTGAGTCTTTCAACCCTCTCTCTCTCTCTCTCTCACACACACACACTCTCTCTTTTCAGGCAACTCGCTTCATCGAACAGGGCCATGTCCGTGTCGGACCCCACACCATTACCGACCCCGCCTTTCTCGTCACTAGGCATATGCAGGACTTTGTCACTTGGGTCGACGCTTCCAAACTCAAGCGCACCCTCTTACAGTACAATGACCAGTTGGATGATTTCCTTTTGTTGTAGTCTATATTTAGTTCAATCTTACTTCACCCTCCACCATCATCATCATTCATGGCTGACGGAGACACCAACATCAAGGTCGTCGTCCGTTGTCGTCCCCTCAACACCCGTGGTATCTTTGTCGTTTGGTTTGAACCACCCCCTCCTTCTCACACTTGTATAGAACTTGCAAGAGGCGCAAAAAACCTCATTCGCATGCATGCCAACCAGACCTTTCTCGACCCCCCCGACCATGCCTCTCAACAAGACTCAAAACGTGCTACTGAGAGAAAGACCATGTCCTTTAGCTTTGACAAGAGTTACTGGAGTGCAGGCCCCAGAGACGACCCTCTCTACTGTTCGCAGCAGACCTTGTACGACGACCTCGGCAAAGAACTCCTGGATCACGGTTTTGCTGGCTTCAATGCTTGTATCCTCGCTTGTCAGTCTCTTGCCTCAATAATCACACAACTCACACTCACACTCCCTCCCCAGATGGTCAAACAGGTGCGCGCCCATCACAAAAACCCAAAAAACCTCATCTCCATCGTTCACGCAAGGTTCTGGCAAGTCGTATAGGTACGCTCCTCTCCACCCCGTCCTCCCACCACCACGCTCATCATGATGATTAGCATGATGGGTTGTATGTCTTCCTACTCTCTCCTCCTCCTCCTCCTCCTCCTCCTTGGCTCACGTACGCATCAGACGGCCCTGACAAGGGCATCATTCCACTGACATGTTCCGAACTTTTCCAACGCGTCCGCGTAAAATCACACCAAGACCCAACCGTCCATTTCACCGTTGAAGTCGCCTACATCGAAGTACGGTCTCTCTCTCTTTCCCTCAACGCTCCTCATCTCTCTCCAGATTTACAATGAAAAAGTCCGAGACTTGCTCAACCCCAAGAATACCGGCAACCTTCGCGTTCGTGAACATCCCAGTCTAGGCCCCTATGTCGAGGATTTGTCAAAACTCGTCGTCACAAGTTATGACGAGATGATGACCTTGATGGATGAAGGCAACAAGGCCAGGACGGTAGCCGCCACCAACATGAACGAGACGTACGTCCTCTCTCTCATCACAATCATGGACAGATCCCCTCACCTTGATTCCCAGCTCTTCTCGTTCACATGCCGTCTTTACATTGCTTCTCACCATGAAACGCCATGACACAGATACCAATCTTGACACCGAAAAAGTCTCTCGCATCAGGTCTGTCGTTGTCCTACCACACACACACACACATTCACTCGCTTCCCCTCCCACTTTTCGACAGCCTTGTCGATCTCGCAGGTTCCGAACGTGCCAATTCAACAGGTGCAACAGGCCAACGACTCAAAGAAGGCGCCAACATCAATAAATCCCTAACCACCCTCGGAAAAGTCATCAGCGCACTCGCTGTCCAGTCTTCCACAGACCACTCAGCAAAAAAAGGCAAGAAAGGAAAGGCAGACGAGTTTATTCCCTACCGTGATTCCGTGCGTCCCCACCCAGTGTGAAATCTGAGAGACTTTTTTTTTCACACGACCATCCCACACACAAGGTCCTTACCTGGTTACTCAAAGACAGTCTCGGTGGAAACTCCAAAACGGCCATGATAGCTGCGATTTCTCCGGCTGATTATGAAGAAACGCTGAGCACCCTGCGGTATGCCGATCAGGCCAAGAAGATCAAGAACAAGGCCGTCGTGAATGAGGATCCAAACGCGAAGTTGGTGAGAGAGTTGAAGGAGGAACTCGAAATGCTCAGAGGTGCATTTTTCCTCGTGATCATCCTTCCCATCGGTCATACTCACCTGTTTGTCATCTCCCAGCCCGAGTAGCCGGCTCCTCAGGCGAAGAAACGTACGATCCCAAAATCCCAGCCTCTCAGCAGATCGTCACCTATCAAACTAAAGACGGAACTATAAAAAAAGTCACCAAAGCGGAACTGCAAGAACAGATGGAGACGAGGGAAAAGTTGATGAACGAGTTGAATGAGACTTGGGAGGACAAGCTACACAGGACCCAGGAAGTTCAAAAAGAGAGGGAGAGAGCGTTGGAGGAATTGGGTATCACAGTCGAGAAAAACTTGGTGGGTGTCCATACGCCCAAGAAGGTGAACTGGATTTTTTTTAATTTATTCTTATTTTACCAAAGTCGGTCGTTGATCATGGTTGTAGATGCCCCATCTTGTCAATCTGGTATGTCATTCCCCCTGGTGCTGTTTTATTGACTGGTGATGGAATGACCATTAGAACGAGGGTACGTGTCCATGGTTTCTCTTGCAAATAGATGCCTCCAACTCAAATCGTTCTCAAGATCCACTCATGAGTGAATGTCTGATATACCAGATCAAACCTGGAAAGACCGTCGTACGTACAATAGAAACCACGACTCTCTCTCATACACACACACACACGCTGAAGATGAATCAAGGTTGGACGAATGGACAGCGAGAAACCCGCTGCGATCCGACTCAGTGGCGATAAAATTTTGGAAGAACATTGTCATTTTGATAATGTAGATGGAAAAGTCACGATTCAGGGTATGCAGGATAGTATCACGGTAACACTTCGAGATTTTTGTTGTTGTGCTTTTGATTGCTGATTCAGGGATTAGTTTCTGAACGGCAAACAAATCGCGTCAGGGCAGGTGAGCACAAGTTTGTTTGTTTTTTTGAATGGACTTGCGCGCGCTGACACGATGTGTAGAGTTATAAACTTCGTTCTGGGTTTCGAATCATCTTGGGTACATTACTACAGAACCCCCCTCTCCCCCCTTTCACATATTCATACGCTCACATACTCTATCAGGTGACAACCATGTTTTCCGATTCAACAATCCCGAAGAAGTACGGAAGAAACGGGATCGCGCAACCGCCAAATCTAGCCTGCATATGAGCATTTCTGTAGCCGACTCAGGAGCCGGCGTAGTAGAAAGCTCACCACGTCCTATGTCAACGATAGTTTCATCTGATGACGAAGGACAAGCAGACGTTGATTGGACATTTGCTCAACGTGAAGCTGCGTTTGCACGATTGGGTTTGGATCCTTCGTTGGATAATCTCGCAGATGATGATCTCAACAAGTTGTTTGAGAAGATCACAAGAGTAAAGACGTTGAGGGATACCAATTCAAAGGGACGACCTGAGAGTAGTCTTTCACATGCGGATGATATTTGGAGTGAAGGGGGTGGTAGAGGAGCTGATTTCCAGGCTTCTGGCGAGGCGTTGATGGATGAAACGAGTCCTTGGGCTATGATGGAGGAATCGAGTTTGACGACGACACAGATAAGGGAGGTTCAACAACCTAGGTTACGTGAGATGGAGGATGGTTCACTAGAGACGGAGGATTTGATTGCGGAGAAGGAACATGTGGAACATCAATTGAGACTTGTACGTGAACGGATGAAGAGGATGATAGACGCACGGGCGAGAGGAGAGTCCGACTTGGAATCGATTGGAGTAGGGAACGATGGTCATGAACTTGTCATCTATTCTGCGAGACAGTTGAGGTTGATTAGGAAGGTATTGGATAAGTGGAGAGCGCATAGATCGTTTTCAATGGCGGAAACGATTTTGACAAATGCAGTTGTGGTGAAGGAGGCTAATGTTATCAGGTGAGTGGGTGGATGTTGTGATGATGTGCAGGTATGGTGCAGTATATTGACTCTTTTTCTTTTTTTTTGGTGTGCGTATAGTAACGAATTGGGGAAACGGGTTTCCTATAATTTTGCTATCGCTTCGGGAGGGTCATCGGCAGTTCCCACTTCGGCAGTTGATAGTATAACAGGGCTAGACCAATTCGGGGACGTTGCAGATTCTATACTGCGTTCGAATACCCAACCGTCCGTCGCCATCAAAGTTATCGATTACAAGCACAATGCTATCTATGTATGGTCCCTAGATCGTCTACAACAACAGCTTCAACGGATGCGCAATCTCACGACGTTTATCGATCGACCATTGTATACCCAGCATTTTTCTTCGGATGAGCCGTTTTATGATTCTCCACCCCCTGAATACTCATTTATCGGTAATGCGCTCATCTCGCTCGCTCCGCTTTTGAAGAGGCTATCGTCTCGTTTGATTGTACCGATTTTTTGTCGGTATACTGCGGAAGCGATTGGATCATGTAGGGTGGAAATCAAATTAGTGGGGTTGCAAGTACCGATGAAGTATAGGAATGAGCATGGGTCGTTGGTGGGGGCTTCGATGAGAGCAGGAACGCCTGTACCTGGGACAATACCTGTTGGGACGAAGCTTTCATTTGTATTGACGGTGGATTGTGTCAAGGGGTTTTTGTCGCATGATTTTTCGGCTGTTCATCTACAAGTTCGGTTATCGTCGTTGGTGGGAGGAACGGTGACGACGACGATGGAGAAGGGGATAAGCGAAGAAGTGTTTCCGTCTACTGTGGTTGAGATGGAGCACGGGTCACTATCTGATCTCAAGTTCCAACGAAGTTTTAATGTTGTTGCGAGTTCAAAGGTAGTGAACCATTTTCGGCATGGGTATGCGCCGATTGAGTTTTTCGCATCGCTTAAACCTATGTATTTGGAGCGTATGGAGAGATGGGATGAGATGAGAGAACAGAAGCGGAAAAAGGATGATGGTTCTTCTTCTTCTTTGTCGTCTTCGACGTCTGCTTCGACATCTTCTCCTTCGCAGTCTTCTTCTGGGTCTTCTTCTGGGTCCCATTTGTCTGTGGCCCCATCAGATTCACAGGCATCTTCGCTTGGAACAACTGTGACATCGACTACAACTGCTACTGCTACTGCTGGTGCTACTGCTTCTACTGGTGGTATCTCTCAACCGGTGATGCGTCGATCTGAGAACGATTTCGTGGTAGCGCAAACGCATGATGTTGTAGTTTGGATGCAAATTTGTGAATTGGGGTTGGATGGAAAGTATGTTGGTGTACCAGTGATCTCACAAGGAAGTGTTGATCCAGGAGCATTTTCAATACATCAAGGACTTCAACGAAGGATTGTGGTTGAGCTTTCTTCAAATTCTGGACAACAGTTACCTTGGAGGGAAGTGACCAAGATGAAGATTGGGAATGTCAGGATCCTAGACTTGAAATCTCATGTAATACGTGAATCAAGCTCGAAAGCGTTTGTGACATTGGCTTTGCAGAAGGAGCAGAGGTTGGAGTTTAGACCTGATGGAACGGGGTTGTTGAGGGCAGAAGGGTTGTGGGATTCGAGTTTGCATGATTCAGAGTTATTGAATTGTGTTACGGGGTCAAATCGGAGGGTTATGTTGAGGATCGTGTGGGGTGTAGATGTGGAGATCTGTGAGGAGCCGGTGGAGTTTGGAATGGATGTGGGGGTGGTAGTATGTGCGCGTGATGCGACCAGACCTTCGTCAAGATCGTCGTCGTCGTCAGGATTTTTGACGTTCTTTGGAGGGTCTATCAGGGTTTTGGCCAAGACCAGTACATTATTTAATGTCAAGTTGACGCCGCCTTTGACGAGATCGGTTAACGATTTGTGGAGGTTGGACACGTCGGAGAAGTACGTGAGGGGAGAAGAGATACTTGGGATATGTAGCTGGAAACCTAGGAGTTTGACGGTGGTAGAGGATTATGAGAGGTTAGTGATGACGGAACGACGGTCTGCGGATGTACAAGCAATGAGAGTGATTGTTATGGCGAGTGCGGTGAGTCGGCAGGTCCATCGACCTCATGATGATGATGCTTGTTTTTCGATTTGGAAGGCGGAGGATATTTTGAGACGGATGATTCAACTATGGCAAAAGCGGTTGGGTTATCGTGCCAAGGTGAGTTCTTTTTTTTGTGATTGAAAAATGGAGGTGTGGGTGTTGATGGGTTTTTTGGGGGGTTGGTTTGTAAAGATTGTTCTCAGTCAGGATTCTGATACTGAACAGATGATCAAGCAGAGGAAGAATAGAGACAGATCTGTAAAGTACGTTTCTGAAACTAGGGTTGTGTCTCGGGTGTAAGTCTTTTTCTTTCTTTCTTCTTTCTCTCTCTCTCTCTCTGTTTCTGGTAATAGTGCTGATGAGATGGATTTTTTGATAGTGATACTGCAGCAACGAAGAAGGGTCATTTGCTGATACTCATTGATGCTAATCAAAACACATGGGAAAAGCGATGGTTTGCCCTAAGACGGTAAAGCATCAGCGAAAAGATATGATGATAGTTATTGATGTGATTTCTAGACCGTATCTCCATATGTATGCGCATTCGAATGAGCTAGAAGAGTTGGGTATTATTAGTCTTTCTGGTGTTAATGTTCAGAATGATCCTCTAAAGGAATCTCTACTTGGAGTGAGTGTGGAGAAGTTTTTGCTTGCTGGGGCATCTTCTGACTTTTTTCCCCGGTGTGTGTGATAGAAGTTGAACTCGTTTACGTTATTTACGGCGTCGAATTCGCATGCGTTCGCTGCGCCTAATCTGAAAGAACTTCAATCATGGACGACTAAACTAGATCCCACTCGATTATCAGCTGCTTAATCGGATCTTTTTTTTTTCTCTCTCGGGTTAAGTTCTTGAGCGTTTGGTTTCGTTCGTTCTCGCTCTTTCTATATATAGATATATATATTCATCTGTTGGAAAATCTGCACCACATGGGACTTCTTTTCTGCAATCTATTCATATGTTTATGTATCACTAACTCCGGAAGGAACTGTCGGCTCTACATCCTCTGTGTGAAAATAAACTACATGCCGTATTTGACATACATATCATATCTTTCAGAAACTACTAGATGAAAGTTTGAGCTTGATTTAGCGACTCCACATGTTCTGTTCCGTATGGAGAGGGAGGGACCTAAAAACGACCATCACTGTGTCTCATTCTTGGTCATGATACCGGGGAAGAAGAGAAGAAGAGATTCGACTACACATCTGGTCAGATTTCCCCTCTCTGTCTTTCCCAAGGGATCTTGACGTGTGGATGGATGGATGTGTGTGAGAGAGAGAGCGAGAAAGAGAGAAACTGACAGAATGGAAGCCTTCTTTCTTTTTGACACCGTTGAGCTTGATTAATGTAGTTAACATTGACAGCTTTGTGAGAGGAAATCATCTAATCGAGATAGATTGTATATTATATTCTCTCCACTCTCTCTCCGTATTCTGTCAAAAACGCTCTTGTTTTTTTTTTCATGTATTAAATCAATCAATCTCCGAGTTTCTGTTTCTTTAATTTTTCCTATCCTGGATTTAATTGTTCTTTCTCCTCCGGGTGTGAAAAAATGACGCCTTCGAGACGGTATCTTCATATGCTGGTACAGCCCCCTTGTCTCTTCTTCTTCTTTGGAAGAGCTATTTTTTTCTGGTCTGTTTTACGGAAGCCGGTTGAAGTGGATATGATTCAGCTTTGAGGCTCTTTTGTAAATGATCGATAGGACTGGTCTCAAGATGCTCAGTAGATTCCTGACTGAATTCGTTCGCTGAACAACAGGAGTATTAATTTCTCTCTCTCTCTCTCTCTCGTGCGATGCCTCCGGACAGCTACATTTCTCCGCAGACATCATTTTCTGTCATTCATGATTTGATATAAAGTATAAGACTCAGTTCCTGTGCGTTCTCACCAATGCCTGAGTCGACCAATCAATCTTCTACATGGCATCACATCACCCAGCTTCTTACAACAATCGTTCTCTTCTACATAGGTCCCGTGGGGCTGCACTTCTTCTCCTGTAAGCACTGTCGACCTTACTGGACCACCTCACTGGGCTTGTGCCTCCTCCAGCATACTCAGGGTCCGGTTCGAAACCAGACATTATCCCCTTGACCCCCCCCTCTCTTTCACATACATATATGTATATATTGTTTTGCCACTTTATTTCTAGATCGGGAGGGTTACGGTGCCGACTCGGTAGAGCAGAAGACATTTTCCCCAAGCTAGAATCCTCGAATTCCACGAATTTTTCACAAGATAACGATAACGATACTTGAGGGTAGATTAGTTCTAAGGTTCAGGACCTGTGACATTGACATCTAGTGATGGTGCCCAGCCCAAATATCTTAGACGAAATTCAAATATAGCAGGATCCTTGGGATTGGGATGAAACCTGGTAAGAGATCTTGCATCGATCCACAAGAG
>Ga0157357_1001300_pt1 | contig 10365 bp, 4 predicted proteins | sample AttcapACBM1_FD_111485 | JGI IMG/M metagenome (GOLD analysis project Ga0157357, IMG submission 111485) | Fungus gardens microbial communities from leaf cutter ant in Botucatu, State of Sao Paulo, Brazil - Atta capiguara ACBM1 | ecosystem: Host-associated > Fungi > Mycelium > Unclassified ... | reverse complement strand
TGACTACTCTCTGTCGAGCTCCGGCTTGCCGGAACCGCGTCTTAGCACTTTGTGTTTGCTTGTAGCGGTATAGAAATTGGGAATAAACAACAACAACAACTTAGGCTGCACGTGAGAAAGCGCGTGCAGGGCGTGATTGAGGCGATGTCGTCATCGGGTACAAGTGGGACCCTTGTCGACATCCAACAACAACTGGTGAAGAAAGCAGAGTGGATATGTGGGGGCACAAGTACAATTGTTAACGAAGCATTTGATCAAGTCCTGAGTGATTATCCTGATTTGCATGATGTAGTCAATGCCTAAGGTAAGTGGTCTTGTATCAGTCGTTCAAGTAGTTCACGCTCAAGGATGGTAATAGCGTCGTCAGAGGTGTAAAGACAGAAGAGCTGTGATCTCTGTCTAAGTATAGTACAATACCATTATTGTGACACAACAAGTGACATGTGCTATCCTCAGCTTACTTTTGCCGCATCCTGCAATCCATACAAATTGTGAATAGTCTCTAGCAATAAGTGTGCATGAATGTAAAATACGCTGAAATGCTTAAATGAGGTCAAGAGAAACCAGAACAATTGACCCTCGAGCTCCATATTTGAATATGCGCTCATTCGGCGCATTATTAGTATGTCAGAGACATGTGGTCTTGCGAATCTACGATTCAAGTGGCTGCATTGGTTATTCATTTTACCATGACTGGAATCGTTGAGGTATGGACCACCGGGCCCAGCACATGCTTTATTAACCATAAACTCTATAGACTCCTTTTCTCAATTGTTCTATCAACTTGCTCACCCATCAGTGGTTGAAATTTAGTGTGAAAACGTTCCCGCTCTGGAGGGCATTCTTGATGTGATAAGAAATCTGCTTGTGAGTGACTGTTGACTTGGTACCTGTATATACACTCATTTTGTTCTGGTTCCCCCTTGGTTTTCCATTCTAGATGCAAGCAACACTCACCTCAGTCTGGGAAGACTACAAACATCTGGATATGTCCCATGTCCACATCTGACATCCCTTGTTCCACCCAAGCTCCAGTATCTACATCCAATGTACCTTCTACTCGAGCTTGAGCTTCTGCAGCTGATACAATTCTTCCTTCCATTATCACCAGTGGTTCAAGTGATGCAGCTGATGGATGGCAATGTGACCCATGGTTTCAAAGACAGGCAAAGGCCATCGCTGAGGTGTTTACTGTATAGAATGCGATAGACAAGCAGTATAGATAAGCTGACTTGGCTTCGATTTTGTTTAGTTTATGCTGCTTGTTCGATAATCGCTCTCTTTGCTAATAAAACAAATACATTTTCATTTTTCAAAGACTTTTGAAATGTGAGTGGGCAGCTCCCAGATCTGGGATAGATCATTATTAATGGTATGTTACAATGAAGACCATGACAGTGACATGAAGAGGGCGTGAAAATTAAGCATAGCTGATTTTGATTAAGTAGCATAGCAATAAGAAATAATCACTTTCAGTTTGACTTGAGTGGGCTCCATGTTCTCATCTGTGCAGTATGAATAATCTACAAAGGATCAGGAAATGGACTGTCCATCATGATGCCTATTCATGATTATCATGAAATCCAGGGATAACCTATTGGCAATTGATTTACTTGTCTAGATGGCTGACCAAAATGCATGACAGTATGGTATTTTTGTAACCTTCAGAGTTTTATTGACATGTTATACATAACATCATCATTCATTATGCTCATGACTTCAAGTAAGATCAAAATCATTTACTCCATTGAGTTTAATGTGAATAAGTCTGCCATAAAAGACAGACTATTTTTGGAGTTTGACAATAATAGAGCAAACTCTGTTACAGGGAATGAAGTTCACAGATTTTGAGTGCTATCTTCATGGAAAAAGGCACAACCCAGAATAGGGATAATAAAGGCTAAAATTTACAGAGAAGAAGGATATTATTTAAGATAGATGAATTACTGTTGGAAGAAATAGAATGCACAGCAGCATGGTGTAGTATGGACAACTGACAACTACTTACCTGTAGTAAATACTATAATGGGGAGCTAAGGAAGTACAAATGATGATAGAAAACAAGTCATAGTAGTAGTAATTAAACCTATACAAAAATTTACATTGACTATCTAATTAGTACCACTGATTACAGACTGAAAACTTAGTAAGTGAAATGTATATCACTTTGCAACATTCCCCCTTGCATAAGACATTAGTTGTTAAGTAATGGAAGCAGAAGTAAATAGACTTAGAGTATTCTCAAGCCAAGAGATAAATAGAAATAACTGAATAAGACTTGACTAAGGTTTTTAGTCAGAATATCACCAGGATTCTTTTTTCCATCAATATAATATGGTTTATCTTGTTTGTTCTCAATTAGGTCTCTTATATAGTAATAGCAGATATCAATATATTTGAAGTACTTCTCTTGTATAGAATTAAACCTTTATAAAAGTAAGCTAAGGTTATGACTATAGATATGAGGAGTTAGAACATTAAAACTGACCTTATTAAGGAGGTTTTTCATCCAGACAAGCTAACAGATGGCCATGTACTCAACCTTATTTGAAGACAGGACTACTATATTTTGTTAGTGACTTATCCAGGATGTTACTCCACAAGCTATAAGAGTAAAGTAATCAGTGATAGATTTATATGATTTTGGATCTTGTACCTAGTCTGAATCAGAGTGTGCTACAACAGACTCATTGCTAAGTCCATCATAGACTATTTGATATTTGTAAGTATTAAGCAAGTATCTATAAAAATACAATCTAGCTCAATAATGCTCATTCAAGAGATTTGCCATCTACTAGGCAAGCTTGAATACAGTAAATCCTATATTAGAACAAGAGCCAATTATTATATATATCAGAGATCCAACCAGTTGCTAGTATTTTTGACAGAAACTAGGATTGTATTGCTTATCGTTGGGTTTAAGCATATAGTTCAATAACAGTAAAGTACTTGTTGGATTGGTTGCTATATTGAAGTATGCTAGAACTTTGTTCAAGTACTCAGATTGGTTTACAAAAATCTTTTGATTCTTGTGATTATAACTTATATGCATTCTAAGAAACTCTTTGGTTTCTTCAAAGTTATAATATTGCTATTTTGTTATAGATTTTTACTTTAACTCTAAGAGAAGCAAGAAATTTTTTGAACCCACAAATTAAACATTATAAACATAAATAATTGCTATAACAAGCTTTCTGGTCTCTTTATAAATAAAGTAATATATACTAGCATCAGATTTATATTACTTAAATTCTAGGACTAATATTGACTTAGTTATAATTTGTCACTAAGATAAGCCAGCTTACTTAAGATTATATAATGCTTTGTGGAGTTAACAGACTTTCTTTTCCTTACCAGGTAGCCTAAAATCTTTAGGCTGCTCTATGTAGATTTTCTCATCCAGATTATTATATATATAGGCATTTTTTATATCAACACTATGAATATTCCAATCTTCAAGGGCAGCAATAGACAGAAATGGATATGCTATCTCACAATAGACAACTAGAGAGAACAATTTATCAAAGTTGATTTCTTTGACCTGAGAAAATTTTTTTACAACAAGTTAAGATCTGTAATAACTATTAGACTTAATATTGAATACCCAGTGATTCTTGATCACTTTCTATTTCTTAGAGAGATCCACAACTTTATAGATGTTTTTGTCTTTGAGTGATTTCAGCTTCTCAAGATAAGACTCAAGCCACTTCTTTTGAATGTTAGCTAGCAATTTTGTAACATCTTCAAGATTTTTAGAAATTGGGAAAAACTCTGCTGTATGTTGTGCTAAGAAAAAGTAAATTTGCTCTACTTGTTATGATCAATATCTCATAGTCTACAGGTGGTTACTTCATAGACAACAGATGTTAGGGTTAATTCTTTATGACTCAATTATTGGCTATACTGTGTATTAACAATATATAGAATCAGTCAGTACCTTATGTACTAGTAGAGGTATCCTCATGTTTCCTAACTGATTTCCTCATTGTTAACATATATATTTCTCATGGTCTTTAGGTATATATAGCTAGAGATACTATCCTGTATCTTTATGCTTTACCAATTGATCATTTTTCTCTTCTCTACTTAATTCTTGTCTAATTTTATCACAAAATAAGCTACTCACTAGTTGTGATACTTGAACTTAATAGTGTTTTAGAGGTTCAGTATAAGGAGATAATGATAGTAGGTGATGAGTAATATCAACAGAAATAATTGATGTTGTTAAGTCTAAGGTTTAATCCTCAGACACAGAAGTATATATACAAAAGAGTGATGGTCCATATGCAAGCTGTTGCCATTACATGATCAAAACTTGTATCTGATGGGAGCTGTCATCTGTCATAGCAGCTGTTAGGCTAATTTTAGAAGATAACTAATTATATCACTACATTAATATACTTGTATCTCTATCAATACTTACTACTATATAATATACCATATATCATTGGAAATAAATTGAGGAGTACTTTCCAATGCAAGTTTGATTATGTGAATCTGTCTAGTCATTCATGAGATATTAGCAAAAAAAGATTTTATAGTTACTGATGACCTAATATCTCAGTTGTTTGTTGTCACTTTTGTACATTCTACATATGTACAGATATGTTATAGACTTAAGTCTTAAGGGTTGGACAAAGAATAACTCTTGTATAGAAGTGACACAAGAGAACTTGATGGAGATCCTTTCACAATCTAGTCTACCTTATATACTACTACCGATGGCCTGTGCTTACTACTGTGCATCCTATCCTAAATGACCATGTATAGAACATGAGGTCAACATATGGTATCTATGTTGTATGATGTTATTTGTTCTAGAACCTTCTACCTCGTTCCATGCATTTTGTGACTCATGACTATCACTAACCCTAACCCTATGTTCTAAAAATAGAAAAGTAAGAAAATAAATCAAAAAGAAAATAAAGATGAGAATAAAATAAAGAAAAACTAAGTTCACCGTTTGTGACCTTGACAAGATATTCCTCACTCAGGGCTTTCTAGCACAGCTTAATTTGTGAAAATCAGTTCACTGGTTGTGGAAATACAAACTGAATAAAGTTTGTGATACAACAATCTAGATATCTAGTCTTCTATGATAGAAATACTCTTATCTGACTTAGTCTTCCATAGCAGAGTTCTCCTTACTCCTGTTAGTGTCTTATCACTGAAATCTCTACTTAGGGCAGACAGACAATGTAACACATAAGTATTACAATTTAATAACCTTAGAGTTGATCAAAGAAAAGAACCTTGTATTAGAGGTAATACAAGAGAACTCAATGGAGTTCTTAATACAATGTATCTACATTTATATACTAACTACTAATAGCCTATGCTCAACTATTTCTAGTCTGCCCTAAAGACCACATATTACCCATAAGGTCAATATGTATTATATATATTGTATAATATCATTGTTCTTAAACCTTCTACTATGTTTTATGTGACTATTACTGTGATCATGTTATGTGACAGTGTAATCATGACATCACTCTAACCCTAACCCTAGATTCAAGAATAAAGAAAAGAAAAGAAAGAGAAAAAGAAAAAGAAAATTAAATAAAAAGCTAGAGTCCAAGCTTTATATATCTGACATTTTGCAAGAAAAGAGGAAGTAAAGTAAATTCACTTTCTCTTAACACAACATGTAGCAGAGTCTCACCCAATCCTTAGAAATGTTGCTAAATTACTAGCTGATATTCAAAAGAAGTAGCTTGAGTTCTGTTTTGAGAAGCTACAATTTCTCAAAAACAGAAATGTTTATAAAGTTGTAGATCTTTCTCAGGAATAGAAAGTAATCAATGATTACTGGATATTCAACATCAAGTTTGATGGTTGTTACAAATCTTGACTTGCTGTAAAAAGGTCAAAGAAATTAACTTTTATAAATTATTCTCTTCAGTTATCCACTATGAGATAGTAAAAACAAATAGCCAAAAATTACTTCAATCTCTAGTTAGCACTTCTTTAGCCTCCTTTGTACTGATAATTAAGATATATATAGTATTGATATAAAAAACTACCTATTTAGCAATTTGAATAAGAAAATCTAGAATTATGTTAGGATAAAAAACTCATACTAAAGACTTACTTAAGTAAACACAGTTTTTGGAGAAACTATGTTAGTATATATTTATCCAAAAGTATAATTATAACAGATATGTTTTTGTATTGGAAAATAAATTTTTTTCATATCTTCAACATTGTCAAGAACATAATATATGATTTTATCAGAGATATGCATAAAACAACAATCCAAAGTTTCAAAGTCTAGGTATTTAATTGTAAAACTCACAAGATTAAAGACATTTTACTTGAGAATGTAAGTTCCTACAATCTGAATATTGCCCCAAAGATTAGTAGTAGCTAATAAGACAGTATCATTAAACTTGTCATGAAAATTAGAACTCTCTTTATTGTCTTCTACTCTCAATCTATACTGAAAATTTTGCTTAGTAGAGAGGAGGTATATTTGTACATCAGAAATATAATATACTGGCCATAGTTTTGATATAGTAATTTTAGTAGTCTCTTTGTTAGGGACAAATATTTTATATTCAATCAGAACAGTGCCATAAGCAATTATAAATAGTATGTTTTTGAGTTTTCAGTCTTAACTCAACCATAATAATCCAGTGTCATATCAACAAAGTCAAACTCAAATAATGTAAAGTGAGTGGAAGTACTAGTATTCAAAAATCATATTTTCATATTATAACCATTATATTAGTGCATAATATTACATTGTCATATTTAAGAACAGTTTATATAGATTGGGAAAACTGAGTCAAAAATTTTAATGAATTATCAATTTATAATAAAAGAGGGATATTATCTCATCAAATCTCATATAAGAGAAATCAGGCTTAGCAATCTAAAAAGCAAAGTTCTGATCACTGGAAATTTGAAACATAACTGTTTTCTAATAGTCATTAAAGACTAACATTAGACCAGATGTTCCTATAAAAGTCTATAAATAAGTCTAAATAGTCTTAGTATCAGACTGGCCATACATTGTTAAGTTTTCTGGTAAAGTGGAATTAAGAACAGACAGAGCTTGAGAGCCTACAAAGTTTCTTCTAGTAGCCTTATCTATATTAGTGGTCTGAGGGAGTGCCAAAGCATTCAGCATATCTTTAGTAGTAAAGATAGCCTTAGGATATGTGATGAGAGCAAGAGCTGATTTAACACAGATCTCTTAGAAGAGGTAGTCAGTAGGACTAGTAAGCTTAGAAAGAGTAGCAACAAAGATGGATATTGCTGTGGTGAAGATAATCAGCATAAATTAGGGAGCAAATGTGGCTGTCTAGAGCACAAATGTTCAATCTAACCAGTAATAAGCCATTAGCATATGTAAGATATAAGAGGATTCTATAAATATGAAGTAATTCAGAATCAGCTCAATCAATAATAGGCCTAAGAGTAACAAGGTATTAGCTCACTAGTAGAGTTGGTCAAGTCTTTCTCATTGATATAAGATAGCCTAAAAAAGCACTAACTAGAGATCAAGGTAACTGAGACTCATAATTTGTTGGAAGGAATAGAATGCACAGCAGCATAGTGCAGTATGGACAACTAGCAACCAATTAATTATGGTATATGCTTTAATAGAGAGCTGAGAAAGAGTAAGCAATTATAGAGGATAAGTAGTATTAGTAGTAGTTCCATCTATATAAAAATTTTACATTTACTACTTAATTAGGACTACTGATTGTGGACCATACACTTACTAAGCAGAATGCTTTTCAACAATATGCACTGATATTCTAACTTTTCCAAACAGTTCTTGCTAGCTACAAGAGTCTTTTATACTAGACAGAGTTCTTTATAAACTATAGTATGTCCTTTGTTATCAGCATCACATATATATTGATGTTCTAACTTTTTTAAACAGTTATTGTTAGCTACAAAAGCCATCTATAGCTAGTACAGCCCACTGTGAGCCATAGTGCATTTTCTCTACTAGTCTGTTATATATGATGATATTCTGACATTTTTAAAAGTTCTCAGTGGCTGTAAGAGCTGTCTACAGTCAGAGCACCTCACTATAAGCTATATTATGTTTTACTTTATCATCAACACACATGCACTGATGTTATGATTTTTTAGACATTTCTTGCTAGTTATAAAAGCTGTCTACATTCAGTGTAGCCCTTTATAAGTTATAGTATATTTTCCTCCATTATACATGCTAATATTCTATATTTTTTTAAACAGTTCTTGTTGGCTATAAGAGCCATTCACAGTTAGCACAGCTTTCTGAGCCACAGTGCATTTTTCTTTATCAGCTTCCTATATATACTGATATTCTAACTTTTTTAAACAGTTCTCATTAGCTGTAAGAGCCCTCTATAGTTAGTACAGCCTTCTATGAGCTTATCTTAACAACATCAACATAAATTCATATTATACATTGACTTGACTACTCTTAATAGCCAATATACTATGTTTGTATTCATTAGTATAAGAATTTTTTAAATCTTTATATGATTTAAAAATGAAAAATTTATCATTCTATAAGTAAATAAATAAAAACATCATGTCACATTTAAATCTGTTGAATGGTATGAAATTCATCAAAATATCATCTTTTTCTTCTACTATAAAAGCAAATAGACTGGTTTATAGTTTTATATTCTCTATCTTCCAACATCTTCCTCTTCAGTGTTATAAACTATTTCTAATTCTTACTTATCAACTATATATTTTAATGGACTCAATATTAAAATCTCTTACAATAAAGATAGATGGCTGATTTGCAAATGTAGTTGGTCTATATGTAAAAAGTTGTATACAACTTTGAAGATAATCAAGCAGTATGCAGAAATCAAATTGAGTACTTGGAATGATTATAATGATGTAAGTTACTTTTTTCATTCAATGAATAATGCTACAAGTATTTGGTCAGTTGTCATATACAAGTCCACCTGTCTGGAAAACTACATCCCCATGGTGATGCCACCTCTGAACCATACAAGCCCACCTTTCTCACAACATGTCTCATGGCAGTGCTGCAACCCTCCGGGTATTCCATCTTCCATGATAGAGATACTCCTATTCAACTTGGTCTTCCATGATGGAGTTACTCTTGTCAGTGTCTCAACACTGAAACCCTGAGCATCTCCTATAATATCAGTTTGTATATAAGACTAGTAGTTACACTATAATTTGCTAGTCTGATAATCGACGAAGATAACCTCTTATTGAACTCGATCTCTGATGTTCAATGGCGACACACCAATCAGTACTCACTTCCACTTGGACTTTCCCTCCTTCATCTGAAGTTGCAACCACATGGCAGACAGATGGCGCAGCACATAAGCTGAAGCCAAGGTCGTTCCACAAGTCTGCTTATCTCCGAGTCCATTCTGCAGACTTCTACCCCAGTGTGAACTGTGCCTGACATCAGTCAAAATTAAACATTCTTGAATTACCTAACTCTAGTCAATAGGTTGGACAAGAGAATTATACAAACCATAATACTATTCTGCAATATAAATGTTGTGGGATGCTCTGGACACTAACAATTTTTATTTTCTTTTTTTGATTTTTCTGATTTTATATTGATTTTGTTTTTCTTTTATTTTATTTTTCTTTTGGATGATGAAGATGGCATGTGACACTGCAGTCACATGACACATCACATGATGTAACATTATAGGCCTAGAACATAGTAAAAGGATCTGGAAGATGATGTCAGAGCACATGTATACAACATAGCAGCCTTGAGTAGGAAATGAGGCAGACATGAGATTGTAGTATGGACAATAAAGCAGGCTTAATTATTAGTAGCACAGACTAAGCATGTTTTATATATATAGGACCTTAATTTAGCAGAGACTTCTTGTCGAGTTCTCTTGTGAACTTCCCACATTATATTCTACTAAGAGATTTACTTGCTTGTGTTATCATTTGTTATTGTGATAAGTGGTTGCCACAACAATAAATTGCTTTTCTTAATAGGAGAAACTAAAATATTGGAGCCCAGTGGAAATGATCAATACAAAGACATAATTGAACTGAGAAAGATGAGCTAATTTTTGGTTGGAATAAGATAAACAACTAACTTGATACACTCAGAATGTTAATAAATATTACTCACTAATATAGTTTATATTGCAGTCAGACTTGGTTTCTGACCCTTGTCTTTAAGAATTTATACTCCAATATCAGATCCAAATACAAATGTTATGCTGTGCTGAGTACTATATTTTACTTTGTTCAAAAACAGCTATCTTTCATATTTGAGTTTGCTATAGCACTTTACAAGTTAAAATATACAAATCAAAATTCAATAATCTATGCTTTAAGCTAGGTATCTATGACAACTATTCTTTACTTGAGGAGCTACATGGTATTAAT
>Ga0157357_1001296_pt1 | contig 10377 bp, 5 predicted proteins | sample AttcapACBM1_FD_111485 | JGI IMG/M metagenome (GOLD analysis project Ga0157357, IMG submission 111485) | Fungus gardens microbial communities from leaf cutter ant in Botucatu, State of Sao Paulo, Brazil - Atta capiguara ACBM1 | ecosystem: Host-associated > Fungi > Mycelium > Unclassified ... | reverse complement strand
GCAAAACGGCCGCGGCAGCGCGCAAAGGCGCTATTTGCAGGGCGATGCCTCGCCCCGCTTTTATGAAAAACTGTTTTATAACGGGCAGGACAGCCAGCGGGAAACCGAAATTTTAATGGACGCACCGGCGCCGGAAAGCGCCGATGCCCGGCGCGCCGCTTATGTGCGGCAAGCGCATTTGGCTACGCATAATCGCCAATTTGTCGCGATCGCCCGGCTCTTGTGCCGGGCCGGCTTTAAAGCGCCGCAGATTTATGCTGAAAATGCCGAAGAAACGCTGCTGATTTTAGAAGATTTAGGCAGTGAAGGTTTAAGCGATGCCGAGGGCCGCCCTTATGGCAAACGCTACCTTGCCTGCGGCGAATTTTTAGCCAAATTCCACCAGACAGACTGGCCGGCCAAAGCCAGAGAGCAAAATTGCCGCCTGCCCGTTTATGATGAACAGGCTTTGCAGACTGAGGCCGATTTATTGGCCGACTGGTATTTGCCCTATAAAACCGGCAAGCCGGTTTCCCCCGTCTGGCGCGCTGAGTATCAGCGTTTATGGCAGCCGCTTTTTGCCCATTTGCCGCAAGGGGAGCAAACTCTGGTGCTGCGTGACTTCCATTCCCCCAATATTTTATGGCAAAAGAAGGAAGAAGGGATCAAACGCATTGGCCTGATAGATTTTCAGGACGCGGTTTTAGGGCCTGAAGCTTATGATCTGGTGTCGCTGGCGCAAGATGCGCGCCTGACTGTCCCGCCGGAGCTGGAAGAGCAGATTATAGAGGCCTATCAAACCGCGCGCGCCGCCTTTGCCGCGCCGTTTGACCAAAAACATTTCAGCCAGGCCTATGCGATTTTGGGCGCCCAGCGCGCCGCCAAAATTCTCGGCGTTTTTGTCCGCCTGCAGCAGCGGGACGGCAAAGCCGCCTATATGCGCCATTTGCCGCGCATGGCGGATTATTGGCAGCGCAATCTGCAGGCGCCGCTATTACAGCCGCTGCGGCATTTTTTGCAGGAAAGCGGGGTGCTGTAATGGCCCGATTAACGCCGCCGCCGGCCTTGCCGCCTTACCCTAAAACCGCCATGCTGCTGGCCGCCGGGCTGGGCGCGCGTTTGCGGCCGCTGACCGACACATTGCCCAAGCCGCTAGTGCCGGTTATGGGCAAAACCCTGCTGGAGCGCGGGCTGGATCTGCTCGCCGCGGCGGGAGTAGAGAAGACTATTATCAATATCCATTACAAGGCTGACCTCATGGCAGCTTTTGTGCAAAAGCTGACGCCCCGTTACGCCATGGAGCTGGTTTTGTCCAATGAGGCGGCGCGGCTGATGGATTCCGCCGGCGCGATTGTGAAAGCGCTGCCGCTATTGGGGGCAGAGCCGTTTTTTGTCCTCAATGCCGATACATTCTGGCGCGAACCGCCGGGCCGTGAGCCTGAGCTGCGCCGGCTGGCGCGCCATTTCCGGCCGGCGCAGCAGGATATGCTGCTGCTTACCCTGCCCTGCGCGCAAGCCCCGGCCGGCAGCGGCGGTGACTTCTGCCAGGACACAGCCGGCCGGCTGAGCCGCGCCGATAAAAGCCGGCTTACGCCGGAAGCCGTGCTTTATTGCGGCGGGCTGATTGCCGGCCCGGCGCTTTTTGCGCAGGCCGAGCCGGACAGGCCGCAATCGCTGAACCTGTATTTTGACCGGGCGATTGCGCAAAAGCGGCTTTACGGCCTGAGCCTGCAGGCGGAATGGCATAGTGTCGGCTCTCTGGCCGAATTGCAGGAAACCGAAGCTGCTTTGCGCCGGCAAGGCCGGTAAGGACAGGCCTGATCATGCGCCGTTCTCCTCATCTTTTTTCTGTCGCTTGCGGGCCGGATTTCCTGGCTGAAGCGGTGCGCGCTCTGCTTGCTAACCGGCTGATTGCCGGCGCCGATATGCGCGACCCGGCGCAACTGGCCGACACGGTGCTTTATGTGCCTTCCCGCTGGGTGGCGCGGGCTTTGCGCGCCGCTTTTGTTGAAGCCGCCGCCCATAAAGCCGCCTTTCTGCCCGATATCCGCCCGCTGGGGGAAGGGACGGAAGACAGTTTTGACCGCTTTGCTGAAGATTTTATGAGCAATGCGCTTTCCCCGGCCGGCGCGCGGGATTGGCTAAGCCGGCCGGCGCCGATTGGCGCTTATGCCCGCCAGGCCTTGCTGGCGCGGCTTATCCGCCCGTGGCGGGAAAAGCTGCCCGGCCATATTCGCGCTTTATTCGGCCGCGAAACGGTGGAAGTGCCGGCCAATACCGCCGATGCTTTATGGCTGGCGCGCAATCTGGCCGCGCTGATGGACGAAATGGAGACCGAAGGCGCCGACCCCGCTTTGTTACAAACCATTGCCCCGGCCGATTTAGCCGAATGGTGGCAGGTAACGGTGGAATTTCTGCACTGTGTTTTTGCTGTCTGGCCCGCTATTCTGGCCGAGCGCGGCGAAATAACAGCCGCCGGCCGGCGCAATGCGGTTTTGCGCGCCGCAGCAGTGCGGCTGGAGCAAAAAAGCCTCAGCGTCCATAGCCTGTTTCAGCCCGCGGCGGTGAAAAACCGGCCGGTTCTGGTGCTCGGCTCCACCGGCTCTATCCCGGCCGTGGCCGATTTTATCAAAACCGTGGCTTGGTTGCCGCAAGGCGCGGTGGTGCTGCCGGGGCTTGACCGGGTGCTGGAAGAGGCCGCCTGGGACGGGCTGGATAAAGAGGAGCACAACCCCGCCGCTTTTGCTCACCCGCAATTTGCCCTGAAAAAACTGCTGCGGCGGTTAAATGCCCGGCGTGAAACGGTCATCTTTCTCGGCCGGCAAAGCGCGGCGCAAAAACAGCGGGAAAAATGGATAAGTGAAATTTTTCGCCCGGCCGGCAGCACAGAAGTCTGGCACAAGCATAAAACCGCGCCGGGCGGCAAAAAGGCCGGCCTCAATTCTGTCAGCCTGATTGAAGCGCCAACCATGCGGGAAGAGGCTTTGGCGCTGGCTGTCTGCCTGCGCGCCGCGCTGGCCGAGCCAAACAGCCGCGCCGCGCTGATTACCGGTGATCGCCTGCTGGCGCGCCGTGTCTGCGGCGAGCTGGCGCGTTTTGGCCTGCAGGCGCAGGATTCCGGCGCTATGCCGCTGGCGGCGAGTGAACCGCTGGCGCTTCTCCGCCTGTTGCTGGCCTGTATTTTCACCCCCGGCGATGCCGCTGCCGTGCTGGCTGTGCTCAAACACCCGCTGACGCGGCTGGGTTTTGCCCGCGCCGATTTGCGCCGTCAGGTAGAAGATTTTGAATATTTTGCCTTGCGCGGCGGCACCGGGCGGATAAGCCTGGCCAAAGCTGATGAATTTATGCGCGAGCGGCTGCAAAAACTGGCCAATACGGAAAAGATTGCCAATAATTTTGCCGCCGATCGCATGGACGAAGCTTTAAGGCTGGCCGGCTTGCTGACAGCCGCCGCCGCGCCGCTGCAGCGCCTGGCCCAAAAGGAAGGGCCGGTAGAGCTGGAAGAAGCCGTAATCGCCACGATTGAGACTTTCGAAAATTTCGGCCGTGATGAGCGGCAATCGCTCAAGCGCCTTTATGCCGAAGCGCCCGGGCAAAAGCTGATCGCTTTTTGCCGCTCTCTTTTGGCCAGCCGCGCCGGCCTGAGCTTTGCCGCGGCGGAATGGCCGGAAGTTTTTGCCGCCCTGATTGCCGATAACGACGTGGAAATGCCACGCAACGGCCACCCGCGGCTGTTTATTCTCGGCCTGTTTGAAGCCAGGCTGCACAATTTTGATACCGTGCTGATCGGCGGCCTGAATGAAGGCAGATTGCCGGCCGGCCCGCCGGATTCCCCCTTTTTGTCACGGGCGATGAAAGCAGCGCTCAACCTGCCGCCGCCGGAGCAGAAAATCGGCTTTGCCGCCCATGATATAGCCCAGCTTCTGGCGATGAAGAAACTTGTTTTGTCGCGCTCTCTGCGGCTGGACAATGCGCCCGCTATTGCTTCCCGCTGGCTGCAAAGGCTGCAGGCTGTCACCGGGGAAGCGGATTTGGCCGCGATAAAGGCGCGCGGCCAGGCCTGGCTCACTTTGGCGCAAAAGCTGGATAGCGCGCCGGTGCAGGGCTTTGCCCCGCGCCCCAACCCCAAACCGCCGCTCAAATTGCGCCCCAGCCGCTTTTCGGTGACCGAAATTGAAACCCTGCGGCGCAACCCTTATGCGGTTTATGCCCGGCGCATTTTGCGCCTGAAACCGCTGGAGCCGCTGATCCGCGATGAAAGCGCGGCCGAGCGCGGCACACTTTACCATGCGATTCTGGCGGGTTTCAGCCAATATTACAGCGCTGCCAATATTGACGCCGTCAGGCCGCAGGCCGAAGCCACGCTGCTGGCGCTGGCGCGGGAAGAATTCGCCAAATTGCAATTACCGCCCGATATTGCGGCGCTCTGGCAGCCGCGTTTTCTCAGCCTTGTGCCGCATTATATCGACTGGGAAGCGAGCCTTGACCCCAGGCGGCGTTTTGCTGAAATTCAGGCAGAAGATACGGCGATTGCCGATACCGGCTGTTTTTTGCGCGGCCGGGCCGACAGGATTGATCTTCTGACGGGGAGCGGCGAAGCGTCCATGCCGGAAGCGGAAATTATTGATTTTAAAACCGGCTCAACCCCCAGCCGCCGGCAGGCGGCCTCATTGGCCGCGCCGCAGCTTGCTCTGGAAGCCGCTTTATTGCGCCGCGGCGGTTTTGCCGAAATCCGCGCCGCTCTGGCCGAAAACCTGTTTTATTTGCGCCTGAAAGCCGATGGCGAAGTCATAGCGGAAAATATTGCCGCCCGGCCCAACCGCAATGCGCCGGAAATCCGCGCCCCGGCGCTGGCAGAAAAAGCCTGGGCGCAATTAGAGCGGCTGATGCGCCATTTTCAGCAGCCGGATAGTGGCTATCTGGCCCATGCTTTGCCGCCTTTAGGGCAATATAGCGATGATTATGATCATTTGGCCCGGGTTTTTGAATGGTCTTCCGGCACAGGAGAAGAAGAATGAAGCCGCAATTTATTGTGCCCGCGCAAGCGCTGGCGGCGCAAAGATCCGCCGCCGACCCGAAAGCCAGTGTCTGGGTGGCGGCCAATGCCGGCTCCGGCAAGACACATGTGCTGACCGAGCGGGTGATCCGCTTATTGCTGCGCGGCACCAGACCGGCGCAGATCTTGTGCCTGACCTATACCAAAGCCGCGGCCGCCAATATGCAAAGCCGCATTTTCAACCGGCTGGCAGAATGGACAAAGCTTGATGACACGGCGCTGACAGCGGCGCTGGAACAGTTAGAAGGCAGCGCGCCGGACAGTGTCAAATTATGTCAGGCGCGCCGCCTGTTTGCCTATGCGCTGGAAACACCGGGCGGCCTGAAAATCCAGACTATCCATGCTTTTTGCGAATCGCTATTGCACCAGTTCCCGCTGGAGGCCAATATTCCCGGCCATTTTGAATTGATGGACGATACAGCCGCCGCCGATTGCCTGGAAATGGTGAAAAAACAGCTTTTTACCGCTATTTATCGCGCGCCGGACAGCGCTTTGGGCCAGGCTTTCACGCTGATTTTACAACAGGCGGGGGAAGACGCCCTGCATAAATTGCTGCAGGAAGCGATCGCGCATAAGCAAAAACTGAGCCAATATTGCGCCTATATTGTTCAACAGGGGGAGAGTTTTTTTATCAAACTGCTCGGCCTGCAGGCAGAGGCGCAACAAGCGGCGGCAGAGCACAGCACACTAAAAACCGTGCTGACTGCCCGGCTGAAGCAGGCAGCCTTGTTTGACAGCGGCGATTTAAGCAAAATCGCCGCTGCCGGCGGGCAAAGAGCGCAGGATTTTGTCGCCAGATTAAAAGCGGCGGCGGTGGAAACGGCAAGCGCCAAAGTGGTGGACACATTGCTGGCCGCTTATTGCAAGATAGACGGCACAGCCCATAATGCCGGCTATATTTGCGGCAAAAAAGCACTTGCCGCCTGGCCGGAGCTGGAAGAGCTGTTTGCGCAAAAAGCGGCGGCCGTGCTGCTAATAGCCGATAAAATGACCTCGGCCGATCTGGCCGGGTTAAATACCGCCGCTTATCGGCTGATTGATGCTTTGCTGGCGCGCTATCACGCCGCCAAGCGGGCGCAGGGCCGGCTTGATTTCGGCGATTTGATCGCACGCGCGCTGGCGCTGCTCAAGCGCCGCGGCGCCGGGCAATGGGTGCAATATAAGCTGGATCAGGGCATTGATCATATTCTGGTTGATGAAGCGCAGGATACCGGGCCGGAACAATGGGAGATTATCCGCCTTTTATCGCAGGATTTTTTTGCCGGCCTCGGCGCGCGGGACGATTTGCAGCGCACTGTCTTTGCTGTTGGCGATGAAAAGCAATCCATTTATTCCTTTCAGGGCGCGGCGCCGCGCGATTTTGCTGTAAACGGCGCTTTTATGGCGAAAAAAGCGCGCAATGCCAATCGTCTCTTTCGGCGTGAGCGGCTGGATTTCTCTTTCCGCTCGACGCCGGATATTATCAAAGCGGTTGATGAGGTTTTCGCCGCGCCGGGCAATTATCAGGGCCTTAGCGCCGCCAATGAGCCGGTTTTGCACAGCGCGGTGCGCCTGAGCGATCAGGGCTATGTTGATATTTGGCCGGCTTCGGCCCGGCAAAAACAGGAAGAGCCGGAAGAATGGACAGAAAGGCTGGACAGCAGCGCTAACCCCGCCGCCGTGCTGGCTAAAAATATTACCGCGCTCATCAGCCATTGGCTGAGCAGCGGAGAAATCCTGGCCGGCAAAAACCGCCCGATCCGCGCCGGTGATATTATTATTCTGGTGCGCAAGCGCGGCTCTTTTGTCCATGCTTTGGCGCGGGCTTTAAAAAACAGCGCTATTCCGGTAGCCGGGGCCGACAGGCTGTGTTTGACCGATCATATTGCCGTGCAGGATCTCATGGCGCTGGGCGCTTTTGTATTGCAGCCGCGCGATGATCTGGCGCTGGCTTCCGCGCTGAAAAGCCCGCTATTCGGCCTTGATGAAGATAGGCTGCTGGCGCTGGCGGCAGAGCGTAAAGGCAGCCTGTTTGCCGCGCTGGAACAGGCGGCAGCGCAGCACAGCCGGCCGGCGGAGCAGGAAATTTTTGCCGCCGCGCTGGAAAAGCTGCGCCTTTACCGCTCGCTGGCCGATATTAAGCCGGTTTATGAATTTTATGATAAAATTCTGGCAGAAGATGGCGGCCGCCGCCGTTTCCTTTCCCGGCTGGGGATAGAGGCCGGCGATATTCTTGACGCTTTTCTTGATTATTGCCTGAGCGCAGAAAAAAGCGGCCTGCCCGGCCTGCAAATATTTTTGCAGGATCTGAGCCGCAACAGCCCGGAAATCAAGCGTGAGCTGGATCAAAGCCGCGATGAAATCCGCATTATGACGGTGCATGCCGCCAAAGGGCTGGAAGCGCCGATTGTTTTTCTGGTTGATGGCGGCAGCGCTGTCTGGCACAGCAGCAATGCGCCTTGCCTGTTGCCGCTGGAGAAGGAGCAGCTGAAGGGCCGCTCCCTGCCCGCCGCTCTTTGCCTGTGGCTGCCGAAAGCCGCTTATAAAACCCGGCTGACAGAGGGCATTCTCAATAAATTAAAAATAGCGGCGGAGGAAGAATATCGCCGTTTGCTGTATGTCGGCATGACCCGGGCGGAAGACAGGCTGATTATCTGCGGCTATTATGGCGCCAAACAGCCGGAGAATAGCTGGCTGCCGCTGGTGAGCCAGGCGCTTGGCGGCAAAACCGGGCCGGTAGCTTACCCGGCCGGCATAGAGCAGGCGCAGCGTTATTGGCACAAAAAACCGGCCGCCGATTCGCCGGCCGGCGGCGCTGCCCCGGCAGCGGAAAAGCCGGCAGATACGGCTTTGCCGGCTTTCCTGACGCAAAAGCCGGTTTTTGAGCCGGCTTTGCCGCGGCCGCTTACGGCCTCCGGCTCTGTCGGCCTGATTGATAAGGAAAGCGGCGTAGATCCGGATATTATGCGCCGCTCGCCAATAGTGCCGGAAAGCGGCGCGGCCAAAGAGGCCGGCGCTTTGTTCGGCGCTATAGAAAAAGGCAATTTTATCCACGCTTTATTGCAATATTTGCCGGATATCGAGGCCAAAGCCCGCTATCCGCTGGCGCAGGCCTGGCTGGCGGCGCGGCTGCCGGCGGCAGCGACCGATAATCAGGCGCTGCAGCAGGATATTCTGGCGCAGGTGTTTACTATTCTGGATAATGCCGCTTTTGCTCCTTTATTTGGCCCGGACAGCCGGGCAGAAGCGGCGTTAACCGGTTTTATCACAGTCAAAGGGCAGCAGCGCCTGATAGCCGGGCAGATAGATCGGCTGCTCATTGCCGATAAGCATATTCTTTTTGCCGATTATAAAACCGGCCGGCCGCCGGCAACAGCGCGGGGCATACCCGCCGTTTATAGCATGCAAATAGCGCTTTATGCCGCTCTGCTGGCGGCTCTTTACCCGCAAAAAGCCGTTAAAGCGCTGTTGATTTATACGCGTGACGCCCTGGTCTTCCCGTTTGAGGGCGCGGATCTTTTGCCGCTGCTGGCCTGAGCCGGGCGCCGGGCGCAATTATCTCATATTGTTTTATGGCAAAAAATATTATAGAAAGGAGCTATCAGAGGAGCGGCCTCGGAAAGGGTGATAAAATGGCAATACTGAGCTTGACAACAGAAAATTTTGAAGAAAAACTTGCTCAGGCCGGCAGACCGGTTCTTGTTGATTTTTGGGCGGAATGGTGCGGCCCCTGTAAAATGCTGGCTCCTTTATTGGCAGAAATTGCCGTTGAACTGGCTGATAAAGTGCAGATTGCCAAGGTCAATATTGATGAAAGCCCTGAACTGGCAGCGCAATATGGCGTGCGCTCTATCCCCACTTTGCTAATGTTTAAAAAGGGTGAAGTGACGGCCAATATGGTAGGCCTCGCGCCCAAAAACCGCCTGCTCGACTGGCTGGAAAAAACTCTTTAACCGGCGCAAACCGGCAGCAAAACAAAAACTCTTTGGCCGGCGCCGGCCTCCCGGCGGCAAAGCCGGCTATTTGCCGATACAAAATTCTGAAAAAATAACATCAAGCATATCTTCAACCGCAATATCGCCGGTTATCTGCCCCAAAGCATGAGAAGCATAGCGCAAATATTCTGCCTGCACTTCTAAAGCCGCAGCATCATGCTGCAAAGCTTTGGCCAGATCAAGCGCCGCTGTATTTAATAAATGGAGCTGGCGGCTGCGCGCCGGCACAAGAGCGGCTATTTGTTGTGTTTTATCGCGGCAGAATTGCTGTAATTTTTCCATAAATTCCGCCCAGCCCTGCCCGGTAGCGGCAGAGAGCTGAATCGGCCATTTTTCTTTATCGCCGGCGCCGAGATCGCTTTTATTGCCGATAGACCAGATTTCTGCCTGTGTTGCCGGCAAAGCCGCCTTATTTTTAGCTGTTTTTGCCTGCATATCGGCGAGATACAACACCAAATCGGCCTCTTTAATCCGCGCGCGCGCCGCCTCAACCCCCATTTTTTCAACCTGACCACTTGCCTGCCGCAAACCGGCCGTATCTGTAACCAGCACCGGTATGCCTTCAATAATCAGCCGTGTTTCTACCGCGTCCCGCGTTGTGCCTGCCTGAGCGCTGACAAGCGCCAGATTACGGCCGGCTAACCTGTTGATAAAGCTTGATTTCCCCGCATTAGGCGCGCCGGCTAAAACAATTTTCAAACCATCGCGCATAATGGCGGCTGTTTTGGCCTGAGCAATATGCTGCTGCACATCATGGCGCAAAGCCGTTAAATCCTGCATTATTTGCGCCGAAATTCCTTCTTTTATATCGCCCTCTTCGGCAAAATCCAGCTCCGCTTCAATCATAGCGCGGGCTTTTATCAGCCTTTGCCGCCAATCGCGGTAAAGTTTTTTTAATTCCCCGCTCGCCCCCTGCACGGCCAGTTGACGCTGGCTTTCCGTTTCCGCCGCCAGCAAATCAGCCAGACCTTCGGCTTCTGTCAAATCTATTTTGCCATTGGCAAAGGCGCGGCGGGCAAATTCTCCCGCTTGTGCCGGCCGGCAGTGGCGCTGTTCCCCCAATTCAGCCAGAAAACGGCGAATCAGGGCGACACTGCCATGCAGATGAAATTCGGCGCAATCTTCCCCGGTAAAGCTGTGCGGCGCCGGAAAATAGCCCACCAGCCCTTTATCCAATATTTCCCCTTGCGCGGTTTTTATCGACAATAAAGTCATATAACGCGGCTTGGGCACAGCGCCGCACAATTTTTGCACCAGCGTCCGCACCTGCCCGCCGGAAAGGCGAATAACCGCAATACCGGCCGGCAAAGCGCCGCTTGACAGGGCAAAAATGGTTTCCATCTGGTCTCTCTTGGTTTTTGTGCTGTT
>Ga0157357_1001295_pt1 | contig 10378 bp, 5 predicted proteins | sample AttcapACBM1_FD_111485 | JGI IMG/M metagenome (GOLD analysis project Ga0157357, IMG submission 111485) | Fungus gardens microbial communities from leaf cutter ant in Botucatu, State of Sao Paulo, Brazil - Atta capiguara ACBM1 | ecosystem: Host-associated > Fungi > Mycelium > Unclassified ... | reverse complement strand
GTCATATCAGCTGTCAGGCTAATTTTAGAAGGTAACTAATTATATTACTGTATTGATATACTTGTATCTCTATGAATACTTATTGCTATATAATATACCATATATCATTGGAAATGTTTTGATAAGCACTTTCCAACACAAGTTCAATTGTATGAATCTGTCCAGTCATTCATGAGATATTAGCAAATGAAGATTTTACAGTTACTGATGATCTGATATCTTGGTTGTTTGTTGTTGCTTTTGTACATCCCACATATGTGCAGATAGCTCTTATTTGGGATTTTACAGTACAACTTAGTTTGTAAAAATCGGTCTACTGGTTGTAAAAATACAAGCTGAATAAAGTTTGTGACAGTTTTAGAATAATAATGTCATACTATATATTACCAGCATATAGTATACATGCTCTTTAGAATAGACTAGGTTTAGTATAGTCCAGTATATATAAGGTAAACACTTTGTACTTGAAACTCCATTGAATTCTCTTGTATTAATCTTAATACAAGGTTTTTTTTTGTTGACTTCACTTTATAATGTTATGATCTAAAGTCCTTAGAGTCAGACAATAGAACAACTCTTGTATTTGAGTAACACAAGAGAACTCGATAGAGAACTCTTCTACAAACTAGTTTACCTTATATAGTCCTACAGATAGTCCATGCTAAGTACTGTGCACCCTACCCTAAACAACCATGTGTAGTCCATGAGGCCAACATGTGGTGTCCATGTTGTATGATGTCATCTGTTCTCGAATCTTCTACTAAGTTCTCCTAAGTCTTGTAATCTGTCTTGTGACTATGCTATCAGGTGACTGATGTGACAAAGTGACCGATCAACCCTAGCCCTAGTTTTTCTAAAAATAGAAAAATAGAAAAATAAATTGAAAAGAAAATGAAAATGAAAAGAAAAATAAAATAAGTCAAGTCTATCTTCTTCGATCTTGACATATAAGTCTTCAATCATAACATCATAGTTAACACATAGACTTTAAGGTAGATTATATATACATGGATCATGTTTTCTAGTGTCAGACTTGAAGATGGTGAACTTGATTTCCTTTTACTTTTCTCTTTACTTTTCAGTTTCTCTTATTTTTTTTTACATTGCTATTTTTCCTTATTTGGGCTTAGTAAAGAGTAGTTGTGTGACAACTGTCACAAAATCGGTCACATATGTCACTTTCATAGTCACAGCATCATATGATATGAAGAAAAATATAAAAGGTTCTAGAAGAATAATGTTATATAGCATAACTGTAAGAAGATACAATTTTTTCACAGTTAGAACCCTGCAGCAAGTCTATGGTGCTTGCAACCTAATCTGAACACCATAGAAAGCCCACAGCATTCAGTGACCAACTCTCTGTTATTCTAGGTATTCTTCCAGAATTTTCTATCAGTTCCTAGCCACCTAGTCACTATTATTCTCTGCTTATCTTAGAACTGTTCCACTTGATTGGTATATGCTATAGAAGTATTTATAGTAGTTACCACCTTTAGAAGACCTTATTCTGTTCTCTTAGGTCCCTTCTAAAGGCATGCCCTACTCTGTTATTTCTGTAAATAATATACTTAGGTTCTTTCTGAAAACACAACTCCACTCAAACTCTGCAGACTTTGTTTAGTCACCCTAACAATATGATAACTTTATATATGACTTATAGTATTTAGGATAGACTAGATGTAGGTATGCATAGACCATGCTCTAGAGATATATAAGATAGACACATCTGTACTAGGAACTCTACTGAGTTCTCTTGTGTTAACTTTAATATAAGGTTTCTCTTTTGTTTTAACCCTTGGACTTAAGTTGTAACAGTTGGCACAATACATAAGTTGAAGCTAGGGTTTTTGTTTGCATTCTATGCACTACTTCTCAGATGCTTATTCTATTCTCAGATAAGTATACCAATCTTATCTGTTTACTTCTGTGTGATACTTGTGAACTTCCACTGTTGAGCATGAACTGCATCTAATATAGTATATTAATAGAATATCCTTACTCAACTATCATTAGAGTTTCTTATTACTTTTAAAATTTGAAATATAGTTCTAGTTTAGTTCTAATTTGAGTCTGGACATGAACCTGTGGAACTAGTTTGGTAGATTTGGTTCAAGTTTAGATTCAAGCTTTTGATCAGCTTACTTTTATATTTATAAAGCTAAAAAATCAAGCAAATTGGATAGTACACAAATTTAAACAAAATAACTTTATATGAGCCTCTAGTTTCTAAGCTGATATAGCATCTCGAAAAAATTTTCCTGTTAACATGTCTATTTCTGAAATACATTTGCTTTACCTAAAAGGCAAAGACAAAACTTCAAAATTATACTCTCACTTCTTGTGAATAATGCTAGAGCTACATCTAAACTGTATATCATATATAATAATATGCAATACGTACTGGCCAACAGTTTCATTCATGAAAAAGAAACTTCATTAATTCCTTCTAGCCGACTCGAACGACTGACCTCGTCATTACTAGTGACGCGCTCTACCAACTGAGCTAAGAAGGATTACTGTATAAGGGGTTGTTTGATATCTTAGCATATAGGAACCTAACAGCGGCAGGTCACTCGTCAAATAGATATGAACTTAAAAACAAAAAAAGACTCCCGGTCAACTACACCAAGCTCTCGCACTCTGGAAAAACCTAAACCAAGGTCCTGTCCTCTCCCATGCTCCAGAAAATTCAGGAGGATACCAACTATTGCTCTCCAACGTCACAATCCTCTCCGGGTGGGGCATCAACGCCAATGCGCGTCCATCTGGCGTTTGTACCCCCGTCACACCCCCAGGGCTCCCGTTCGGATTCAAAGGATACACTTCAGTTGGTGTGCCTTTCGAATTCACGTATCGCAAGGCGACAAGACCTTGTGTTTCCAACGTTTCTTGTTGACCTTCTCTATCAAACGAAATACGACCTTCACCGTGAGCAACTGCAACAGGAAGTTTCGATCCAACCATCTGAGAGAGGAAAACTGAGTTCTTTGTTACTTCGTTATTTATAATCTCAACCATCGACACGCGTCCCTCGAATCTTTCACTCTTATTCCCCTTGAATGAAGGCCAATCCTGAGCTCCGGGGATAATATGCTTGAGGTGGCTAAGGAACTGACAGCCATTACAAATGCCAAGTGTGAAAGTGTCCTCTCGGTTGAAAAAATTGATAAACTCTTCCCGAGCTGTGTCGTTAAGCAGTGCCGAGTGAGCCCAACCTTTTCCGGCACCCAAAACATCACCGTAAGAGAATCCACCACAAGCAGCAAGGCCACGGAAGTCACTGAGGGACACAATACCACTGAGGACATCAGACATATGAACGTCAGCAGCGTCAAAACCAGCGGCAGTAAATGCCCAAGCCATCTCCACCTGACCATTTACGCCTTGTTCACGGAGAATGGCGACTCTTGGACGACGAGAGATATCTCGCGAGGGCTGGTAGGAGAATGTTAGATCGTAAAAGAGACCGGTATGGGTATCGTCTTTGATGAGATCGAACTCTTCTTTTGCACCAGCAGCGTCGTCTCGGATAGTCTGCATTTGATACGACGTTTCCGCCCAGGCTTGCTGGAGCTCAGCACGATGCCCTGTGAAAATGGTCTCCCTTCCATGGATGACTGTGACAGTTTGATCATCAGGAGTATTTACTCGTCCTAAAACGTGGATCGAAGTCGAAGGGAATCCAGCACCAATGAACATGCTCGACAACTTCTGAATATCTGACTCCCTAACCTGTACCACGACTCCCAACTCCTCATTGAATAACACAGCAACAGGACTCTCGTTCGAATGCAAAGTGTCCAACGAAATCTCAACGCCGACGCGTCCAGCAAAACACATCTCCACAATCGTCGTGAACAACCCACCATCAGAACGATCATGATACGCCAGTATCAGGCTCGGCTCCCTGGCTTTCACTTCCTGACAAGCCTGGAAGAATGTCCTAACTACTTTTGGTTCCTCCACATCTGGTGCATTGACTCCAATCTCTTTAAATACTTGCGCGACAGCCGACCCTCCCAGCCTTGTCTTCCCACCTGCCAAATCAAAGAACATCAACACCGTAGACTCGCCTGCACTCCCGGTATACAATTGTGGCGTCCAAGTCTTACTCACATCATCAACAGGAGCAAAAGCAGTGACGATCAACGATAAAGGTGAGCTAACTTCTCTTTGCTCCTCTCCCTCTTTCCATTTCATTGACATCGACATAGAATCTTTACCAACTGGTATGCCCAGACCCAGAGCTGGGCAAAGTTCCATTCCAATCGCTTGAACAGCTTCGTACAAGGCTGCACCCTCGCCTTCTTTAGATGCCGCGCTCATCCAGTTAGCACTCAATTTGATCCGTGACATATTGCAGATGGACGCGGCAGCGATGTTGGTCAAGGATTCTGCTACAGCCATACGGGCTGATGCGGCAGCGTTGAGTAATGCCAGAGGTGTGCGCTCTCCCATGGCCATTGCCTCTCCTGTTATTGTATCGAATCCGTACGAAGAACGAGTAACGGCGACATCGGCCACAGGGACTTGCCATGGCCCAACCATCTGATCGCGAGTAACCAAACCCGTAATGGTACGATCGCCAATGGTGATCAAGAATGACTTCGATCCAACAGAAGGAAGACGAAGAACCCTTTGTATAGCTTGATCCAACCTCTCCTTTGCCGACGAGACAGAAGGAAGATACGCGCTCAAAGTTTTGTCAAATTCTGGCCTCTCAATCCTTTTCTTCACATCTTTCCTCGATGTCCTAGGCGGCTTCCCAAACAAGGTATTCATCTTCATATTAATCACATCCCCACCCAACAACCTATCCGTCACCACTAACTCTTCCTCCTGTACTGCAACACCCACAACCGAAAATGGACACCTCTCCCTTTTAGCTATCTTCTCAAAATCCCCAATCTTCCCCTCACTCACAGCAAGAACATACCTCTCCTGACTTTCGTTACACCAAATCTCCATCGGCGACATAGACGAATCTGCCACCAACACATCCCTAATTTCGAATCTCGCTCCCAACCCCGAATCATGTACTAATTCTGGTAAAGCGTTCGACAATCCGCCAGCGCCAACATCATGGATACTCTGAATTGGATTCAAATCGTCCAGCCCAACACATGCTTCAATAACCTGTTGACATCTCCTCTGCATTTCTGCATTATCCCTCTGCACCGATGCGAAATCTAGTTCTGCAGAACTAGCACCCGAAACTTGACTTGACGCTGCCCCTCCACCCAATCCGATCAACAACCCAGGTCCTCCCAACACAACAATCTTAGCTCCGGGCTCGAATGGTGACTTTTTCGCGAACTGTGGACGGACATTACCATGCCCACCTGCGACCATGATGGGCTTATGATATCCCACAACCTCTCTGACCTTCCCATCCTTAGACAACGGCACACTTTCTGAAAAAGTGCGGAAATAGCCTGTCAATGCCGGTCGACCGAATTCGTTATTAAACGCGCTAGCACCGAGAGGTCCTTCGATCATGATATCAAGAGCAGAAGCAATATGTTTCGGTCGGCCAAAATCCGTTTCCCAAGGTTGTTCAAAACCAGGTATCAGAAGATTGGATACCGTAAATCCTGTTAAACCAGCTTTAGGTTTCGAACCTCTTCCTACGGCGCCTTCGTCACGAATTTCACCGCCTGATCCGGTTGCGGCACCTGGATAGGGGGAAATTGCTGTTGGATGGTTGTGTGTTTCAACTTTGATCAGGATAGGCATGTCTTCTACTCGAGATTGATATAAATGACATGGTCTAGTGGAATGTTGAGCGACTGAGAATCGGGGTGCAGGATGACCTTCCAACACAGCCGCATTATCCGAGTACGCAGAAATCGTTCCTGTGTTATTGAGTTTCTCTGTATTCCGAATCATCTGAAAAAGTGATTGGTCAAGAGGTTGTTCATTAATCGTCCAAGATGCATTGAAAATCTTGTGCCGACAATGTTCAGAATTGACTTGAGCAAACATGAATAATTCGGCATCGGTAGGATTATGATCCATGCCTGTGGAACTGGAGACATACACATCGACGAGATAATCGACCTCATCTTCTGTTAGTGCAAGACCTAGTTCCTTGTTCGCTGTCGCAAGTTTCTTTTTAGGGTCAATTGCAGCATCAGACTGTCGAAGGCCGACGGTGGTGAGTAGTCGAGGCTCATGACGCGCAAAAATGTCCTCTTCTTGTGGTGGAGAGAATTGAACGACCTGAGTCATACGATCATGGATTATATTAGCAAATGTTGATAGATCGTGGTCGTTGATGAGGATGGAAAGTGGTCGATTATCGGAGATAGTGAAAATGTAAACAACACCACGTTCAAGTCGCTCGACATGTCCTCCAAGATCACATAAATCAGCAATATCGGTTGCCTTGCTCGACCAAGGCGATATAGAACCAGGTCTCGGAAGGACGTAGACGACATCATTCTTGCCTTGAGAGATATATTCTCGAGTCGGACTGAGATGAGTGTTGTCTCCATAAGCCAACAACTGATCTAGAATGTTCCTTCTTGGAGAATTCACATCCGCCAGCTCATGCTCCGATTCTTCTGTTCTACATTTGACAAAATGAACCCAATTTGCATCGACGGAGGTTATGGCTGGGGCTCGTTTTTGGATGTGCAGGAGAAGAGTATCGCGTTTTGGTTGAGATATAGAAGATGATCCAGGGAGGATGAGCATCGCCTACAAGTGCAAATCAGATGAGAAGAATATCAATATCATAAGTCGTGCATACCCTTTGTTCGTTCCCAACGAAGAAAAATGGCTAGAAATTAGGATCATTATATCGAGTTACGGCGTGTGACATACCCTAATCTGGGTGGGTCCAATATATTGAAACTCCGGCAACAAATATCCACTTTCGGAAAATCTCGTTATCCCGGTTCTGTTTCAAAACTTGACCCATCCTTACTACTAAACAACCTCTGGCTCAGTGGTTTAGTTCATTTGAAGATTTTTGACAGCATATCACTTTTTTAAATAGGCCGTCAGCATATCATTTCTGTTGGATTAATGGAAGTATCGGAAATGATTGGTAGTGTTCGTTCTAATATTAAGTATATTAGTGACATTGGTGAATTCCTCTGAAAACCATTACGGGTATGCATCATCCTTTTTGCAAGAGAGGGGAGGGTCATATAATTTACGCTTATACAGGGAAAAACTGTTTGACTTGTAACAGCCAAGCTCGACATCAATTGAGAGCGACAATCTTGTCGTATCATTGTCGTGTCATGTCTTAGCTTACTAATCTATATTGTTAATTAGTGAGTAGTTTGGACCTCCCTCGTTTCTTCCCAATATCATCATGTCCGCCTGCTCCGAGTCCTTTCGGCACAAACCCCATTCCAAGTCATCGGATGGGTCAAATCAGTCAATGTAGTGCTCCAGTGGCATAAAAGCCCAAATCTCGATGCACAAGCAGCTACTAGACCATGGAAACACATGTAGTAATCACATTTGCACCAAGTGTGATTACTGTCGGTTAAAATAGGTTCCATGCGCCTCGTTCTATTTTCCCTCATTCGCCGGTTGGGATAAATCCTAGTTTAAATCTCATTCTCCTTTTGATGCCATTTTCCACCCGCCATTTCCGCGAGTATCTGCGTGCCAACAAGAAGAGATAGCATCCACTGGATGACAGGGATGAATCTATGGAGAAACTAAGATGGGTTGTCCCAGGCAGGAGGACGACTGCTTGGACCGCTTGATAATAATACATTAGGGGCACCATATCAAGTAGGAGCATCTGAGATTTATGCCACCGGAAAGCGCGGGATAATAGTACGATGCACAGGGCGGAGGGCATGCGATTTTGTACGGCGAACATGGGAGTATACGAGTTTGCACTGTAGTCAAAGTATCCTCGCCTGGTTTTCGGCGGTCAAGTAATGACTTTTTGTGCCACTGGTGCACTACATTGAATCGTTTGAATAGGAATCGTAGCATGCAGGCACTCTTGCACAACGCTGCAAGTAGTAAAATTTCTGCGCATCGTTTATGAAATAAATGTTTCTGTCTCCACAGTGTGACGAAATATTTATTAGATTATTTTTGCCTATCGGAAATTCATCTTCCATTCCAGGTGGCAACTGTGCCTTGAGTGGTCCAGGGATCACCGCATCGTGAATTGATGGTTCACCGGAGTGTTTCTCGGGACAACAGTCACAATTTTTCATGGATTCCGACTGGACTTCCAATTCAATGCACTGCGCATCGTCAAAAGGCGATGCTTTAAATGGCCTGCAATTCTGTCATCTTTCCCCAGCCATTTCTTCACTTGCCACTCAATCCCTTCTATCACGTCTCGTGTCAAGCCCTTCATCATAATGACTTCCTCTTCTGACAAAAAAGCACCCACCTCTCGTCGTCGCGGCCATCAGTCTGCCTCCAAGCGATCCAATGCCAATACTTCCACTGGTCCATGTGACAATATTGCTGGAAACTTAAACGTTGACTTCCACCAGTACGTACCGTACCACCATTCTGTCTAAGAGATATGATATCTGACACTACACTCTTGGAAAGCAGCGAATGGGTCGCTGACTCGGGAAAGAATCAGACCTCCCTCAAAGACAGTCGTCTTAATGCCTTTGACGGCATAAACCAGTATGCAAGTGACCCATCCCATAGCAAAGCCACCAATACCATGAACTCGACCCAGCAGACTGGCTTCTCTTTCCCGTAAGCGTTTTATCGTCTTTTTAGTTGCTATCTGCTGACAACAGTTCTGTTATGGTAGCGCATCATGGCTTGATCAGATATTCAATTACTCTTCGAGTGATCCCTTTTCCACTGTTGCATTCCAACCGCCTCCGATGGCTTTTCAGCCGTCGTCATCATCGTACCCAGACATGTGGACGGCGCCACACTTTCCTGCAATGTATAACGCGGACTTCTTAACAGGCTACCCTCAGGACCAATATCGCGCATGGTCAAGTAGCGATTCTGCCACAGTCCAACAACCGTTCTATCCTCTTTCCGCAAACACAGAGACCCAACAACAAATGTTCAATAACCTTGGCCCTTCTACTGCTTCTTACTACCACTCCATTGCTCTCCCCACTCCGATTCAAGATCCCTGGATTATTAATCCATATGTCTTCCTCCCGAGTCACAATTCAAGCAAGAATCTTGAAAATAATATCACTCCCGGTGACCAAGTGCCTCCACAGTACCCGCACGACGCATCGGAGATCCCTAGTTCAGTTGGTCCTGACCGGAGTGCCAGAAATGAGCGAAGTCACAAGAAGCCTTACACTAGGCCTCGGAAGAAGGTTATCCAAGATCAAATGATGGACAATTCCAAAGTCCTAGTCCCTCCTTCTCCTGAAATTGGCGTTGTTTCTCTGCCTGCTCGAGGGGAATCTCCAACATTGCGGCAATCTCGAGGCGGTTTTGCCTCACCAGATGGCAGGTTAATCGCCGTGGTTGAACCCAAGGGCATTAAGCATGACCCTTTTAGCACAGTGCGACCTGTCGCTGCAAAGCCTGGCGACAAGTATAGGTGTCGATGGGAGGGGTGCAGATATTTAGTCCCTGCGACGGTCGGTCACATGCGTGCTCACATGAGACACACACACAATATCAGGGGAAACACCGAGATCAAGTGCCAGTGGCATCCTCCTATTCGGGTGCGTATTCCAGGGCACAACGAACCACACCTTACGTCAAATCATCGGCTCTCTTATGCATGCAACGCCAAGCTACACTCGAACAGTCTCCTCAATCACATCGACAGTCACCTTAATCATGAAAGGCAGGCGAACCCAAATGTGATAGAGTGTGATAGCTGCGGGGATGGAAAGGTTCGACGGGGCAACCATCGTTGTGCAGAGAGCAGGTAAGAGCAAAGGGAACAGACGGGAAAATAGGAAGACGCATCGCATGCGGAAGAGCGGAATAGTTAGGCGAAAACGGAGCCATTGGTCTTTGTGCAAATGTATTGAATGTTGCATTGTTGAATTTTTTGATTTTCGATTGATCGTCGCAAGAAACAAAGTCTATCGTGAATAGGCACCGACTGAACAAGAAAAGGCAGTACATGCTACAACGTACACCATGGTGATCATTTGACTTTGCTCTTATGAGAGACGCTACTCGAAGCTCTCGAAGCTATACTAATGCTTCCCAGTGCTCCGGTTCTTTTGTAAGTGGGGAAAGCAAGAAACTGCGTGGTCATGACAAATTAGAATTTCGGGATCACCTTGCTGGCGCTTGGGCTAGTGAATGTAATCCTGATTTACTTTGACTTTTTTGCGATCATCTCTTTTCGGTGGTTATACAATAATTGCGGCATATAGCTCATGGAGACAAATACAAACGCCGCGAGAACAATCGCTGACGTAAAGTTCTC
>Ga0157357_1001293_pt1 | contig 10390 bp, 8 predicted proteins | sample AttcapACBM1_FD_111485 | JGI IMG/M metagenome (GOLD analysis project Ga0157357, IMG submission 111485) | Fungus gardens microbial communities from leaf cutter ant in Botucatu, State of Sao Paulo, Brazil - Atta capiguara ACBM1 | ecosystem: Host-associated > Fungi > Mycelium > Unclassified ... | reverse complement strand
TGGAAACGTACTCCTTATCAGAAGTGAATCCTGGCTAGCATCTGTTACTTGAGAATTGGTCCTATTTTAGCCCTCGCTTCTATGATACAGAAGTCCAGGGTCCTGCACCGCCCGTAAACTTCTATCTCACACATCTCCGCTACGGAATCCATAGGATAATTCATTCCTATCGGAATTTCAGCTGGCCGGCATAATGAGATCCAAACCCCTTCTGTGGAGATTACATAATATATGTATATGTTGGCAAGACCCCAGAATTATGATCAAAGGTAAGTACCCTGACTCTTCACGCAGGAGAAACAGGCAGATAGGTTCAATACAGCTCTTTACTGGGGTTATTTCTTTTCTAGAACTAAGTGGCTTTGCAGCAATGATCAAGCCTTCTGCTATATTTGCACTTCTAGCTGTGGTATGACTTTCCTATTAGACCCACTCCTATGTTAGATGGGCGTTTATTCGAACTTTGAACATAAGAACACATGTGACTCTCACGCGCACAGGCCACGCCTGTTCTCTACCTTCCACCGTCTAGCAGGCTCAGCTATGCCTTTTTTTACAGGTGCTAGGGATTTTGATGTCCACAATGGGACATTCTACGACGTCTCAGGGACGCAGGTGAATCAAAGACATGATAATTCCTTTCGTATTTCGGGGAACAACAATGACACAGCTCTCTCTCCCGACCTTTCAAGACAAAATAATCGGATATATAGTGAGTAGTTTCCCTGATTTGAGGACTACTTTTACTGATTTTCGCAGATAACGGTGTGCAAAGTATAGGTGTGCAAAATAATGGTGAGCGTTGGCCAGTTCTCGAACTTGGAGGCAAGAAGTGCTCAAACATTTGAAGGGGGGGTGCAACACGGTACCAATTACACAGCGGTGGATCAACACGAATGGCAGAATTTCCTCGCTTGGCGACAGCAAGGATCACCGACTGCTCCGAATCACTTTCGATCGCAATCCGCTGTTGGCGGTCCTTATCTTCGCCCTCAGATCGCTGACCAGCAGATTCGTCACAAAGGAAACTCTGCGAATGGTCCTCCACAATCCTATCTGAATACACAATCTATGAATCCTCTCTCATCACATTCCCATCATCAAGCTACAAGCCTGCCCAGTTCACATGATCATTCAGGAAATACACAAACCACAACCTCTGTGCCTATCCACTACCGCTCAAACAGTCAGCCTAATCTGACCAGTACAGAATCTTTGTCCCAACCGTCAGACGTACTCGCAGACGATCCGAACAACAAGACATTTCCTGGACAAGGTGCAATTGCAAATTTGGGGATACGACTCGTTGCAGATCAAAGTGTATCTTTCGCACATTCAGCGCCTGCCTCTTCTCTTCAACTACCGGCACAAATTGGTACTACACCGCAAGTCCAGTCGAGTTCGTCCTCTCAACATGGAGCACATTCAGTGCCGTCTCAAACAGTGCCATCACCGTTCGCTGTCAATGTTGCAAAGGAGCCTCAGCAGTCCCAGCCAGCATCTTCTACGCCTCAAATTATTGTCCGCCAGCCTAATTCTAATGTTGTACAGCCTCAGCCTGCATCGCAGTCTTTACAGACCTCTGGACTGCAGTCGTCGCCACTCCATGGTCGACCTTCGTCAGCGACTTCGTGTAGCAGCTATACAAGCGATAGTACGGATTTTGACGAGAGGCAACGAACCAGTTCGCAACTGGGACCTGGTGCTGTTCCTGCCACCTCACACGCTGATGTTTTACCAACATCCAACACAGCACCGCCGGGGCCAACATCGAATACCGCTGGTACCCCACAGTTCCGTCCCGACAACCAGGGACCTTTGTCTCCGCAAGCGAGTAACTTAACTGATGGGCCTGCACCAAATCCATCTTCAGTCCCCTCATCGCATCCGACTCCGACCTTCTCAACCACAGACGTGTTCGCAGGCCTGAAGCCGTTGTCTAACCAGCCGGATGTTCCTGGACCACCCAAAAAGAATAAAAGGAGATTTTTGAAGATATTCAAACGAAAGGACAAGCCAGGTAACAGCAATTAGGCTTGTGGGTTCTCGTATGGATTTCTCAAGCACATATTCTGCCAGTTTGAATTTATCTTTCTATCGAGTTGCGGACTGCATCTTGTACCTTGTTCGTCTTGTACCTTGTTTGTTCTTTTCATTACGGTTGTGTCCCTTTTTCTACAGAATACTATGTCTGCTGAATTCTCTTTGTTGTGTTTTGTCTGCTATACTGTTGAATATAACGCGGTGGTCATGGCTCTTCAGCCTGATTTTGTACCAATAGTAGCCACTGTTCACTTGGCACAGGAAACTTCAAGCCAATTCAGCTCCCGTCAATTCTTCTCCTCCAAGAAAAAGGCCGATAATCACCGTTACTCCATTTGAATTTCCACTCACTACCATGGACAAGGTTTGTTCCAGTCCATACATACTTGAACTGACAAACTAATGGTGAAGATATGACATGTTTCAGTGCCGGGAATTTTTGCCGGAAGCGTCCCCAGCTCGAGCACTGCTTGTTGTCTTTATTTTGTGACACCGAGCCTCATGGTATAGATGTCATTGATTTTCTCTTCCTCTTATCCGCCACTCCCGCAATGTCTCCCACATCGACAGTAGCATTAGATCATAATACCTGTTCGTCGACTCCGGACTGGAAGGTAGTGGCAACCCAGCACCCTGACTTTTGGTTCAGCGACGGGTCCATTGTTCTCTGCGTCGACAAAACGCTCTTTAGAGTGCATCAGACTATTCTGGGAAAGCATTCGGAGGTTTTCGAAGATTTATTCACGCTACCCCAGCCGATACAAGAAGAGGAGATGGTCGAAGGCTGCCGTGTGGTGATGCTGCACGATTCGAAGGAAGAGTTCGGGGATCTGCTCAATGCCATATACGATCCTTCGTATGCAAGCATTCTAAAATCTATTTCTTACACGATGCTCACTGTCAAGCAGATATTTCGATGACTTACCATCCGACGTCGACCTTGGGCAGATACTCAATTTTGTCAGTGGTATCCTCAAACTCAGCACAAAATATCTCATTCGTTCGTTCCGCCAACGGTGCATTGCCCTTTTAACGTCAAAACTCCCAACTACGTTTATCGACTACATCGCCAAATCGACTAGGGACCCACCAGAAAAATATGATTCGGACTCGATCATGCGTGCGGCCGTACTTGCTCAGGAAAATAATGTTCCTGAAATTCTCCCGTATGCCTATTACTGCATCGCACGAATGAGTCCTCGAAGGATCCTTCAACAACGTACTCATGATATCTCGTGGAAAGACAAAACTGTATGTCTTGTTGGACGGGAGAGACTGAGGATGGCGGAGATGACCCTCTCCTATTCTTTCCTCCTTGTTTTCCAACGCTCTGCGATGTGCGAGTCTTATTTATGTGCCGATGCCCGAGGGCCCCACGCCGAATGGCACGTCGTTGATGCTGCCAAGTCTCCGAACCCTTTACGAAAATACACGACGTGGAGCAGACTCAATGTGTGCCATGTGTGTGTGGCTCATTGTCAACATCTCCATCAGAAGGGTCGTGAAGAGGTTTGGGATCGATTGCCTGAGTTGTTTGAATTGGGGACGTGGGAGCAGTTGAAAAGACAACAGGGAATGAGTGATGCAAGTCCAAAACTAAAGACCAAGCCGAGTAGACATTCTTTTCCTATGTGCTAAAATTTGTACGATCTTGTGTCATTAGAGGATATGGGAATGTATAGACTGCAGTATGTGAGCCAGTTGTTTGTGATCACATGCACACGTTACGTGACGTATTATCACCTTTTATCTTTCTACCACCATGTCTGGGGACGCCGAGATCCTAATTAATATCAAAGGTACACCCTCTTAAAAGCCTGTAATACTTTTGGCTCATGAAAGTTAGGTCCTAGCGAACTTAAACTCCAGATATCCATAACAACAGAAAAGACGGTCCTCGACCTCAAACACGCCATCGCTGACAAATCAGACGTTGAGGCAGATCGGCAACGGCTCATCTACTCTGGTATGTATTCTTTATAATTCTGAAGTATCCCTCCTCATTCAATCCAACAGGTCGTGTTCTTAAGGCAACCCATCTTTTCAACTTCGATTCCCCTATCTATTACTCATCTGGTTGCTTAGGACGATGAACAGCTCTCGGTATACAAGGTACAGTCAGGCCATACTATCCACATGGTCAAAGGACAAGTTCGCCAGCAACCATCTTCCTCATCGTCCTCGTCACCGCAACAAATACCTACGATGCAGGCTGGACAGAATATACACGATCCTCTCACGCAGCTCAACAGCCATCTGGGATTTGGGGCTATGGCTGGCATCAATCCATTCGCTGAGCTTGGAGTGAACCCTAATGATCCGAATATGGTATGTTCTCTCATGATCGGTTGGTAAAATCTAATATCATCGTATAGATGTCATCGTTGATGAATGACCCTCGTGTACTCGAGCAGGTGGCTCGAACGATGTCCAGCCCCGATGTCATCGATCACGTCATTTCCATGAACCCGCAGCTCAATCATATGGGTCCTCAAGTTCGGGAGATGTTTCAGAGCGAGCAGTTTAGGCAGTTGGTGTGAGTGAAGGGCCGGATTATCCATTGATATTTATTTTAATCATTCTCAAGTTCAAACCCCGATCAACTGAGGGCGATGGTGAATATGGCCAACATGATGCGGGAGTTTCAAGGTGGAGGCGTTTCTAGTGCAGGAGGGCCAATCAACCCCTTTGCTCCTCAGCCTTCCTTCCCCGCACCCGGTGTTCCTGGACAAACATCTTCAACGACTCACCCCAGCACATTAACGCCACCCTCGAGTACCACTTCCAATAACCCAATTTCCCCTAACGCTCCTCTTAGTCCGTTCGCACTCAATCCTGCCTTAATGCAACAGTTGTTATCTGGTGGTTTGGGCGGTGTGGCATCCCCGCTCTCGCCGGCGGACACTCAGTCGCCTGAGGAACGATACCAGGTGCAACTTCAGGTATTGATGCCTTTCTATGAGTTACAGCTCCATGACTCAAAGTGGATTTTTCAGCAACTACACGAGATGGGTTTCACGAACCCGACACAAAACGTAAGAGCGCTAATGGCTACTGGAGGGAACGTGCATTCGGCAATTGAATACATACTCGGTGGCGGTGGATTGTGATTCATCTCTTTATGTGTATTCTCTCTAGTTCTCTTTCTTTTGTCATCCTATGCAGAATGAGATCCTGCGATTAACAGAAAGTTGCCTGGCATGCAAATTAACCATCAGTCATGGTCTGGAAGGGATAGAGAACTCTGAGGGTTTAACAATGGGTATTGGTGGAGTTTGTATCATGGAATTTTGCAAAGTGACAGGTCTCTTTACATCCACCCCCTTCATTTCTGTGACTCAAAGCAAGAGGTACTGGTCAAAATCTGATATTCTGAAGGTCCACTGCTTGAATAAACTGTGGGGCTATGGGATTGTGGTGATGAAACTCCACCACCTGTTATGATTGATACCTCATGCTTTACAGGCGTTCAATTCATGGTTACATTGACTTGAACATGTGTTGGAAAGCTGTCAACAACCTTGTCTGAATCCCCAACATGTTGTTCAGTTCCTTTGTTGGTTCTGCTGCAAACTGTGGTCCCCTGTCTGATATCACACTTTCTGGTAACCTATGCAGCTTCCATACATTGTCCCTAAACAATCTTGCCAATCCTTTTGCTGATGTCCTTTCTATTGTGGCCACAAAATGTGCCATCTTTGATAACCTGTCACATACTACCAGAATTGCATCTTTTCCTGCTACTAGTGGCAGCTTAACTTTTGGAGTTTCCTTGACTAGAACATGTGTTGGGGTTGTCTCATTTATGATCTTCTATTTTACTGTGCTATATGTTATTATCAGTCAGTGTCTCATGTAATAGGAGAGGTATCCTTATATGATTCTTACTTTCTACTTCTTGTTTTCTCAAGAACACTTTCCTTATTCCTCATAGTCTATAAGGTATCTATAGTAGTAGATACAGTTCTGTATCTTTATGCTTTACCAATTGATCATCTCCTTCTGTTTTGACTTAAAGACCTTAGGGTTGGTCAAGAGGAGAAACCTTGTATAGGGTTTACACAAGAGAACTTGATAGAGAACTCTGTACAGGATTGTCTACCTTATATACTAAAACCTCATGGTCCATGTGACTACTACTTTAGCCTACCCTAAATGACCATGTGTTTGCCTTAAGGTCAACATGTGTTAAATATGACAATATCTTTCTAGAATAGTATGATGACATCTCTCCAGAACCTTCTATGTTCTTCTTTTGCTACCATATGACTTGTGACCATTACTGTGATTGTGATATGTGACATGTGACAGTGTCACCATTACATCATGCTGAACCCTATCACCAGTTTCTAGAGTAAAAACTAAAAGAATGAAAAAGAAGAAAAATAAAAATAAAATAAAATAAAAAGAGAATTAAAAGAAACTTGGGTCCAGACTCTGTAGGTCTGACACCTTTATTCTTTCTCAAGTCTTTGCCTAAGTTACAATCTGTTAGGGCAACTGGGTGGAAGAGCAGGGTACTTCAAATCTCCAGAAAATCCTAAGTTTATTGTCTAAGAAATACTAGCTATACACTCATTTCTAGGAAATCCTAAGAGAATAGGATGAGGATTTCTAAAGGTGAAGACTACTCTATATAATAACAGATCAGAATCTAGATGTTACAATTGATGTCTTCTGGATGTAATATGGACTAAAGTCAAGGATAATGATAATATGATTGGCTACACCATAATAGTTTTAGTCAGCACCTCATATAGTAGGTGTTATATCCCTGCTTTGTCCTCATGTTTTATGACTCGTTTGCCTCATGTACAATGGACTATTTCCTCATGGCTAATATGTATATATAATGTAGATACACTTCTGTATTTTTACACTTTACCACTTGAACCTATCTCTTACTTCCTCTCAAGTCTTTGTCTAAGTGCAACATGAGTTCTAAGCTAAGGTCATAACACTAGGGTGTGAAAAGTGTCATGGTATGCTTAAACCCTTATATTTTATTTTAATTTTATTTTAATTTTATCTATTTTCTTTGATTTGATTTCTCTTTTTGTTTTCTTTTTGTTTTCTTTTATTTATTGGACAATAAAGAGGCACATGACTGCAGTCACATGATATGTCACATAACATTATATCATAGGCCTAGAACTTAGGAGAAAGGACTTGAAAGATGATATCAAGGTGAATGTAAACAACATATTTATCTCATAATATATAGTATACTTATGAATAATATATGGGCTTTAGGATAGGGTTATTTATTGTTAGCATGGATCATGTATCTATAGTATAAATAGGATAGTAATATATCAAAGACTCCTTGTTGAGTTCTTTTATGATCCCTATGAGATTTTCATCTTGTAAGACTATTTAATGTACTATTGCCCATCTTGATTAGTGGTTGCTACAATAGAAAGTAGATAAGTGGATGAGTGTAGATTCCAGAAAGAGTTATAGAACATGGATTAGCTGGAAAATGTGGAAGAGAAAAGTCTTAGAAAAGTAAGTCCTCTTACACAATCTGAAATATAATATTTGGTGATGTATTATCAGGCTTATCTTGTAAAAAGAGAATATATAGTATTCATGCTACTGAAACATTATAATGGTTAGGCCATATAACTCACTTACAGTCTTTATTCCTAGATAACTACCTTAGATTAGTATATAAGCTAGTAATTATACTGTAAGCCCTTATCTTCAGAATTGAACAAAACTAGTACTGTTTTCTAATATTAGTAGTGACACATCTCACCACTTTCTGGTGGAATTGTTCTCTAGGCATTCAAAGTAACTTTTCTAAAATATATGAAACTAATAGAAATATAATATATAAGCTGAAGCCAAAGGTTATTCTAACACTCATATTCTATATATTTAGATAATGCATGCCTGCTAATTTGACTTCTAAAAGCTTACTAACACATCTTATATAATCAAGTAAAAACTGTGTCTGCTAATAGACTAAATACTATCATATTACAAACTTTAAGTTATATCTGTTATAACTTCAATTTAAGTGTTTGAACAAAAGATAACTCTTGTATTGAGTAACACAAGAGAACTTGATAGAGTTTCAAGTACAAACTAATCTATCTTATATACTATGGACCATAGTCTGTGCACATACTATAACTAAACTATCCCAAAGTTTATATATTCTTTATAAAGCTAATATGCTATTGCTATACTATATAATATCATTTGTTCTAGAATATTCTACAACCTTCTTTGTGTCATATGATTATGACTTGTGATAGGTGTTATATTTTCATCATGCTTTGTAACTTGTGTGATCATTATGTATAATGTTATACTATACTCTTTGCCTAAGTTCAAAATAATAAAAAAACCAAAATAAAAGGAAAATGAGAAAAATAAATCAAAACTAATGTTACAATTACAAGACCAGATTGTTTACCTTATATACCTTTGACTGATGGTCTATGCTACACTACTATTAGCCTACTCTAAATAACCATGTGTCTGCCTTAAAATCAATATATGTATAATATGCTATATGATATTATTTTTCTAAAATCTTCTACTACTTTTTATTACAATATGTGATTGTGTAATAGTATAATAGTGACATTGTTATATGACAATAACAGATATGTAACAGTTTGTGATAGTAATATATAACAATCCTAGATCTAGGAATATAAAATAAATAAAAATAAAAATAAAAATAAAAATAAAAATAAAAATAAGAAGAAAAATAAAATAAAACTAAGTCCTACTTCTGTGATTCTAACAACCAAGTCTAATATTCACAATATCTGTCTCTAATATGAATATTCTGAAATAAAAATCTTACAGTTATTTGGCATGATTTGTATCAAACTCTGTAAATATTTGGACTTGTTTCATTATCTTCTATAATAGAATTCTTCTCTCTTGAACTTTGTAAATATTTGGTTTTTTATAGTGGAGTTTCCTCCTATCTAATCTGAATCTCTTTTAGTATTTCACTATTAAAACATCTACTTAGAACTTTACTTTATTACTTGTTTATTTTAATTTATATATTTAAGACTGGTAGTTACTCTAGAATAACTTCTATTCCTATCTCTTAAAACCTTCCTCTGAAATTGTAATCCAATAGCTAGTAAGAGATACAATACATAAGTTAAAGCCAGAGTTATTCTGGAAAGTCTGAAATTCTGTAGATTTTGATAAGTTTTTATACTTATCAAAACTTTTTTGAACTTTTTTTTTAAATCAAAAATCTATTACACAGAACATGGTGGTAGACTGTGGTAGCTACAATGCAACTACTTACATAGGACAAAAAAGAAAAGAAAAGGAAAAAGAGAAAGAAAAGATAAGAAAAGATAGATAACATTATTTTACACTAGGTAGTAAAAAAGCCGAACTTGCTATTTCAAGTGATATTTTCATGAAAAGAGAAAGCACCTGGCTAAACTTCAAAAATTGAACAAAATACTTTTAAGACTTCTATTATGATTCAATGACCTTAGAGTTGATCAAAGAAAGGAATCTTGTATTTAGAGTTAACACAAGAGAACTTGATAGAGAACTTGGTATAGAACCTTATATACTAAAAGCCTATGGTCTGTGCCCTACTATTTTAGCCTACCCTAAATAACCATATATTACATGTGTTGTATAATGTTATTCTTTCAGAACCTTCTATGTTCTTCTATTGTGACACATGATCATATGACTGTGACTGGTGTATGACAGCCTGACCATAATGTTATACATAACTCTAACCTTAAATTCCAAAATAGAAAATAATAATAAAAGAAAATAAAAGAAAATAAGAATAAGAGAGAAAAATAAAAATAAGTAAAGTTCATTGCTTTCAACTCTGACAACTTCCTGTTGGGATTTTAGTAGTTGTTGTACATCCTACATTTATAAAGGATATGATGTCTTGACTCAATTGAATAAGAGCTGTATAAGTAGCTAAAAGACTCTTTGGGAAAGAATCTTATTGTTTATTGGAGTATAATTAGTAATTGCTCTTGTAGCTTTCACATACAATGAGTTAGAGTGACTGATTTATTTAAGCCAAGTATCTTCTTTAGTATATATGGGCATGATAGAGAGGTGTTTATTATCTAGAAGATTAAGGAAGTTCTTCCTCTTGTAATTCAATATGAATTTTGCTGAGATTTTTTGCCTGAGGGAGTTCGAGTTTTTGTTAGCTATGAGCGAATCCCATTTAGCCTGATAGATAGATGAGATAAAATTCCAAACAGCCTCTCCAATACTGTTGAAATCCTCAAGTTCATTAGACTTAACCAGATCAACTTGTTTGTTAGCAATGTATTTGGCCATGAAATTCAATGAATCCTTGATGTTCTTAGTA
>Ga0157357_1001292_pt1 | contig 10393 bp, 6 predicted proteins | sample AttcapACBM1_FD_111485 | JGI IMG/M metagenome (GOLD analysis project Ga0157357, IMG submission 111485) | Fungus gardens microbial communities from leaf cutter ant in Botucatu, State of Sao Paulo, Brazil - Atta capiguara ACBM1 | ecosystem: Host-associated > Fungi > Mycelium > Unclassified ... | reverse complement strand
GATAACCTGGAAATTTGTTCCGCGCCGCACCGACAGCACCCCCCAGCAATCACGCCTGACCACTGTACGTCAGGAGAGCTTAGGATATCGTCCACAAGGTCCACCAACGTGATCCTCCATTCATTCTTTGTCTCTTCGCTGACACCCTCTTTCCAAACCCCGAGATTCTCATCGAACTCGCCCCCTCCGTTCGGATAGAGTACAAGGAACGGCCTAACCTTACTCCGGATCTGTTCACAGGCTCCCTTCATCTCATTAATAATGCGAGGCAAATAGCCAACGTTGGTACAATTGACCCCAAACCCATGAGGAATCGGTAAACTCCTTCCTCCGCATAAGGACAAAGATAAGACTGCCCGAACCAGATCTGGAACGGGTAAGTTTGTACCTGCCATGTCCATCATTTGTGGACAGCGACCCTCGGGGAAGACAAACGATATCCACCACTGTTTACGTTTATCTACATCGATGTTTTTCTCCTCGAAGCGAGCCATTGTATATCGAATAGCAACGGCTTCTCGCGCGAGGGGCACCGTTTCAAAGGCGATCATGTCAATATATGACCAAATTTCACTGTCTTGTGCGAACAATAAGAGTCGCTCTGAATGATACCCAGCTAAGGCTTCAATGGCCTCTGCCTCTGCCTTTTCATCGTCTATGAAATTGGTATTCGGTCCATTTGTAGTGTATTCCCGAGGTCCGTAAGGCGGAGGATAGAAACCTCCAAACTCCTGAGTTGGTTTTAGTGAAGCACCAAAAGGACCCAACGAAAGGCATAGTCGAATCCGGGGACTATTGGATCCTCCATTCTTTGATTGTTGCTCTTCATTATTATTCAACTGCATTTCTTTCTCGAACATAGCTCGGGCCTGTTGAGCCAATAGAACAGATTTCCGCATTAGCAGCCACGCCTCGCCACTACTATAGCCTGCCCGTTCAAACGTGTCGAAAGAGCATTGGTACCTAACGGAAGCAGTAAATAACTACGTCGGGCACGACCGTTCCGTAGCGGTCACTCAACGTCGAGGTCTCAATGATTTTGGCACCAGCTCGCAAAAACGCGAGATGAGCCGCGACAATGGCTTCTGGCTCCTTGTCAAGCGCCTCCGCTGACCACAAGGGCGTAGCTACAATCGGCGTCTTGCAGATTTTCTCTAACGTAGATCCCTGGATGCAAAAATTCGACCATATGTGTGAGTACCAATCTGACCATGTGGCGGAGAGACACAAACGAGTCCACCATCCATCACTATGACTGGTGAATTCAATCCGCTAAAAAGATCTGCGACTGGCATGATAGGTGTCTGCGATTATCGTCCGGTGTGCTCATCAAACACTGATTTTCCGGCATCTATGTATTGGATCAGCATCAATCATAATTGAATGTGGAAAACTAGAAACTTTGTGCCGTGTCGCTAAACGCCGAAGCGGCGGATCGCTTGATATATTTTTCCAGGCAAGCACGCCAATTCAGGGCCCGACGTCCAATCACATCTTCTAACCACATCTTCAACTTATGGATGAAGACCTTTGTTTCTGTCAGTGTAATCTCTCCTACTATCCTGGCCATAAAGATGAGGCAGTCATCTCAGTCCATATACACTGCAAGCTGTCTAGGTCAAACGACTTTCTGAGTCGTGATAGGAGGTGGGCTATACAGGGCGAGAAAAATCATGATTTATCAAAAACGAAGTACTTTCAGCAAATGCGCAGCCTAGTCATCGTAAATTTTCTCTCCCTGTTGACAAGCTCCACGTTCTTGACGATACTGTCTTCTTAGGAAGCCTAAACCTAAGACATAGGTGATAGAGAGTAGCTGAACGACACCTCAGTATTGGAGGCATGGTTCGGTTTCCAATTTACACTCACATTAACCCAGATCCAAAAGACATCCATACCACCAGGAGGAAGTTCACGCCCGATTGTCATGGGTCCTTCCACATGATATCCGGTTCGCACTTGGTAAAGTGCAAGAGTCATGATCAAAATACCAAAAATAGCGTGCATGTAGTTCTGGGGTGGGCGGTATCTGATGTCCTTGGGCTTCACCCAATGAATGATCATACCAATGCCGCATTGCGCGATATAGAACATAAGAAGTACAACTCCGAGACGCTATCAGAAGTACAGTGTCAGGTAATGGATTCAAGCAATGCTATCGAGTCCCACCTTGTGTACATCATCGAGATGTTCCACAGTTGATCGAACACCTAAGGTAATACCAATTACAATTGTAGGTCCGGCTTGAGAAATTTGAACGTGAGAATGACCTTGATGGTATATCTTGGTAGGCGCCTTACCGAGGACGAGTTGAGAAATCCAGTGTCCCGTATACCACGTTGGTGTGAAAGTCCGAAGATATCGAGCGATCAATGCACCAGCTGGCAGGAAGACCAGGAAACCAACAGTACAGAAAATACCGTGAGCAACGACCAGCCTCTGGTATGGGAGCAGTGGCAGTTGATTAATGGCTCCCTGTGAGCTGCCTGAGCTGCCTGATTGCGCCGAGAATTGTCTTGTAAGGTCCAACCGACCTCTTCCAGTCTCGATGTGTTGCTGTAAAGCGGCGTCGACAGCTGCAGAACCTGGATTTCTGCTTCCTAGGGCAAAGACAATATCCTGCGTTGTATCTCCATTTGCCTAGGGTTATCATCAGCTGAAATCAGTTTCCGAAGCAGTCTGCCCACCGGAATGGAGAAGGAAAACCGAAAATTGTCGGGAGAAGCCTTGGCATTTATCAGAACATTTTAAGGAGAATTTACCAGATAGCAACCACTTACAGATGTCAGATATTGTTGCAAGGAAGCTGGTCGTGGAGGATTGTCATCAACAGTCGGCATCACATGTCGCACGGCTAAACGTTGGGAAAGTGTGATTGAGCCATCTGAGTTGGCCCACATTATCACCATCGGCGTGTTCACCATTCGAGTTCCGAACCCACTGCAATAAGCTAGTGTTCAAGGTAAAATAACGGTGGCTCACATGCCCATCCATCCAACAGTGTTTCTTCCAGTGTTTGACAGAACATCTAGGCGAGGGAAGACATCCAAAGCAAGCAGAAGACCGATATAACCAGCTTACAGTCTATGGAAGAGCCGTTCACAGTGGCAGTCACACACATCGACTAGTGGGCCATTTGGGTCATTGACCTATAAGCCAAGACAGCAGAGAGTTCCACAAGGTAATTTTTACCTCCATGCATCTACTGTCGCTAATAATTGCGTTGCTAGATATTCTCGTCCCGAGTTCCTGAGAGCCTGAGTTGAGTAAGGGAGAGGCATTGGGTCATGCAAAACGCAGACTTTGGCATAACTTCTAGTCAAGTTGCAAGCGATAAGAAGGGCAAAGGCGGTCATACAATACATGGTGGAGGGGTCGGGCACTAGGGTCAACCACAAGCATCTTTGTTAATATTATAATTTCAAAATTTGTGCGCGTCACTGGGATCGAGTTTAATTCGCATCGAATTCAAGACTAGCTGACCCAGGGCAGAACTTCTTGAAGACCCCGGAAGTGTTTTTCCATCAGTCATCCATAGCTGCTGGGCGCGCCCACTTCGAGAGAAAACAGTAGTTTGTGCAATGCGACACTTCTCATATGAGCTGAAACATTGGATTATGGAGCTTTTGAGTTCATTGGTGTTGGGATGCTGAAACGATCGGGTAAGTTCTCATGTTCTCATATAGTTTATAGTTTCTTGCAGTTTCTGACAGGGCCCAATTTGGGAATCGCTCATCATTCATACATGCCATTGGCTTGGAGATGTAGATAGAATGAAGAACACGGTTATCGGGAATTTTAAGTAATATTACAGCGAACTGCTCTATACATGATCATGGGTTCCGCTTTTTTCTCCTTTTTTTTTGCTCGGAAGCATCATCTCCTGACCAAGAGTCTCGAAGACGCTCCAAAAGCGAAGAAGGGGCCTGGTGATCCAAGTCAGGGTCTTGATTTGCCTCTTTTGAAGCAGCGCCTTTGATAGAGAATCCATGGCTGGATGAAGAATCAACTTTGAGTAGCAGGGGATTTGTTTGCGCTCTTGATGACAATCTGGATAAGGAGGGCTGACGACTGGCGGAAATCCCCAGTCGGCTCAGTAAGGTAGGCGCCTTTGGGTGGTTAGTAACCTCTTCTACCCTTGTTCGTTTAACTGGTCGTGCAGATTCTCTGAGACTATGGTCACGTCTCCCCCGATTCTGAGAGATAGGAACAACTGAAATGGGCAGAGATTTTGACAAGCTGGGAACAGAACCAAGGAAAGAGAGCCCAGAAGCTTGAGGTGTGGACGTTTGAAAAGACGGCACCGTTTGTTGGGCTGCATCTGCTTGGGATCTGTTCATTGAAGTCGGATCTGACAGTGATAGGGACTAGAAACAAGGAGATACGACGTTGGACAAGGTAACCGAGAGAGAAATGGGCCCACTGCGAACCCTAAGCATTTTCACATATTCTTGATTTTGTGAAAGTTCTGGCCGTTTTTGAAAATCTCGCAGACTCTGAAATAAGTGACGAGGAAGTGTCCATAACGGCTCCTTGGAACGCTGATTTGGAAAGTGAGAGATGAGACAGCAGATTGATTGTCAGAATGCAGAAGGAAAGAAGGAAAGAGCACACCTCGAGACAGGCTTGAAGGAAAACTTCATAAGTTTTCACAAGCTCAGAATTAGTTACTGTCTCATTCTGGAAAACCTAGAAAGAGCTATCAACTCGCAATGACTAGGGACTAGAAGTAATGACAAACCTCAAGCAGATAAGGGCATGCGTCAATAATGGTTCGGCGAAGGGAAATAAATTGCGAATTTTGTGGCTGCCTTGTAGCCATACCAAGGATTCGAGCCAGAGAACAAATGATCCACTGCTGATCAGACACCGGCATTCTTTGTAGCACGATCTTCCCAATCAACGAAGTGCAATAAAACTGTAGTAGGTCAACCGCAGGTACAACTTGGAGATCGCAAGTTAAATGTTCGCAAATCTGCAGGACAGGTCGAGTGGCTGAGAGAGATTTCGTTTTAGAATGTAAATCTGATCTCAAAGCAGGCAAGCCCATCTCTACTAGCAGGAGCTGAAGGAGCTCTGAACCTCGTTCGCTGAATTTACGAGAAGTGAAAGGAGGAAGGCAGTATACCAGATTCTGCAGAACGTGGTCTAAATCATCCAGTTCCAAACGGGATATTGCCTTGTTCAGACGAGCAGTTGAGATACTTGCACGTAATCCCACTGTGACTTGGTACGTACTGCGAAGAGACCTTCATACAACATCGATTCCCCAGTTCCTCCGGGGCTTGTATGATGTCCACAAATGCTTCGTTTCACTTCTCCGGTCATAAACGCAAGGACGAGTGACCTAAGTCGTGTTCTAATGGATAACTCTTCATCGTCGATGGTATCATCTTGAGATGCTAACTGGTCGCAGAGTACGCCAATAGTGGCTTTAGGGTCCATCTTCAAATGTTCGACGAGGGCTTTCTTCACCACTGCTATTTCTTCGGCTTCCTCTGTCGGGATTCAGTAATGGATTGGGATTAGCATAGGAAAGGGTGAAACACACCACTCTGCAGAAGCTGTACAAGCACATCCGCATTTCTTTTGACCCACGTACCCTTCATTCTTGAAACTTCGGTTATAGCAAGGTATCCTTTTAGGCGAACCTATCGAAGAGGTAGATTTACTGACTACCGATGCTTCATGTCTCGTACCTCCGAAGATGAATCTTCACAAAGATCGTATATTGCATCTATCGCTTCTTCCTCGAGATCAGGAAAGTCATTGAGAAAAAAGCGGATATTTTCTGCGGCAAGTGTCTTGAGGCTAGCAGAATCTGAGTGGGCTAAATTTATCAGGCACCTCAGTGCTTCTTGCCTCTACAAAATTTTGAATGAGCATTTATCAAGGGGGAAAAGGTGTATGCATTATACAAGGGGGGCATGCCGATCTGGCGTGCTCTTGGCTCTTTGTAGCATGTCTGTATTCGAGCATTAAGCGACCGTGTGCAAAACCCAGTCTGCCCACTCACCATTGATTATTAGCTCTTGACTGTTCGAACTGTAACCGTCCATTCTGCAAGAATAAAAATGAAAAGAGGAAAATATGTCTGAAGCAGGGTAATTTCAAAGCTCAAAAGCAGAAGATGTACTTCTATCGAGGCTTCAGCTTCAGGTTCCTAGGAATTTGCGCAAATCAATGCCACGTGACACTTGCTTGCATTTAACGTTGAGACATCTGAACCACAAGAGAATAGGATACAAAGAATGGTGTAGGTATGGGTAATGGTAGATATGCGTGGAACTTTTTTGGTGAAGGCGATGATCAACAGTGGGAGCATTGTTGAATATATAGAGCAACTGTTACAAAACCTCAAAGATAAGGTATAAGTAACCAGACTGGAACTGGGGTACATTGGTGCTGTTACTACCAAGTATTTATACTAATCAGTCTTGGTCTATTTGCAAGAATAATGAGTCAGAACAACTTGCTAGAAGTGATCTTCTTCAGGACATTACCTGATCATATGTACAACTCTCTACACATTTTTGACTTCTAGTCATTTCCAGCTGTTCACAGTTTACTGGGTGACTCCTGAGTTATTAGAGTGGTTCTTAAGGTTGCTATAACCCCTTATTTGTCATCTGTGTTGGAAGAAACAGAGTGCCAGCAGCATAGCACAGTGTAGACAGCTGACAACTACTTACCAATAGTAAGACTTGTTATGTGGAGAGCTTAAGGATGAGTAATGTAAGACAAGTAAAGGAACTTGAACTAGTTAATGACAGTGCATCTACTGAGGTTTATATACTACAGGATATATGTATTACTAATATAAATAAAGGCAATATATAAGCAGCATATATAAGCAGCATATAGGCTATACTAATACAGTTATATATATAACACTTGAGTGATTCATTGCAAGTGCTGTGCATCATCACTTAGTCATACTGTGTTAATCACAGCATAAGTATAAATGTTTATTTAGCAATCTATACTCTGATTCTATCACAACTATAGAGACTTGTTGAGAATTGGTGTTGTAACAATATCAGTGTCACATACTGATTTAAATATATCCAAAATTATCTGATACCATCAGGGATAATGCTTACATAAACACCACTCCATGCAAAACTAATGTACCAATATATTGATCAATCTTTAGGAAAAACATCTTTGGAAGTAGATATTTCTTACTGTTATGACTTAAGTTCAAGAGTTGGAATAAAAAGAGAATCTTGTATTGGTTAACACAAGAGAACTTGGTAGAGTTCCTAATACAGATGAGTCTACTTTATATACCTCTAGTGTGTGATCTATACATACTTTACATTTAGTTTACTCTAAATGTTATAAGTCATATATATAGAAACTATCATATTATATGATATATATTGTTATCCTTCTAGATCCTTCTATATATCACATGATGTTGTGACTGTGACATGTGTGACAGACTTGTGACAGCCATTATGCCTTGTCATGTATAATGTTACATTATTTTTCTTAACTAGGTCCAGAATAAGAAAAAATAGTAGAAGAACAAGTCTACCACCTTCAAGTCTGACATTATCCCTCTTTTAAGGTTTTTTCTCTAGAGAAACAAACTTTCATCTTTGCCAATTTCTTTCTAGCTTTCTTAAGTACTTCTTTTCAAATTTTTCATTATTCTATCTATACAACATCTTTGCCATGTATTTTCCTAGTAGCTCTATTCTTCTAAAGTCTCATTCTTTTGTCCCTTCCAACTTCTTCTATCTTCTGACTTCTACACTTATTCTTCTCTTTCTAAGTTCTCCTTCTTTTTCCATATATTATGTTCTGTCATAAACCTCTTTTAACACATCTAGTACTTTGTAATTTCTCTTATTTTTCATTTATTTAATATTTTTTTGACCTCTTATTTCTCTTCTCCCCTAACTTCTATTGGCTTTGGTTCCTTTATTCTCTATCCTTTCACTAGTTCTCTATATCTCACTACTCAACTTACATTTATAACTAGATGAATCCTCATTGTAGTTGGCAGTTTTAGTTTAACTATATTAGTAGACTGTCATATGCAAGTCCACTCGTCCAGAAACTACATCCCCATGGTGGAGTCACCTCCAAAACATACAAGCCCACCTTTCTCATAACATATCTTATAGCAGTACTGCAAACCTCCAGGTATTCCGTCTTCCAAGGTGGAGATACTCCTATTCAACTTGGTCTTCCATAACAGAGTTACCCCTGTCAGTGTCTCAACACTGAAACCTCCACTCAGGGTAATAGAGGTTGTACTACTGAAACTCTAAGTCTCTCCTATACTTTCTGTTTGTATATGAGACTAGTAGTTACACTGTAATTTGCTAGTCTGATAATCGACAAAGATAAACTCTTATTGAACTCAATCTCCAGTGTTCAACGGTGACACACCAATCAGCACTCACTTCCATCTCGGACTTCTTCCCTTCATCTAAAGTTGTGACCACACAGCAGACAGACAGTGTAGCACATAAGCTGAAGCCAAGGTCGTTCTACAAGTCTGCTTATCTCCAAGTCCATTCTGCAGACTTCCACCCTGGTGTGAACCATGCCTGACATAGACACTATCTTTTCAATGGTATATAGACCCATATATTAGCTTACTAGTTTTCTTGTTAGTCACTTTTTGAATACTAAGTCTTTTGTATTCAGTATTACTTATCTCTCTTCTTCTATACTTCTACCTTTCTTCTCCTCTTATCTGCTTGTCTTTTTATTTCTTCCTATGCTATTTTTATTACTATTCCTACTTCCTTCTAAATTCTCTTTATTCTTTTTACAAACTCTGTTGCCTTTTTTACTTTCCCTTTCCTTCTGATATCTGTTCCTATCTCTAACTCTCTTTTCTATAGTTTGTTATGAATGAAGACACTTTTTTGCTAAGTAGATCTTACTATTCACTATGAACTCTGCTGTTTCCAGCCACTCTGTCCAATCTTTCTGCCTGTGATCCACAAAGAACTGCAAGTACTATTCTAACTCTTAATTCATATACTCTGTTTGACCATTTGTTTGAGAGTGAAATGCTGTTGACAACTTCATCTCAATTCCTAACATCTTATTCAATTCTTTCATCAATTCTGTTACAAACTGTAGTTCTCTATCTAATATTATGCTCTTTAGCAATCCAAATAAGCTATCTTGGACAACCTATTGCATATTACTAAGATTACATTCTTTTCTGCTACTAATAGCAACTTTGTAATGAACTCAACCATCAGATATGCAGATATGTTTGCAGTCTCTAGTACTTCATTTGTCATTGACTTTTCTGCTAGTTCTTCTATCCTATTCTTCATTCTCTAGCATAAATCACAACTATCCACATACTTTTTCACATCTTTTGCTACTTCTAGCCACTAATAATTTCTTGTTACCAACTCCATTGTCTTTCATCACCCTCTGTATCCTGCTACTAGTATATCATAATGTAAGTGGATTATCTCTACTCACAACTTCTTATTCTTTGGCATATAAATTTTTTCTTCTTTCAATACCAACTTTTCTTCTATCTATTACTCATCACTTCTCAATTATCATTTTCTACTTCTACTTTCTAATCTGGTCTCTTACTTAGTTTATCTGCCTTTTCTATTCTTGCTCCTGATATATGTTTTAGAGTGAAGTTAGATCTGGACAGATATGATGCTTATCTTGTCTGTAGTTTAACTTCTGTGCCTTTATAAAGTATTCTGGGTTTTTATGATCTGTTCAGACCTTGAATTTATACTTAGTACCTTTTAATGAATATCTCTAGTTTTTTAATTCTCTAATTATTACTAGCATTTTATCATGAATCTTGTAATTTCTTTTCATCTCATTGAGAGACTTTGACAAATATGCTACTAGTATCAGAGCTGAAGATAGTAAACTTAGCTTGTTTTATTTTTCTTCTTATTTTATTTATTATTTATTATTTATTTTCTTATTTTGGACTTAGGATTAGGATATTATATATGACTGTCACAAACTGTCACATCACATGACACTGTGTCACATAGAAGGATATAGAAGGTTCTAAAACAATAATATCATATAGCATGTCCACTATATGTTGATCTTATAGTTAATACATGGCTTTTAGGATAGATTAGATTTAGTATTACATAAACCACTAGTTTAGTGTATATAAGATAAATACTTTGTACTTGAAACTCTATTGTATTAACTCTAATACAAGGTTTTTTTGTCAACTTAACACTTTGAGTCTTTGATTGTAACAACTAGTCTTCATTTCCTATTTTCACATCCCATTAACAATACCTCTTCCATTACATAATCTGACATATCCACTTTCATTCTCATTTTTTGTCTAAATCTGGTACTACTAATACTAGTTTTTAAGTAAATACTCTTTTTAACTTCTTGGATACTTTTT
>Ga0157357_1001289_pt1 | contig 10420 bp, 8 predicted proteins | sample AttcapACBM1_FD_111485 | JGI IMG/M metagenome (GOLD analysis project Ga0157357, IMG submission 111485) | Fungus gardens microbial communities from leaf cutter ant in Botucatu, State of Sao Paulo, Brazil - Atta capiguara ACBM1 | ecosystem: Host-associated > Fungi > Mycelium > Unclassified ... | reverse complement strand
TGTTGGTATGGGGTGTTAGTGTTGGTGATGTTTATTAGGAATTTAGGGGGAGGGAGGGGTGGTTGGTTGAAGTTTAGTTTTTTTTTTTTTTTGTAATTTTTTTGGGTCTATCTGTACTTTGGGAAGGTGGGCAGCAGTGTGATGGCTGTGTCAATTCCGGTCACGGGTCACACACACACACACACAACTCACACTCTCACATCTATTCCTTCCTCTTCTTTTCCAATATCATTCACAGAAACACTGTGGTTTGATATCCCACTCTCTTTCATCCTTGATTCATTACAGAAGACGGGTAAACAACCAGGAGAAGAAGAAGAAGACTTTTATCCTCGACCTTGGCTATGGGTCAGACCTCATCTCGTGCTCGTAGACCATCACAAGTACGCGACCGACACCAGCAGGATGGACGCATCGAGTCATCAGCTCCAGTATCGATACCTCCTCCTCCTCCTGTGGCAACAGCGACTCTAGATGCAGAGCCGGATGTTCATGCCGTCGTCATGAATTCGCCAAACCACCCTCATAATCAACCAAGCCAGAAAACAACAGCAACAGCTATAACGCGATCATCTCAACGTTCGTCTGTACGCAAAAGCTTGATCCATCTCGTTCAACCTGTGACGACGGCGGTGCGGGGACGGGGACAGCGTAACAGACTCGATGCAGAGAATGGGTTGATTCCTCCTGCTGGTGGTGGGAGTGAAGGGACAATTGCGGTTGATCAGGCTAGGGCCAAGGACAAGAAGAGAATGTCTTGGAGGAGGTCGAGGACGAGTTCGAAGCGTTGGTCAAAGTCACCGTGGTCGGATACAGCGAATCGTCTTCAGGAGGAGGAAGACGGTGATTCCGGGGAAGCGAACAGCTCGTTTCCGGTGGTGACGAGGAGTGATGATGGAGAAACTCGGGGAGCGAGTACGAGTATGGCCGGTGCTGTGGCTTCTACCTCCACGACCCAAGCTCAACCCACGTTCAATGAAATGGAGTCTCTCAAAGGCAAGGAAAGGGAGAATCAGGAAGGAGAATCGGAACAGCCTACGTCTGCCCCAGATTTGGGTTTGGAGGCGAATCATCATGATTCACGAGGCCTTGAAGTCTCGTCCGATGGCACTGGCAAAGCTCGTTCGTCAACAACAACAAGTAGTTCATCTCAAGTGCCCGTGGATATCTTACGTGCTCCTCATGTTCATCCTATACCCCTTCCATCATGTACCTCGGAGCCTTCCTCCTCTCATTCACTTTCACCTTCTGCCGCCGCTCCTTACGACATGGACCACACCACTGGCCATCAACAGCAAGGGGAAGGTTCATCGATGGACCATCATTACCACTACCGACGAGAATTTTCACCTGTGGGTTTGTCGGCACTGCCACCTATGGCTAGGGCTATGGCAACACCGATGGTGCCACCGTCACCACTAGCTCTACCACGCTCAACAACAACAACTCAACAAAGAGCAGGCACGGCACCTGGGAGTAATAGTAGGCAATTCCCGCCTCCTGGTACGTTGGTGGTCGTTCAGGGTATTGTGCATACTACGGATGTCTCGCGCTCTGATGGGGGTCACAGCAACCGCAATCATGCCAATGGCCCTGCGACGACGGGCAGTGGTGTTGGTTCCAATGACGTTTCAACTCAAGATGGGAATAGTGATGATGAAGATGGGTTGGGGCGTGCAGGGTCTCAGCAATCGCCTTCGGTTAACAGACTTTCTGCAATGCTCGGAAGAGGAGGAGTTGGTGGCGGTGATGCTTCGTCGTCGAGTGTGGTAGTAGGAGAGACCGAGACGGAGGTGAGTGCCAAGGGTGTCCCTTTACTGTCTGAGAGAACTGTTCGTAATTCCTCACGATAGCCACAACAACAGCAGCAATCGCAATCGTCGAGCTCAGATCAAGCACGATCAACGTCGATTATCTCGTCAAATAGTCTTGATGTACTTGGCACATTGCTTGGGTCCGTTTTTGATGAATGCACTTGAATTGTTGATTGATCGATCGGTTATTTTGTTTAGTGTTGCAGCCGCTGCTACGGCAGCTTCTCTGCTCACAGGTTCGTCAGAGCCCATACTTTCTTCTGGTCTTGCTTCAAATCCAACAGCGGACTCAACGATGAACTCTGTTTCTTCTTCCTCCTCCTCTTCTTCTCCTCCTACTTCTACTGGCGATGCTGCGGCGATCACTGGAGCAAATACTCCTGGACCTTTGCCTTTTCATCCCGCTACGTTGTCGCCGCGACTTTCGACGTCTTCAGCTTCGGCTTCGTCTGCCACTGTCACTCCTTCTACTTGGATTCCCGACAATTATGTCAATCCTTCTTCCTCTTCCTCACACGTTCCTTCATTTGTGTCTGCATCTTATACCCGATCCCCGATATCAGGTATCCATGATGAGTCATCTGCTGGACGAACGGAACGGATGCGACAAGCTTGGAGTACGATACGAGAACGGTTGGGGTTGGGTGGGGGCCATGTATCTTCCACGCCATCTTCAACACCTTTGTCTTCCACGTCGACTTCATCCTCGTTGTTACCGATAACCGTGTCTGGTACTTCAACGACGTCCAACAGTGGGAATGCCAATTCGATGGGTTTGCCCTCATCATCATCATCCTCAAGTCCTACAACGACAACGGCTAGCTCGAATGTAGGTGTTGGTGGTACTGCGGCGACTTCTTCGACATCGAGTGCGAGTGCCACAGCCAATGCGGAGAGATGGGATGGTAGAGAAAGAGAGCGGACATTGAGGGCTGATACAAGAGAGCAAATGTTAGCTGAGATGACGAGAGTGTTTAATAATGGATTTGGATTGAGTCCGAATGCGAGTACCCCGGGTGTTGAGGATTTCAGGAATGGGAGTCGTCGTAGGGGTGAGGAGAGAGAAGTGCCGCCTGAAGGTAGTTTTGAGAGGTTTTTGGCTGAATTACAGACGGATATGAGGATTGCTTTGATACAGGGTCATCAGAGTGGTGATAGGGGAGAGGGAGAGAGAGAGGTGCCAGGACAGCAAGGACGAGAGGATGTGTCTGCTAATAATGCCCAAGAGACTTTGCAGGGTGCGGTTGTGGTGGAAGGGGAGAGGGAACACAGGGAGAATGAGCCTCGGTCGTTGGGACCATTGGAAGAGAGCCAAGAGCAAGAGGGTTCTACGGATGATGATATGCCGTCGTTGCAAGATGTATCGAATGACTCGAGTTCTGAGAATAATGGTTCGTGTTTTTTTTTTTTCGTGTGTTTTGTTTTTGTTCATTGACATCCCCTTTTTCAGTTGTACCCTCTCAATCACAACCACAAGAGCCGTCACAATTGGCATCGACTTTGGTCGTCGAACCCGTGCCCGCTCGAGACGATGATCGTCAGAACGCTGTAGATAGTACGCGGAACACGAGTGCAGGTACAACGGAGGGTAATACGGTCTCTAGGTCGAGTGTAGATGCGTCGGGAAGGATTAATTGGTGGCGGTTGTATCGATTTCCTCCTGTTGCGTCTACTGTCCGTCCTGGATTGGGATTGGGGCAGGTGCTTGAATCTACTCTGCCAGCGAGGGGACCGTCGTCGTCATCGCCATCACCTTCTTTCCCATCTGTTGTTCCGACCGGAACCCCAGTTCTGTCTGAGAGTGGGCCTTTGAGATTTCCTCCTCCTTTAACTTCTGTATCGCCGCCGCCATTGTCGTCGTCGTCTCCCGATATGAACATCAACGATTTGTCTGCTCAAAATGAAAATGTCTCTCCCTTCACCTCTAATGGGGGTGACAATGGACATCGCGACCATGCTGGGAACACTGTTGTTCCGGTTATCATTGTTGGTTTACAATCTGTGAATGCGCCTGCGCCTAATTGGAGATCTGTTGTGCCGGTGGACGGGATGGGATCTAGTGATATCATGGATGAAGCGCAGCATATGCATCATACGCATTATTTGCGACAGCGGCATCAAGCAGCACGTAATATGGCTTTGGGTATGATGGGTTCGGAAGGTGATGGAGAGGATGAATACGATAGGTTGTTTGGTGGTAGTCCGTTTGGGAGTAGTCATGGTGGTGGTGGTGGTAGTGGTGGTAGTGGTAGTAGACAGAGAGGAGAGGAGGGAGGAAGGAGTCGGGGGTGGCAGACTAGAGCTGCAAGTGCGTTCAGAAATTTGAGGCCCGGTGGTGTTGGTGGGGAGAATAGGAGAGGTCAGGGTTTAGGTAGTGCTGGTGGTGGTGGTGGTGCGGGTGGTTTTGGTTTGGGGATGGGGGCTGATTTACCACCGATTGGAGTACCGGGGTCTAGGACGTTCTTGATTTATGTTATTGGTGGTGAGTGGGTTCCTCACTATTATATTGAATCTGTGATGTTGAGTGGGACGACTAGGTTATTACCCACCTGATCATAGTATTGTCACTGGAGGACCTGATGACCTCGATTCGTTTGAAGCTTTGCTGTGAGTTGGTTTGCCTTTTTGGTGGTGGTGATGATGAACACTCACTTTTCACTTTTTTTTTTTTTCAAAAAGTGAATTAGTGGAGTTGCTTGGAAATGCCAAGTCCTCAACGGCATCGCGAGAGGACATTGAGAGGTCTGGATTGGAAGTGATTAAAAGGTCACAGTTGGAGGAATATGAAAAAAGCAAGAAGATATCTTCGAATTGTGCAGAGAGGGTATGTTTTTTTTTTTGAGTTTTTCTCTCTCTCTCCGTGTATGATACGGGGAAGAAGAAGAAGAAAGAAAAATACTTTGTTGATTTTATTTTTTATTCAGTGTTTGATTTGTTTGGAAGATTATAAGGAGGAAAAAGAAGAAGAAGAAGAAATTCGGGTGATGCGTTGTCGACATGCGTTTCACAGGGCGTGTGTGGATACATGGTTACAGACGGGGAAAAATAATTGTCCTGCTTGTCGATCTACGGGGGTGTTGACGGACTCTACTAGGGCTAGATCTCCTTCTCCTTCTCCTGTTGTCTTTTGAATATGTATATATATATACATATATGAATCTGATTTCTTTTTCGTTATCACATTCTCTTTCTCAGTCACGTGTTGTGTAGTTTTCGCTGCCCGGCCTACTACTACTCACTACTTACTTACTTACTACTACGACAACGACTATGAGACCTTCTCCTGTGCGTTTGCTCAATATCCTTGTTCCTGTAAAACGGTGCGTTGTGCTGAACAAGTATTATTTTCTCTCTTCTCCCTGATTGAATATTTTTATTTGGCTAGTGCAGTGGACTATGCGGTCAAGATTCGGGTGAACCCTCAACAAACTGGGATCGACACTAATGTCAAACATTCTATGGCAAGTCCTTTTAGTTGGCATCCTTTCTTTGAATTATTCCATCAGCTGAAGGAGCCGTATATGTGCGTGTGCGTGTGCGTGTGTGTATGTGCGTGCGTGCGTGCGTGCATGTGTATATAGAACCCTTTTGATGAGATTGGTATGTGGTTCAATGTTGAGATTTCATTTCATTTCATTTTTTATTTTTATTCATGGACTTGTGTCTACCTTTTCCTTTTTCCCAAAAAAAAAGCGGTTGAAGAAGCTGTTCGACTTCGGGAACGCCTGAAAGATGAAATTCAATCGATCAAAGCCATCACGATAGGTCCTTCTAAATCTCTGGACACGCTGCGAACCGCGCTTGCGATGGGTGCGGACTCTGGTATCCATGTTCAGATCCCGGAATCTGCCCCTGTTTCTTCTCCTCCTCCTGAACCTCTCGCTATCGCCAAAATACTCAAAGCGGTTATTGAGAAGGAGAAGGAGAAGGGAGCTGGTGTTGATTTGGTGATTCTTGGCAAGCAAGCGATTGATGATGATTTTGGGTTGACAGGTCAGATGCTGGCTGGGTTGCTTGGATGGAGTCAAGCGACGTTTGCTAGTAAGGTTGAGTTGGATGTGGTTGAGAAGGAGGCTGTTGTGGTGAGAGAGGTTGATGGTGGTAGTGAGGAAGTGAGGTGTCGATTGCCATTGGTTGTGACGACTGACCTTCGGTGAGTTATATTATATTATCAAGAATCCCTCTTGAATGATGGGTTTGGGTTATGTAGTTTGAATGGTGAGCGAGCTTTTCTTTTTGACACCCATGTGTTGACTCTGGTGATATTAATTCTTTCCTTACAGAACCTCGTTATGCATCGTTGCCCAACATTATGAAAGCCAAGAGGAAGCCCGTTGAAAAACTCGAACCGACCGATCTTGGAGTCGATCTCACGCCTATCCTTGAGACTCTCAAGGTGACGGAACCACCCCAACGTAAAGGGGGCGATAAAGTAGGGTCAGTGGATGAATTGATCGAAAGGCTGAAGAACGCTGGTATCACCGCCACCTAAAAAAAAACATTTTTCTTATTAAAAATAGAATTGTTGTTGTTTGCCGATCTTAAAAAATGCTGTTTTTTCCTCAGGATTGCTGCAAGCAATTTGTTCGTTATTTGTCAAGCTAGAGTTACTTTATCTTCTTGTTCATCCCCTCCAGGGCATCTATACCATTTTGCCTCACTTGGGATGGTCTTGATGTCGTGCACGGTATGATCCCGGGCACCTACCTAGAGGGTTGTTCGCTGCGTGTCTTAGACTAAGCAGTCGTTAAGAAACATATATACATATAATCTCGATCTGGTTAATTGTACTCCGGGGTTTTCGTAACAGTATCCATATCCAATCCTTCTGGGTACTACGACCCACATGCCAGGAGGTAAGCTTAATTTTGAATTTTCCTAGAGGTAAGGATGAAAATATCCTGTCTGCATGGCAAGAACTATACCAACGTCCTTTCCAAAATAAAGACAGTCTAATCAGATTTTTGTCAGTTGACTCAATGACTCTCACGCGCTGAGGAGGCTGGGTCTGAAGGTGGTACATGGTACAGCCCGGGACAATGCTGTGTTCCATTTGATGAATATCCAGTTGACCCTGGTGCAAGTCATTTCTGAAAATATTTGGCTGTCCATATCAAATACCATGTGCCTTTAGACGTATTACTACTGTTGTGGGCCCTATCTTCTTTCAAACTCGTTTATGGGGATGAATGAATGAACCGCAGCAGATAACAATAATTTCCTTACTGGATCATAATTATATTACTCGTAGACGTTGCAGAGTCGATCAAAGGCTCTTGATCTCACTATCGCTGCGCCAATTCACATACTTCCTTAATATTGCCGGTGTTATTTGACACTTGATGCTTTTAGCCGCTGTCATGAAGGATTTTTGGGAGACCTGGGATGGAATTCGTTGGCAAGTGCTAACTAATCATGGTGATCTGCAACTTACAAAGGGAGCATCGACATTTCTCCGCATCTCAAGAAAAGCCGCCTCCTGGCACATGGCTGTGATTTCCGCCCCAGAATACCCATAACACTGTAAGCAGTTACCGAGTCGTGAGAAGCATTGGAAATCAGGATCAGAAAATTAAACCCACAGCTTGGGCCAGTGTAGTAAGGTCCAGGTTGCTATCCACACTCATGCTTTTTGTCTTGATGCGTAATATCTCCTCTCGTCCAGCTTGATCAGGAGGGCCAACAAACAGTATACGATCCAGTCTTCCAGGACGCATTAAAGCAGAGTGCTGTAAAAAAGGATTAGGGGGTATTGAGGCACAGAAGAATGAATTAACCCACGATGACTTCGGGTCTATTGGTCGCAGCTATAATAGTCACCCCTATAAGTTCTTGCACACCATCCATCTCATTCAGAAGGCTAGTAAGGACACCACTATGAGTTCTCGCTTCTGTATCTGAGAAACCCCCCGAGGTAGCTAGAGCATCTATTTCATCCTATCATTTGATCAGTCGTGTCCCAAATACGCGATCAACTTTAATGACCCACAAAAAATATTATCGAAGGTGCAGCAGCGCGAGCCTTTCTGAAAATTTCCCTCACACCCCTCTCTGATTCACCCACATATTTATTCAGCAACTGCATCCGAATCTGGTTATATGGCCTATGAACCGATCAATACAGAACCTCACCTCCGGTCCCTTGACAGCCACGAAATTGACCCCACTCTCACATGCACAGGCCCGGGCCAACACAGTCTTACTACAGCCTGGTGGGCCATATAATAACAAGCCTTTTGGGGCTCGTACGCCGAGGCGTTTGAATGCTTCTGGATGCAACAATGGCCACTCAACAGCTTCTCGCAATTTCTGGATCACATTGGTCTGTCCACCGATATCCGAGTACCGAATCTGGGGCATCTCGACAAGCAGAGAACGCATGGCGGATGGCCTCACGGAGGATAACGATGACGTTAGCTCAGCTATAGTCAAAATGGGGAGCACATCGCTCGCACTTGCTGATGAGGTTTCGATCCAACGTTTGATCGCTATCGTTCCAGCCTCACGAACGATAGCTGAGAGATCCGCACCTACATAACCGTAGGCACGAGATGCAAAAGCAGCGATGTCTTCATCAGAAATGCTATGCGGTGTATTCGAGAGCAGGACCTTAAGAATGGAGAAGCGGGCTTGAGCATCGGGGATCCCTGTATGCCGTGAAGTCACTGTCATTGATATCAATTTGGACCTACCAATCTCAATCTCGCGATCAAAACGACCTGGGCGCCTAAGCGCAGGATCGATGGCATTTGGTCGGTTTGTAGTACCGATGATGACCACACGGTCCTGCATCTGTTCACCACCCGGATCAATGCCGTCCAGGATAGTCAATAGCGTTGCCACAACTCGCTTTTCAACCTCCCCACCAGCTCCTTCTTCCCTGCGTGGGGCTAAAGCATCAATTTCGTCTAGAACGACGATGCAGGGGCTCTTCTCCCGAGCTTCTCTGAATACATCTCTCAGTTTGGATTCAGTCTCACCGTGATAGGCGGAAGAAAGTTCGGGTCCATTGATTACAAGAACTGAGGACTGAGTTGAAGCTGCAATGGCCCTAGCTAGATGAGTTTTCCCTGTTCCCGGTGGACCATGTAGCAAGATGCCACGGGGTGGTTTTAAGCCTGGTAGTTGTACATTGGATGATGATGATGAGTCGAACAAAGTACCTGACATACTCAATGATCTACTTACCAAAGTAACGAAAAAGTTCAGGACGAATAAGAGGTATCTCCAGGAGATCCCGAATCTCAGCAATTTGTTTCTCCAAACCACCAACGGACGAATAAGCATCGCTTTTGGACTGGTGACGCAGGATCTCGGCCTCTGGCTGAAGGTCGATGAAAACGGATTCAAGATTTGATTGTATCAAGAACACAGTCCCAGAAGCACCCTACCTTGCAGACTACTTCTTCCTTAGGATCACTCTCGATTATCAAAACCTCTGTATCCCAGGAGACTAGCCATATTTGAGAGTGAGTGTCAAGAGAAAGGCTCTTTATCCCATGTGAGAGTGAGTCTACAGGGTGGGGCCCAGATGATCCTTTGGCCATTGTGGAGGCTATTGCGAAGCGTCGTCGATAGCTTTCATAAGAGACCTCGAGGATTTGTTTGCTTGTAACGTACTTTAGACCAACTAAAAATGTCAAAGTGATGAGAAGGTGAAGAATCAGATATGCTGGAAAGAAGGAACAAGATGGCTGAATGCCCCGACCTAGGTGTTCTCGGAGAAGGAGGTCTAGCCAATCTTTCTTCTTAGCGAGTGGACTAGGCCGGGAAGATAGGTCGTCCGTTGATATTTCCTTAAGCCGGATGGTCATAGCTTCCTGAGCTTGACGGAACGAGGGGATCCCCGGCGGAAGTTTGCTCGTAGCGGTCCCAGAGAGGGGAAAGACGTGAGTGTTCTGACCGTATTCGAGACGTGCAGTTAACTGGAGAGATCTAGGTGCCACGATTGCTTCGTTTGGGGCACATGAGACGGATGTACAGTTTCACCAATCCCCTGCCACTCACAGTTCAGAGATAAATCTAAGGAAGGCCAAACAATACCAAGAGCAAAATCCTATTGAAGTTGGGTTAAACGACGTTCACGTCAACTACACAGCAAAGATAACTAACCGTTGTATCATCCCCTGCTATGGCGACGACATCTCCAGTGCAAAGCCTATTCGCCTTCAAGATCTCGGGGCTAAGGAATATTTTTCGAACATCACGGTAGTGGCTTCCCGACCCTTCTGACGACGCATTTGTGAGAACGAACTGCATTGACGGTGTTTCAGTCGAGAAAGCACTACGTGTCTAGCAATATGTCAGAACATCTGCGTTTGTGATTTTCATTTCATAGGATGCTGAATCATTCTTTCTTCGATCGTGCCACAAAAGTGACAGATTTCACGTAGGCCAAAATAGTAGTTGGAATTCTCTTCTAAGTTATTGGCTTGAGAGGAAGAATCAACTCACGGCTTCGTCTTTTCTGTTACTGAGGGCAAGATTGTTTCACAAGCCATCAATCAGTAATTTTCAATCAGTAATTTTCTACGAATTGATACTTAATCAAGTTGCAATATTAGGTAATAGTAGTCAAAAATAGGAGTGTGACACCCTTGTGACAC
>Ga0157357_1001287_pt1 | contig 10437 bp, 9 predicted proteins | sample AttcapACBM1_FD_111485 | JGI IMG/M metagenome (GOLD analysis project Ga0157357, IMG submission 111485) | Fungus gardens microbial communities from leaf cutter ant in Botucatu, State of Sao Paulo, Brazil - Atta capiguara ACBM1 | ecosystem: Host-associated > Fungi > Mycelium > Unclassified ... | reverse complement strand
GAGTTCTCTTGTGTCACTCCAATACAAGAGTTGTTTCTTGACTTAACCCTTTGAGTCTTGATTCATAACAATATTGGTATAGAACTTAGAGAACAAGAATTGTGAAGTTCACTCAGACTTTGACAGATGTTATCAACTTAAATTTAGACAGAACAGAGGATTTCTTTATAGTGTTTAAGACTAGTAAATATTCTGTAATTTTCTAGTTTAATTATTAAATTCTAAGTAAATACAATATTTAAGTTAAAGCCAAAATTGTTATTTTCACTATTTATAAATAAGTCTCTTTACTTGATTTATATCTTTTTTATATAATATCTGTAAGCTTTTGCTTGAAGTAGAAATTATGCTTAATGTCATAGTATGCTGAGATCCTGATATTTTGATTTTGATTTTCTTTTCTTGTTATCTATTTTCTTTCTGTTTCTTTTATTTTTCTGAATGATGGAGAGGCACATGACTGCAGTCACATGATGTGTCACATGATATTATGTCATAAGCCTAGAATATTGTAGAAAGGACTAGAAAGAATGACATCAAGATATACATCTATAGCATGTTGATCTTATGGTGTATTCATGGACTTTAGGATAGGATCATTTATCATTAGCATGGACCATGTACTAGCAGTATATAAAATGTAGGAATGCATTGGAAACTCCTTGTTGAGTTCTCTTGTGATCCCCACAAGACTCTTGCAATATAAGACTACTTAGTGTGCTATTGACTATCTTGGTTAGTGGTTGCCACAACAACCTAGTATTTAAGAACTAGTAGATACTCTGTACTTCTCTAAGTATGATAATTAAACCTTAGTGACCTACTTCCTCTCTTACCATTCCCACACTCCAACTTCATCTGAAATTATGACTGCATGATATAATTGGCATAACACATAAGTTGAGGCCAAAGTTGTCATCTACTGTTCAGTTGCAAGCTTCCACAGATAAGCACTCAACTTGATCTGCAATCTGGATAGCATATTTACCCTCACAGATAACCACATTCATTCCCAGATAAGTATTCAACTTGATCTGACCCCTTCTGTGTGACTGATTGTGGATATCTACTTGAAGTAAGAACCACACTTAACAAGTAGCAGAAGTAATGTGAACATTATTTAACCAGCATGAAGTAAAGATTAATGAATTTAGTCAAATTGGCACCTTTGTGTAGCACCTATCATCATCATCTGAAGGATGCAAGTTAGCTAAAGCAAAAAAATTTGATCTACTACCTGATAGCACATTATGTCCGCCCACCCACCTCGTTTACATAATCATCCTTTCTTAGAGCTGGTCTTGCTGTTTATCATGCTCTTGCAGTTGCTATGTGCTCACCGTAGATATTCCGAGTGAAATGTGAATCGACGCAGAGGAAAATTTGGACTAGTTTATGTCCGTAGATGTTTTTTTTACTTTTATACTCATGCAAACAGCCGTGGGTTCCAGGGCAGGACAAAGGGGTCGTGTATACACGTATCCAGATCGTTGGTCTGATTTCAGTAGCAGTAACTTGATGCTCAGGACATGGCATAGTAGTAGTTCGTCAGTGTGCTTTGTGTTGATCCAAGATCATGCCTAAAAAGGACATTCGTCCCATCGTAACTCCTAATCACTGAAGACAATCCGAACTTCTTCATGTTGTCTGCATGACAATGAAAATAGACATGCGTAAGGAAGTTCCGGAGCCCACGCTTGATAGTCCTTGCATCACAAACCCAAGAAGTCGCAACAGTCTACTGTGCAGACCTCTATTCTAAAGCCACAGAAGTACCTTCGCCTTCAGGAGTACAACCACGTGAACCTCTAACTCAGCGGTCAATGGAACAAGGATTAAGCGTTCCCTAGTCCAGCTCACCGTACTCTGCTCCAGCTCAACATACTCTGGAACCTATGAGTTCAGGTTCAGGAAACGGTGTGCAAAACAACATTTCCCCCCATCCAGAGGCATCCTCGACTGGCCAGCATGCTCTAGAGAATATAGGAACCAGGTTAACGACCAGCTCAACTCTTGGAGGCCCTATCACCACAGAGCCTCACCATGCCTCTAATCCTCTACCTCGCCCCTCTTTCAACCAGTCACAAATGGGTCGCTTCACGAGTGCTAGTGCTATAGCACCTTCCGTAGAGCGGTTGGATGATATGGAGATTTCGCCTGGTTTCGGACATCACGATTTGGGGAGGGATAATGGCATGCGCCCCAGTCAAACATTCTCAATATTGCCACCTCAAATCCATTCAGCTGATCCTAGTAGACCTCGTCGTCCGCGTACTTTTGATGGCTATGGTGCAAATCAAGGCATAGGAAGGAGGTTAGGTAGTGACTGGGTGGCTCCTGCCACGGAAACGGACATGGTAATGTCGTAAATTAGCTATGCTTTTGAAAATTTTTACAAAGGGATATTATAGCGGAGGCTTACTGTATCAGAGCGATTAGGACCAACAATAGCTGATGCAAAGAAAGCATGTCTCAAATACAAAGCAAGAGCTAGGATGACTGGATTAATTCTCAATATTGCCATCGGGATTCAAGTTCTCCTTGGGTCCATCACTACAGGCTTTTCAGCAGCAGCTACTTCTGGTACGAGATCGGTAATAGAAATCTTGAAAATTGTTAGCCTAAGCGATATCTGACATCTGGTCCATATCTCTAGACTGCCATTCAAACAACAGTATTTGGTAATTCACACAGTCTAATAAGTTGTTCGGACCACTAACTCAGTTCCTGTAGGTATAATGTCAACAATGGTAGCTTCTTACCTTGCACGAACACGTGGGACCAATGAACCTGAATCATCCATTGCTCGAGTGAAAGATCTAGAGCATTTTCTTCGAGAAGTAAGAGCATTTGACCTAGATCATGGTGGTGATGTCGATGAGTGGAGTACCGAAATCAATTATTTTCGGAAGAAACTTCAGGAAATGCTCGGGAGTCGTAAAAAGTGAGTATTATTCAGCTTTTCATGATTTTTTTTTGTTGTCAACCACGACTCAGCGGAAGAAACCCGGCACAAAACTCATCGCCGCCAGCCTGAAGAATCATTGGTGATCTTGTAGCATGATGACGCAAATAGTATATAGATGCAGGTACAGCTCCTATGAGGATATGATTGTCTACTGTTCAATGTGATGAATACCTGAGCTTAAAATGGCATGTAGGCTCTATGTTTGATGTCCGAATCTACAATTCTCCGTGCTGCTCACAGGCAACATGTTTTGGGGTGGAATGATATCCATATAAATAAATAGCTGATCTTTCGCACATGACCCATACCAGCATAATCATTGGCTACCGATGTGTTGTTCTTCTGAAATACTTCATAGTGAGGGTCCTCATGTGAAAGAAAGACATGGTTAAGAGCAATGTTCGTGCCCCAGCCCTGTTATGAAACACTTTCTATTTTCTTTTATTTTCCTTCTTGTTGATTTTTCTTTTATTTTATTTTATTATTATATAATTATCATGCTAAGTACCCATGGGAAAGTCACATGATATGATGTTACTAGAACACATGACAGGTCATGTAGTCATGATCATGTGATAGAAGATGGTAAAAGATTCTAAAATATATATTATATCATAGATTTTAGAGTAGACATAAGAATAGTGTGCACAGACATCATCACTTCTTTCTCTCTTACCACCATCTTGTATGGTAGTGCCCATAAGAGAATCAGCAAATACATTGCATTCTTTTACTTTGAAACCTCAAAACAACCAACTAGAACTCTCTAAATGTTACTCAATGGATATTGAAATTGACATGCCTAGAGAATATTCAGCTTCTCCTAGCCTCAACAGTTCCAGAGGAATGTCTGTAAATTCCACTGTGTCTTCTATGAATTATGCAGAAAGAGTATAAGCCTAGGCTAACAATCTGACTTGGGCTGAATAAGTTGAAAATAGAAAGGTTCAAAGCCCCACCCTATCCTATGCATCTTTGAAGGAGGTGATGACAGAGACTGTATATATGGAGCCTGCAGTCGAGCCCATGCATGTACTTCATGCAAAGGAAATTAATAATACAAATGCTTCTCAAGGTCTGAAACTATTAGTAATTACATACTAGGCCAATTAACCTGCAGATCTACAACTGTGAGACAGTAACTTTTGCTCTATTTTCTTATTTGGAATAGACAAGTATTTAGAAGATGATGTTAAGAATGTTATGTGCTCCCTTTCTAAAATAGCACCACTCATCAAACAATGTCTATTAAAAAATAGGATAGCCAAAGATATCCTGCAAATTACAGAATTTGGTTTTGCAGCCTGGAAATTTCTATCTGCCATTTATAAGTCCAGTTGGAACAAATTAATGGCTAACAAGAATAACAAATCTTTTAGGCAGTATATGTTGTTGCAGTTCAATAAGACACTTATAAGAAACACAACCACTAGCAAACTATCAAAGGGCAAACAAGCTGACATTTTGAAAATTCCTTCACCTATCTCTCCTAGACCTAGCAAAAGTATGCTGACTAAGTCAAAATTTTTCAACAAGAATCAATTTTCAAACTCGACTTCTAACTTCAACAACTGGTCATACATATAAGCCTCTAAAGATAATATCAAGGAAATTATCAAGATCAAAAATGCCTTCCTGAAACTATCCTCTAACAAGGTTATGGAAATCTATAACATTATGAACAATACAAATCAAAAAAGTAAACCAAAATTTAACATAATAACTAAAGGTCCTTTAAGAAAGCAAATTATTATATCCATGAATACAAACAACTCTAAAAGACTTATTGCTCAAGCTAACAACCATATCACTGATATCAACAGGTTGTTGAAAGATGTAAAATCTGAAATCTCTGCTGATTTCATCCAATCCAATAACAAGAGAATTGTTATTACTACTAACAAAGTAGTAGCCTCCTCTGACCTGAACATAGTGGAGAAATATATGAAAGAGTTGAACAACATTGACTTGAATGATGTTATGAGCCTGAGACTTCTGCAATCCAAGTCATACCTAAAGATTTTAGATATTCTATACTTCCAGAAAAACACTAATCTTCCTGTTATGCCTAATATAATAAAAAGAGTTATCAAGAGTACTCATATCTTTGATGACATGGTTTTAGCTTTCCACCCTCAAGTTATCAAGGCATCTTCCAAGTCTGATATAGCTATAATTTGGGTTGATATATGTGATTTACAGAATGGTATGAAAGTAAAGTGCCTTATTAACAGATGTTTCAATGTAGGCTATCATATCACTATTATAAGAAGAATAAATATGAACCCTGGTGTTCTGCAATGTAAGAACTGTTGGAAGTAGGGTTACACCATGTACATGTGTTGCATGCATGGATCAAAATGTCAAAAATACAATAGTTTGCACAAACTCAAACATCACAGAGAAATAGCATGGTATTACAAAGCCAACTTCAAGACAAATCATCTAAGGCTTGAAACAAAAAAGAAGATGTCACAAACTTCATTTAGCTTGTATCTCCACAACTAGTAGACTGATTTTCATAAACTAAGTTATGCTGTAAAGCCCCAAATGAGGGCTATCCACACATATATGAGATATATAAAAGTAACAACAAACAACTGAGATATCAGGCCATCAGTAACTGTAAAAGCTTTGTTTGCTAATATCTCATGAACAACTAGACAGATTCGCATGATTAAACTTGCATTGGAAAGTGCTCACCAAACTGTTTCCAATGATATATGATATATCTCATAGTGATAAGTATTCATAGAGATATAAGTATATCAATGTAGTGACATAATTAGTTATCTTTTAAAATTAGCCTGACAGCTGCTATGACAGATGACAGCTCCCATAAGATAGAAGTTTTGATCATGTGATGGAAAAAGCTTGTACACAGACCATTACTCTTTTGTATATATACCTCTGTATCTGAGGATTAGATCTTAGACTTAATAACATCAATTTTTATCAATCTTTATCCTTTATCATCTGTATTGATCTTAATCATCATCGTCATCATTATTGAACTTCTGAATCACTCTTAAACCTCTGAGAGTGCATTCAAGGTTCAGATATCACAAATAAGTGAGTAGTTTATTTTGTAATAATGACCATATCTATTTCTTAATAGATTTCTTCAGCAGTATGGTATAGATTGGCATAATTGGCTTATCTGACCTTAGTTACTGTAAGAGTGTCATAAGCATCTTAATATTGTTCTGGAGCCATTCAAGTATTTGAAGTGTCTTTAATATTTCAGGCTTATTATTATGTGGTAGTTAAATAAGGAGAGGAATAAGTTATGGTGAGAATTCTGACTGTAGCTGAAAGAGTGAATAATCTGTTGATATGTTGGTTGTATTTATAATATAAAACCATATTCTTGGTAGTATTTTTATCCATCCTTTCTGTTGGTAGTCCATATAGTATCACAACATTTGGTTGAATGTCTTGTTGATATGTTCTGCAGCTCCATTTGTCTCTAAATAGTAGGCAGATAACATCTTCAACTTTTGTTTGTTTATATAGTTCCTTCCAGAATTGACTAACAAATAGCTTGTCATGGTCAGTTATGATTTCCAAGAGTAGTCTGTTTTCATAATACCAGCTATCAAAGAATAGATGTGTAATTTTTTAAACAGTATTCATCATCTGGCAAGGAATGAGATAGATATTTGCTAAACCTAACTAGTCTGTTATTATCATCAACATGTTGTATCCTTTGTCCATAAGTAGCAGTCCAATAAAATCAATGTTAATACTCTCAAAGCAGTTGTTCAGAACTGGGAGAGAATGTAGAGGGCCTATAGGTTTAGAAGTATTGCTCTTATTTTGCATACAGTCTGTACAGGATAGGATATAAGAAATGTTTAAGTCATAGCACATTTGTAGCAAGAAGTTCTCTCAAAACTTCATAGCACTAATTAAAACTAAAGTTCCTAAGAGTATCATAGGCTAGCTAGAATAGAGTTTGTCATATGGTTTTATAACAGGGAATGATTAGTTGGTCTTTTAGAAAAAGTAGTCTTATTTTTGGGTCTACTCATACTCTCTCATGTGAAGATTTGAGGGTAACTGCTATTGGCTCTATCTTGTCTTTAAGAGACTGACTATCCTCTGTTTGAGTGAGAGATGTATGAGAGTACCTAGACAGTGCATCAGTGACTATATTATTAGAGCCTTTGATATATTTGATATCAAAGTCATTATGCTAGAAAGTTATTTTAATAGATTTGGTGGTGTGAAAGATCCTTCATGTTCTTGAAGTATTCAAGTGTATGGTAGTTCATGAAGACTATAAAGTGTGTTTCTAACAGATAGAAGTGCTATTTTTCCAATATCTGAACAATTATAAGTATTTCTTGTTCATAAAGTAGTTTTCCTTAGCTAGGATATATCTGGATAAATTAAAACTACTGGTCATGCTCCTTCACATATGTTTCCTACACTCAATACAGCTCCAGTGCCTGTTGAACTTGTATCTGTTGTTATGTAAATGTTCTAACCCAAGTTATAGTTAATTGTAGTTAAGTATTCAGCTCCTGTAACAATCTGCTTAATTGTCATATACAAGTCCACCTGTCTGGAAATTACATCCTTGCAATGATATCATCTCTGAATTATACAAGCCTGCCTTCCATGGTGGCCACCTTTCTCACACATGCCTTCTGGCAGTGCTGCAACCATCCAGGTATTCCATCTTCCACAAGTCTACTCATCTCTGAGTCCATTCTGTGGACTTTTACCCTAGTGTGAACCACACCTGACATTGATTCTCTCAAGTGTGTTTTGGTGTTTCTGTGACCATTTTAGAAAGATTTTGTTAAATTTCTTGCTGACCAGTTCATCTAGTACTACTGTGTATTCTGCAAGATAGTAAATAAAGGTCACAAGGTATCTTACTAATCCCAGAAAGCCTCATACTTCTATAGTTGACCTGGGAGCAGGCCAATCTAATATTTTGTTGATCTTAGTGAGATCTATGCAAATACTTTTGGCTAAGATAACATGCTCTAGAAAGTTGATTTCAAGTGTAAATAATTTAGTCTTCTTTGAAAAATAGTACAATTTGGTCTTTTTGAAAGCTTGTAGAACCCTTTGAATATTATTTATGTGCTCCTCTATTGAGTTGGACCAGATGATAATGTTATCTATATATACATGGTATATCTTTCTAATTAGTAGCAGTAATGCCAGAGTCATATATTATTGGTGTATAGCTAGGGCATTTGTTCCTTCTATGGGCATTACTGTCTATTCATACATACCAAAGGGAGTGTTGACTGTAGTAAGTATTATGCTGTCAGAATAGACTTGGGTTTGGAAAAATGAGTTGGTCATATCAATCTTTCCAAAAATCTTTCTATAGTCAACATCTATAAGAATAGTTTTAATATGTGGTAAGGGCATTTGGTCTCTCACTGTATTGGCATTAAGCTTGTGGTAATCATTTATCCAACATAGTAGGGTTATAGAATCTGATATAAGAACTAGAAAGACACTTGAGGAGTAAGGACTAGATGAGAGGTAGATACAATCCACTGCTAGATGTTGGTCAATTAGGGTTTTCTATGCTTCTTGTAATTTTCATAAACATGAATATGTTTATGCTGTAAATATTTGTAAAGGATCTTTGAGCTTGATGTAATGGTAAACATCCATTAGAAGCTTGTGAGCATAGAATATATCTTTGAAAAGGTCTGCAAATTCCATGTAATATCTCCTATCTGGTTCTTGTAAATAGGTATTTACCTGTTTCCAAAATATATTTCTCTTAGTATCTAAGATGGGGAGTTTTGGGCTTCTCTTAATTTCCAATGATTTTTTATTCTCAATGTAAGATTGTTTCTGTTCTAATAAAGTATTTGTTTCCTTCTTAGTTTCTAAGGCAGTATTTTTACCATTTATAGTCATAATATTATATCTATAGTGTTTGTCTATAACTGTTCCTATTTCTACATCAATGATCAGTTAATTGAGGTATATGAAGATGAAACCAAGCAATATATACCAGTCTGTCTATCACATGCACATAAACAATATTGGATTTCCATGAGACTCTATCTACACTGGTAAGTATAAATAATATTTGATACTACAGTTTCTCTAAGGCTTCTCCTCCAAAGCACCCACAACTGACTGTGGAGCCTCTATCTCAACCAGCTTTAGCTCTAGTTTTTTCACAAGGTCTCTTCTAATCAGATCTATCTAAGCACCATAACACCTTATGTAGATGTGATAGTTAGTTTTGCAGTAGAAGCCTTGTACTGCTGTACCCACTTATGGTCTGTACATGCAGAGAAATGGCAGATACTCTTAAAGCACTGTCTAGAGTAGAACAACCTTCTTAGATCAAAATCGCATACAATTTGATTAGGGCAGTAGTTAGTAGTAGTCAGTAGAACAGTATATATAGGACAAGAAGAGGGCCCACTAACACTTACAGAGATTTCTTTGTCAGAATACAAATTAGAAGGTGAAACCAGCACAGGTTCTATGCTTCCCCTATATATGTTATTGCTTTCCACACCACCACCATCATCATCAACTATATCTTTCCTTTTTTATGAAATGAGTTAACACAACTTGCATGCTATTATTAAGCAATAGCAGGAGCAGCTGGCAGCAATGCAGGCACAGTTACAGGCCCTGATTGCAAAAGGAGCAGTAACAGAAAGAGTAGCAGAAGGGTCCAATACAGAATCCCATATGGAGGTAGCTAGACCATCAATTTTTAGTAGAGAAGCAGGAAATATAGGAGGGTTTATTACAGCATGCAAGTTGTATTTGAGAATGAGAATGAGGAAGGCCCCATTGGAAGAATAAATCCAGTAGATTTTGTCATATTTACAAAGAGAGTCAGCAGATGTCTGGAAAGAGAATGTGTTGGAAGTCCTAGAAGGAGGAATATTAGAATATGAGACTATGGGGGAATTTTTGCAGATATAAAAAAGGAATTTGGAGAAGGAGATGAGGAAGTAGTCAAGACAGCAGAATTGAGGAGGATGGAACAAGGAGGAAGAACAATAGAAGAATATGTGCAAGAATTTTGAAGAATGGCAAGAGGCAGTGGATATAAAGGGAGACCACTGATAGAAGAGTTCAAGAGGGGAATAAACAGAACAATAAGGAGGAAGTTAATGGAGGCAGAGATCTCCATCAAGTATTGAACAGTAGTATGAACATGCCACTAATTTGGACAGATACTAGAGAGAGAGTAGAAGAAAAGAAGAAAGATTGAAAAAAAGATAGGAACAAGGGAGATCAGCCCTGAAACAGCAACAGATGATGCCATGACCACAAGTGTGGCCAAGGAGGCAAGAAATGCTTCCTCAGCAGGCAACAACAGGGCTTGCTCTAATGGAAAAAGTAGAAAGGACAGAAGTGGTAATAGTGCACCCTCAACAGAGGGTAGGGTTTGCTCAAAGGAACCCATATACCATGGATGTAGATAGAGGAAGAAATTATTATGCCTGTGGAGG
>Ga0157357_1001286_pt1 | contig 10438 bp, 8 predicted proteins | sample AttcapACBM1_FD_111485 | JGI IMG/M metagenome (GOLD analysis project Ga0157357, IMG submission 111485) | Fungus gardens microbial communities from leaf cutter ant in Botucatu, State of Sao Paulo, Brazil - Atta capiguara ACBM1 | ecosystem: Host-associated > Fungi > Mycelium > Unclassified ... | reverse complement strand
TTTTAATTTTCTTTTTCTTGAACAATGAAGAGGTATATGATTGTGGTCACATTATATGTCACATGATATGAGATTATAGGCCTAGATTCTGGGAGAAGAGACTAGAAGGATAATATTAAGAAGTACATCAATGGTATGTTTATCTTATAATGTATATATAGTACACTTATAGACAATATTGTAGCAACCACTAGTTAAAGACCAATAGCAATACAAGCAATAAATCTCAAGGTAGATATCAAGTGAGAATCACAAGAGAACTTGACAAGGAATCTCTAATGTATTACTATTCTATTTATACAAAGTTTTTATGGTCCATGCTAACAATAAATAATCCTACCCTAATATCTATGTTTCTACCATGTTACAACTCAGCATCCTTAGAGTTGAACAATAAGGTGAAACCTTATATTGGGTTAACACAAGAGAACTTAATGGAGTTTTTGGTATAATGTATCTATTTATATATACTAACTAGTGATAGTCTATGCTCTACTACATTTAACCTACCCTAAAGACTATGTATTAGCCATGAGGTTAACATATATTATATACATTGTATAATGTCATTATTTCTCAAACCTTCCACCATGTTTTATGTAACTACATGATCATATGACTGATATGTGACAGTGTGATTGTAATATCACACTAAATCCTAACTCTAGCTTTTGAAAAGAAAGTTAAAAGAAACTTGGGTCCAAACTTCATAAGTCTGATATACTATATGTTAACCTTATGTCTTCTATAAGAACACTATGCTATATACATATACCTTAACATTATTCTTCCAGTCCTTTTCCCAGATTCTAGGCCTATGACCTCATATCATGTGACATGTCATGTGAATACAGTCATGTGCCTCTTTATTATCAAATAAAAAGAAAAGAAATCTTAAATCAAGAAAAATAGATAAAAGCAAAGAAAAATGTTAGTGTCCAAGTGTACCATAACACTCTAGTATCAATTTTTCTCTTAATAATAGTGCACAATTCCTCATATATAGCTGGGGGTACTCTAAACAAATGTTCTATCTATAATACATATACTACTATAGGTATTTTTACTGCTAGAAAGAATTCTTCTTTAAATTTTTTTTCTGAATCATTCTATATAAAAGCTTTATTCAACTGTGCTATTAACCAGTACATAAGCCTTCTTTCCTCTACCCACAGGAATTTAGAACTATAAACCACAGTTCTTATTCATCTTTTCTTTTCTCTTAAGTAAGAACTATTTTTTGAACACAAACTCAGATAGCTACTCTAGCAATTCTGGTATTTCTTCTAGAGGATTCCTCTGTATATTTATTCTGGTATTTCTTCTAGAGGATTCCTCTGTATATTTTAGATGATTCTGAATCTACTAAAAAGATTACTGAGAACAGACTTCATCTTTAGTACTACTAGCTTATATTTCTTTGTAAAACAAGTAACACTTTTCTTTTATAAGGACTTATTCTCTAGCTCAACAACTACTACTACTAGCTATAATTTATGCTAGAAAGTTCTTAATTGACAGACACACTGTTTTAGAGCTATGTGTTAGGTGCAGTTCACACTTAAAGATGAAAGTCCATAGAGTTGGCACAGACATGCACAGAGTGTAGAAACTCCATGCAATGAGCTCAGTGATGTGGACTTGTCAGAACAACCTTGGTCTCAGCATATATGTTGTGCCTCCTACAAGCTGCATGGTCACAATTTCAGAGAATGGTCTTATAAGGAGTTATAAGGAGAGGAGTAAAGCATGTCACCATTGATGCTAGAGGTTTAGCATTAGTTTTAGTCAATTATTAGGCTAGCTATTACAAAGTAATCACTAGTCTTAAATACATAAAATAACAAAAGAAGTAATTAAAACAGATCTCCAATCAAGTGTTTTATTAGTGAAATACTATATAGGAGTTCAGATTTGGAGAGGGGAAAACTCCATGTAAAGTCTAAGTAAATTTGCAGAGCTTGAAGGAGATAATTAGACAACAGAAACAGATAAATATGACTACAGATTTTGACTCAAATAAAGCAAAATAACTGTGGACTTTTGATAGAATTAAGTCTATTATAAAGTACCAAACCACTAATGGAGTTTTGGGCACAAATAAAGCAAAATAACCATGGAGATTTGATGTCATATTGAAGTCAAACATGTCTTGGACATATTTCAGAGTTTGGGATATGACACTATGTTATCTTTCTTTCTTATTGCTTCTATCAACTGCTATAAGTACAACAGCTGAATCTTATTTTGTGAGGGCTCATTTACCTATACTAGTAGTATCTTAAAAATTTGAGGCCATGTCCATTCTTTTAAACAAGGTCTCTCTCTTATAGATAGGTAGAAAGTGTTATCTCCATCCTTGTATTCAGACAGATAATATTGATAGTCTTATTAACCTCTTGATTATAATATCAAAGAGTCTTCTGAGTAGAATCTAATAAGATGCTTTTTCTATAATATGTATTCATAACAATACTGTTACTTTTCCAAGTATGAATAGTCTATTCTTAGCCAGTTTACACATTCACAAAAGTATTATGACTAAGTCCAAGTATTGAGACAAAAAAGCAATCTTGTATTGGTTAACATAAGAGAACTCAGTAGAGTTCCTAGTATAGATGAGTCTATTCTATATATATCTCTATTACATTGTCTATACACACTTTACAGTTAGCCTACTCTAAATATTATGAGTTATATATATATAAGAGTCATCATATCATATAATATTGTGATTATAACTATGATAGTTGTAATAATCATATGTAATATCATATTGTTTCCCTTTATCAAGTCTAATGTTGTAACAACCACTAGTCAAGATGACCAATAGCATCACTAAGTAAACTACTACTAGTACAAGTCCTACCCTAAACTACATATGTTATCTATGAGTCCACCATACTATTACTACAAGGCAAATATACTATAATCATGTTTTTAACATGATTGTTCCAGTTCCTTCTACTATGTTCTAGACATATGACATTACATTATGTGATGTATCATGTGACTGTGGTCATGTGCCTCTTTATTGTCCAAAATATCAGAGTTCAAGTATACCATGACATCTAAAATAAGAGAAAAAATAGAAAGATTAGAGAAATAAATAATAGAAGAGAAATAGAAAAGAAACAAGTCCACCAACAAGACTCCTATTCATGCTTTGTATCTGAATACTGAGGCTCAGTTATGTCTTGTGTAAACACTATACAAAATTCCTCTTTTGCTTTAACACTTAAGCCTAAGTTATAACACAGATGGAAATAAAACATCTAAAATATTTACCAGAAATGGCAAGAGCTTAGCTGATAGTAATGCAGAGCATAAAACAATGATTGTATAGGTACTAGCAATTGTTGAAGTTTGAGCATGGGAACAACAGAGTTGATGTAATAAACTCTAGTGGTTTGACAATAGAGATCAGAGTTTGTGATATGGAAGGAGGCTGACATATAACACCTTATAGTAACAGAGACTGATTGATGAGCAAATGCATCTCATACTATAATCATTACCTCTCCAACAAGAGATACAAATCCTCACGGATTTTTTCTGTTGCAGGAGCGCCAGGAAACCAACCAAACAGTGATCCTATAAATTCGCGGCCGTATTTACAATACATTGAGAACACAGGAATATGGAAGAGAAGGATCAAAATTGACGAAGATCTCAACTGAGGCCGTTTTTCGATGACACAGTTGATAGAGAGGCATTGATGATGGCGAGACGAGGCCACACATTAGTGGCGTTTTGGCATTAGCAAGCGGGAGATCAATTGTATTGAATCTACACAAGCTTTGCATTGGAAGATGAAACTGGTTCCTCTGCCTTTGTGTTAGGAGAGTGGAGAAGGATGATGAGAAGCGGTGGAAGAACTTTGTCCAGAGCTGTATGATCGACTGGCAGCAGTTGAGAATGTAGCCGCCCTCCAGTTTTATTTGTTTTCTGAAATATTTTGTTGAGGCAGGAATTACGAACAAGAGTTGAGCGGAGGTGGTTAAGTAGCCGGTGGTTCAGCGGAATTGGCAGAGCGTTCCGTCAATTTCTTTTCCATCCTGGTTCTGTGGCGCCGAAAAAATAATAATATCAGTATCCCGTAGAAGATTCCTATTCCTAGGACAACAGATACGAAAACCCGAAACGCAAGCTCAACATTTGGAGAGACAAAGAACTCAGGTGGAGGATTTGTGCCGCTTCGCCACATAAACGCCATGATGCAGATCAAGAACCCAATGATAGACCTGAGGTGACTTGAAAAATATTTGAAAACCAGAAATGCAGAACCTACCAAGATAACCAAACAACAGGCAAGGAAAAAATGACGTCCGAAGTCCAAGGGGACGAACTCGATTTGGGCCTCTTCCGCTATTTATCAAGCCTCATTAAATAGGTATAGCAGGGATGGGACCCACTGAAGCCCAGTCAATTGCAATAATATGTACCTTCACCCGTGAAAACTGGATGATGAACATGCAACCATAAAGCAGGCTAACAAGAGCAGAAATTAAGGACCAAAATGCGAGGTATCGTGTCACGGGGTCATTGCTTGCTCCTGTTATCTGGAACATGGTCAATATACCTCTGCCATGAACTTAGATTCCTTTTCCTTTTCGTAACGAGGAGGTGCTTACGAGATCAATAAAGCTGAAACGAAGTTGACCGTTCTCCACTCTTCCAATAGATCGCCTATAATGCGATCAATCACTTGTTGATAAGCAGGGTTGAGATCTCGGTTCTCGACCAAGAAATCGAATATTCGGAAATTATCTCCACGCTCCGCCCTCTGTGCAACAGCCAGATTTAAGATACCTCCTGAACTCTGCGCAATGGTTCCGGAAATCTGATCCAACTTTTTGACATAATGGGATGGAAGTCCGAGAAAAAGCAATATGCAGATCCAACTAAGTGCGTCAGCCAGAAACGCTGGTAATTTGCTTGATGGGAAATGGCCAAGGTCATGGAGAGAAAGAGGCAAGACTGTCGATCGAGAAGGTGCCGGATTATGGTGCCAAAAGTCCCTCGAAAAGCGAAAGTTTCCCCTGTGGAAATTACGGACCCTACAGAACGGCATACTTGTGGCTGAGGTCCACTCAAGCGAGATTGACATTTATTCTACTTCTACGCAGTCCCATGGATGCTTCTTACATCATTTTTCTTTTGACAGAATTTCGTGAAGCTGAGGGACTGGTGGTCATGACCACTAAGATGATTTGGGGACCTCATCACATTATCCCGATATGATGGTAGTTTCACATGTAAACTGGCAAAGTGCGGGACATGCTCTGACGATGAGAAAGTCCTTCCTCGCCAACCATACCATACTGGTATCACAGACAATTCACTGTCCACTAATACGGCATCATGGGCCTCACTACACAATGTTTTTCTCTCATGCTCGCTTCCTGCCTGATGATCAGGAGGACCCCTTCGAAACCCAGACCTACTCCCTATGTAAACCTTACTTCCTTACTAAGCAAATACCTCAAGCTAAAACAGATCTCAAGCAAGATCAAGAGTCTCGAAGAGTTATCACGGACTTCAACCCTTTAAAAGCTTAAGTGAGACAAACAAGAGATGAAAACTAGGCGGTCAACGTTCCAAGACATCTCAAAGCGAGCCATTGCTTGTCCTCAATCTAGTTCCATATCGCGCATCAGGAACAAAAAAATCATATTGCATAACAAAGGATGTCCACAAGTCCACCCATCCACCCACAACCACTATTTCAGCTTCTTCTTGCTACAAGTAAAGAATTAAATGGACAAGACAAAGACAAGAGAAAAACTCAGAAAGCACTCACGGACGGAGTTGTGATGAATGACCACAAGACCTCTTTCTACAATTGGTAGCGCGAGGTGGAAGACGAGCATAGCATTTACGACAAATCTGTTTATCGCAATTGTATTTCGATGCCAAGACTTTCAAAGAAGGTTCGATGAGACCACCACGAAGGCTTGAAATCACAATGAACAAAGAACGTGTTGTGAACCAACAAACTGACACGTACCGGAGAACGAGGTGCAATGTTGATTCTTTCTGAATGTTATAATCACTTAGAGTTCGACCGTCTTCGAGTTGCTTCCCGGCAAAGATCAAACGTTGTTGATCAGGAGGAATTCTAACCATGGATGTAATCTGAGAACCATGAATAAAAACCAAAACCACCACTCACCCTTCCTTATCTTGAATCTTAGCCTTGACATTATCGATGGTATCAGAAGATTCGACTTCAAGCGTGATTGTCTTCCCTGTAAGGGTCTTGACGAAAATTTGCATCTTGGTCACCAGTGGGGAAAAGGTTCAACAACAATGGACGAGTCTCACCTTGATGGTGGGAATAGATCAATTGGTAACTGTACAGTTCGTGAGCAGCAAGTCACATGATGCCCCCAAAACGCGAACACAAGGATTATCTTCTTTCCTATTTAAGCATTGTCTTTTTTGAGCTTGATAAGGCTGTTATTTCTGTGACGACTCCAGGTTACCATTGTCTTTTTTGATGGAGCCTCAACTAGGCCAGGCATTGTTTTTTTTCACTTGACTTATTTAGGATTGACTGATCGTTGGAGCTCATCAATACTCTGTTCGATAAGGTTCTATCTTCATCGTCACCCCTTTTAATGGTTATAGGCTACCCTAGAAATCGAGGGAGGGGGACAGAGGATTGGTGACCTCTTGGAATGACCTTATCTTGGTTACGAGGGCTCATTACATGAGTGGGTGAATATTGCGTGATTCAGGATTGGATTCTTTTGTGGGAAAGGAGCTAGTTTGTTCTAATTAAAAACGCTTCGGGTGCTGTCATGTCATTTCTATATGTGTATGCATATCCATATCTTTCTTATCTCTCTGGGACCCTGAGCAAGGGATTGTCAACTGGAAGGGTTGGTTACGATACAAGTGAGCTTCTGATACTCGCTGTTCATGTCCGACGCCCGAGTAAGTCGTATCAGAGACGTGGCGATGTGTGTGAATAACGTCACAGTTGGGATTTTGTCTCAAAAAAAAAAAGTTCCCAAGGGTAGGACATCTTGCGGTGCACCAAGGAAAGCAAGCTCGGCGAATCATCAGGAGAAGGGGGGAGTATCTGCTCACAGTGGAGCAGACTGACGCACCTTGATATAGATCGACAGTGGCAACGGAAGACGGTGGTTGGGAATGAAGAAGTCTGCCGTTCTCTTCTTTGCACACGCCAGAGAGATAAGTATCTCTGTGGTGGTGGTGGTGGTGGAGAAAACCAACGGAGCACATGGAGCACCGGAACAGAAGACAATGATGGGAGGGGCACTGCCACCTCGTTCCGATGTTAGGGTAGAGAATGTTAATATTTCATTTATGCGGATGTTTGTGACGGGTGGCGGCGGCGGGAGAAGGGAGGGGGGTAGAGGTTACTTGCCAGAGGCTGTGCGGTGCCGAGCAGGGATGTCTTTGATGGCCAACACACGTGTGTTGTTGGGGTCTCGCCTTTGGAGCGGACAATGCCGAAGATAGATCGGCGCCGGATCTCGGACCGAATGTGGCCGAGAGACAAAATGGAGCAGCGCAAAAATTGCAAAAGCGAGTTGCGATGATGTCCTTCCCCAAAATGTTCAGTCTCGCCGTTCACGACGACGACGACGACGACGACGATGCCGACAATGCCGAGCTCCCCAATCACGATGCCGACGACGCCGAGCTTCCTATTCCCTTCTCCACGTCCGCCTCTGCGCCGAGCTCTCCCCGCCCGTCCCCCTCCTCTCTCCGGCCGTCTCCCGTCCGCACGGCATCCACGCCTGTGCTACTGTCCAACGGCAAGCCACTCAAGTCGTCACTCAAGTCGTCGTCGTCGGCCCCGCACATTGCCCTTCCGCCGCTTCAGTTCCGGGCACGCTCCGCTCCCTCGACGCCGCATCCCGAGCCCATTTCCAAAAATGTCCGCTTTCCCACCGATGAGCTTGCCACTGTTCGCACGTTCAGCCGCAGCGCAAGGCCTGCCAGTTTGCTCGCTCGGGCCACTGGCGATGACACGGAGACTGAGACCGACGGCGAGCTCTCTGGAGCCCCTGCCATTCTCAGGGCATCGTCTGCCGTTGCCGTGTCCACGCGGTCGCCGTCGACAACGACCCAGTGTGAAATTGACATTGATCAGTCGTCGCCGGTGCCGATGAAGAATCCTCCTTCCCACGCTCATGCTCTGCTGGAAAGCATTGTGTACTCGCCGCGGTCTACTGTTGGTACTCCACACCGTCTCTCTGGAACGCTCGTCGTTCGTAATATTGCGTATGAGAAAGTGGTGGCAGTGCGATTCACGCTGGACGACTGGCAGACGACGTCCGAAGTCTCTGCACGGCATCTCACCTCTCTGCACGCTTTTCCACTTGTCTATTCTGGCGCACCATCAGATCCCACAACGACTCCCCAGTGGGACAGGTTCGGTTTCACCATTCGACTCGAAGATTATGCTGCCCACCTTGCCAAACGCACTCTTTTTCTTGTCGTCCGCTACATTGCCCACCCTCCTGCAGGCCCTGTAGAGACCTGGGACAACAACTTGGGTCAGAATTACAAGGTCGTCTTCAAAGACTCGTCCCCGACACCCAGACTCAGAGGCTTCACCGTCTCTTCACCCCGTGCGTGTCTCTCCCTCTCCAATCCTATAATCTCTCTTTTTCATTTTGCATCTTTTCAGCCTCTTTGGTTCCAGTCACAATTCATCCTTTACCCCAACGTACCCAACCTTCTCTCAGGAAACTCAGCCTGCGAAACTACGCCGCCCCGACAGCTCCTTCCACTCAGACTGTCGACGATAATCCTACCAGCAGTGATGATGAGACTTTGCCTACTCCGCCTCCTGCCTCCTCTTCTCCATTCCAATGTTCGTCCTTCTATTTCTTTTTTCTCCTTTTCCCATCTCAATCCACCATCTCTAGCGTTTCAATTCCCTACCTCCAAAGTCCGAATCCCATCCGATCCGATCCCGATCCTCACCTTTTCCTCCTCCTCCTCCTCCTGCTCTTCTTCACCCTCCTCTTCGTCAAGCAACAGTCCAGAATCAACACCCAACTTGACACCCATGCACTCACTCCAGATGGGCACTTCCCCTCCCTTTTCAACGTTACCAGAGTATACGTCATCCATCATCAACGCACGCAGCCATCCTCCAGTGGGCTCTCCTTGGACTCTTGGTGCGGACACGCAAACATCAAAAAGTCCAGACCAAGTCCACAAGTTGTTGCAAGGCATTCGAGAGAAGAGCACCAGTTCACCTGTCAGAAGTGGTAGGTCAAGTCCTGTCAAGAGGATGGCGTCGCCCCCTCTACGCATTGGTCCCCACATCAATCAGATCAAGCAGGGGGTCGTCAGTCCGCAACCGAGGAAAGATTGGTCAAAAGTGGGGAGTGGATGGAATTCTCCGCGTGCCGCTGTGGGTATCGGTCTTCCGAGAGCTTCTCCGATTTTGATCAATACCTCGAGCGCGAAATCTGCTGTTGCTGCTGCTACCGCCGCTGCCACTCCTAAGAGTGACTCGATATATCAAACTGTGGTTCGGCAATGGTGTTTTGCTCAGGGATCCTCGACACAAGGACAGCAAACGAATGGGAGAGGAGACGGTGCTGGATTGGTTGTTTAATCTCTGGACATATCTGCTCATTATTCTTACGTGATTTTGTCAACTTTTATTTTTTTGGTTCTATGTTTTTCGTATGCATGCTCTGTTTTTTCTGGTCGCATCATATTCATATTCTTGTCTCGCCTCGGCCTCGGCCTCACACACAAAATGGAGAATAGTTCTTTCTTTCTTTCTTTCTTTCTCTCTCTCTCTCCTGTCTGGGATGTTATGATTCCATGGTTCTTGTTGACGCTATAAATAGATAAGTAGATAGATTTATGAAACAGGTATGTTTTACGTACGCACGCACATGTCCATTCATCTCAGTGCTTTGAGTGTAATATAAATAATTAAATGCAATGCAGGTTGTCGTTTGGTCAATTATATTCTCGTACGACGATGTGTGGGTGCAGGTGAGTTTAAGATTTTAAGCGAAGACCAACGTTTAGGAGGGTGGTATGGATAAATGAACATGATGTGAGTGTTGACAGTGACATTTGACGCACAATGAGAGAACCAACTTGACAGCTAACTGACCAACTGACTCACATGGAACATTTTGACTTTCCACTTAGGCGGGTTGGAAAAAGTTGTTTTTTTGTCAAAGACATAATGTTTGTTTTGATTCATCCATTCACTTCCTCAGAAACGTTCTCCATGGTCTTTTTTTTCGCACGTTTTTTAAACACGGTGGTCCAGATTCCATTGAAATTTGATCATCATCATCATCATCATCATCATGGAAGACGAGAAGAAGACCTGACGGGCTGTGCGAAAGAAATACAAATAAACCTTGAAACGAGTTGGTGTGGAGCCATTTGAATGGACCCCGTCTCTCTCGCTCTC
>Ga0157357_1001284_pt1 | contig 10457 bp, 6 predicted proteins | sample AttcapACBM1_FD_111485 | JGI IMG/M metagenome (GOLD analysis project Ga0157357, IMG submission 111485) | Fungus gardens microbial communities from leaf cutter ant in Botucatu, State of Sao Paulo, Brazil - Atta capiguara ACBM1 | ecosystem: Host-associated > Fungi > Mycelium > Unclassified ... | reverse complement strand
GATCTTGACATATATCATCAAGATAAATTATGATACAGATATCCAAAAGATCAGAGAAAATGTTGTTCATAAATTGCTAGAAAACTATAGAAGTATTAATAAGGCTGAATAGTATTATAGACTATTTAAATGATCTATAACAAGTTCTGAAAGCAGTCTTCTATTTATTCACATTGGTTATGTAGACTAGGCAGTATGTATGATGAAGATTTATCTTAGTATATCTAAGCTTTGTAAAGTAAGTTGAGTAGATTAGTAATTAGTAAAAGTGGATAATAGTTTTTTTAGTAATGTAGTTAAGACTGTGGAAGTTAATACAGAGATATAGTAATCCATCTTTCTTTCTAACAGAGAGAACAATAGTACTGTGAGAAGAGAAGGTTATTTGGATGAATCTCATATTAAGATTTTTCTCAATAAATTTCTTTAAAGCCTTCTACTTAGATGCTAAGAAAGAGTAGATATAATGCTAACTTGAGGTTGTACACCCTCTTTCAGATTGATTTTGAGGTCATATAGACAATGAGAAGTCAAGACTTGAACTTTAGATTTACTAAAGATATTAGCAAATTTATGGTACTTAGGAGGAACATTGAAGAGGTCAGAAGTAGACTCTGAGTTTACAAAGTATATAGAGCTTGTCTAAATTCCCAAGGAATAATGTTGGATTACTCAAAGGTATACATAGAGGTCTTAGATGATAGTATACAAACCATGGAGTTTGGTAAATGCAAAAATTCATCAGAAATTGACAAAGTTGTTAATAGATATTGGCTGCAACATATAGTAGAACTTGATTTTTCTGCAAAAATAAATGAAAAGTTATCAACATATTTACCTAGTCAATTAATGAATTGTATTGGATAAGCCAGTTGTATTCAAGGTCTAAATAGAAAATAAAATCAAGCAGAGTAATATAGAAGTTTAGATTCATACATTAACTAGAAGGAAATATTATAAGCTATCACAAAATGAACTACTTACTTATTTGTGATATCTAAGCCTTAGATTCACTCTCAGAGGTTTAGAAGTGATTCAGAAGTTCAAGAGAATGATAATAATAAATAATGAATGGTGATAATTGATGTTATTAAGTCTAAGGTCTAATTCTCAGACACAGAAGTATATACAAAATAATAATAGTCTGTATGCAAGTAGTTTCTATCATATGATCGAAACTCATACTTGATGGGACTATCATCTGTCATAGCAGATGTTAGGCTAATTTTAAAAGATAACTAATTATGTCACTACATTGATATACTTGTATATTCATGAATACTGATCTTTATGTGATATATGATATATTATTAGAAACAGTTTGATAAGTGCTTTCCAATGCAAGTTTGATTGTGGGAATCTGTTCAGTAGTTCCTAAGATAATAGCCAATGAAACTTATAGTTACTAATGGTCTGATATCTTAGTAATCTGTTGTCACTTTTGTATATTTTGTAGATGTATGAATAGCTCTCAATTGGAGCTTTCCAGTACAATCTAGTATATAAGAATTGGTCCACTGATTGTAGAGATACAAGTTGAATAAAGTTTATAATATAAGAGTAGCAACAATCTTAGAAATAGTGTTGTTTGACAATCTGTCAAACAAGTAGAGTTCAATCAGTAAGATTGAGGAAGTCTCCAAGTTATAAGTATCTACAAACTTTAAGTCTACAAAGTAATGAGTAAATCTGGAGTTAACCAGAGCTTAAATTTATCAAGATAGTTTTAAGACTAAGGATTAAGGGAAAGAAGAAAGAGATAAAGAAAGAGTAGAAAGGGGTCTGAAAGAGTAGATATATTGAGTCAGATAGGGCTCATTATTACATAGAAAAGTTTAATATGGTCTTTAGTTTATACAGAGTCTTGGGATGATGACCACAGCTCAGTATTATGAGTGATGTTGCTATTTTCCATTTTGAAGGATGACTCAAGTTGGATAGTCCAAGCATAGGGGCTTAGAGTCTTTAGATGCTTTTAGGAGCAGTTTCTGTTCTAGAAACCAAGTCCTTGCTCTTCTCAGCAGATATCTGATCATCCTAACTCATAGTAGATGCATTACCTTCAGGAATTGAGACAGGAAAAGCAGCAAGGAGCTTAAGAAGAGATATATTTTTAGGGGAGAGTTTGCTTGTAGTTACTCTTAGGGCAGTAGGCATCTTAGGGTCTGAACTCATGTTCTCCTTCTTACTTTCTCCTAGAAAAGATAATATTAAAGCCTAAGAAGAGGCATTACTGAAGGCAGAAGAAGCAAAGACATTACCTTGCAGTACAATGAGTTTAAGATCTCTCTCTTGAATAATTCATTTTCCAGCTCTAGAACTGGCTCTGGAGAGCAAGACAGGTTAGTCTTCAGACTCATCAACACATTGGGGAACTGTTCTGGAGACCAGGAGAAAGTACAGGAATTTTTGTTGATTTATTTGGAATTTTTGAGTTAACTATGATGGTGGTTAGAGAAAGAGAAGTTTTTGATAAGATAAGAGTAGTTGTTAGTCTATTAGAAGCCAGTCTAGATAATGACTAGCCTAGGAGTGTAACTGAGCTACTTATAGAGATATATGATCATATTTTCTGACAAGTGGCTGCTGAGTGTTGTTAGAGTGGGAATAATATAGGCAGGCAGATATGTACTTAGCAAACAGATGACATATATGTATAGAATGGATGGAGACTTGAATCTGGAAGTAGTATTGTTGAAGAGGCATGACCAATGGATGAAGAACATAGTTAGTGAGTTTTCAAACTTTCTATTGTATTTCTCATTTCATTTTCTGTCTTTTCAGACACATGCCCACAAAAGCACGCTCGCGCTGCACCTGCCAGCAGGATATCATACCATGCCGACAGTTGTGATGAAAACCTATACAGTACATATTTTAATTTCTTCACATATATAAAGAAACCTGTGATGGATGGGTGGCTGCACCTCAGTCGTTCACGCTACCTTCGTGAGACTAAGTTTGTACGTCCAATAAGTATATGAATAGAAGTTCACTTACATAGTCTTTCTTCTAATAACCACAGTGGTTCCTATTCCAATACATTACTACAAAAACTTGGCAAGCCAACAGAGAATTAATTCAGCAGTCATATCCTATGAATACCCAAAACTTGATGTGCCAAGTGTTGAGGAGAGTTTGAGTGGTCAAGACACACACACATACACGTCGTGTATTGTATTGTGGATTAATTACAAATTTACCCCGTCTGCCACCAGGTCTTTGAAGAATCGAGTCTTTGAAGAATAGTCCGCAGCCACCCAGAAAACATGCTACCTAGCTCTGAGGTGTGTCCTGTATTTGTATTTTTGTTCCATCTTTTCTTGTTCGGGTAATGCTAAAATAAACATTTTTTTACAATAGCAGATGGATAAGGATAATCCTGATTCTTTTATCCCCAGTTCCTCCACTGGTCATGTCTTTTCCAGTGACAGCCCTGTCGTGAGGCACGTCCTCGAGGCACCAGGGGCTGCAGCATCAGGATCAGCACCTCCTACAAGTGGCAGTCCACCAGAATCTGTCAAACGACGCCCTGGACGGCCGAAAGGCAGTTCAAAGAAGGATTTGCTAGGGAGTCCTCCGCCTCTGCCCAAAATCAAACGGCCTGTGGGACGACCCCGCAAGGATGGCTTGCCAGCAGGCTCTGTGGGTCCTAAGCGTGCAAAGGTCAAACGAAATCCCCATACCTGGGTCGCACACCAAGGGGTTGAGTATCCACCAGTGAACGTGTTTGTGCCCGGTGGCTCCCTTTCCTCTCATATGATGACATTTCACACCGATCCCAACATGGAGATGGACGACTGGGCTGAGCTTGCGCGCGATAAACCCGATATATTGCTTGTGATTCTCCTGACCGCTCTCACGGCTCCAAACGCGGCTCCGAATGTTGGCCCGACAGTAGAAGAGGCATTCAGATCCCATCTGGCTTCTCTTGCCATCAATTCTCAGCAGCTGCAATCCATACCCTCGTTGTATTCAGTCCTGAAGACGTTTTGGCTCCCATCATCCCCTGCTTACTTCTCTCTTACTGCATCAACCTCAACTGTTGCAAATGCGGTTCTAAGGAGTGTAAAGGAAAGGGAGGATATACATTCTGCGAAAACACCTGCCAAGATTGCGGCAAGCTGGAATGTAGAGGGAGTAATCGCTGGAGGCCAGACGAGAGGTGTTCGGAAGGTGGGTTTAAGGTCTGCTGTGTATCACGCGCGTTTTTCACTATTTCACTTTAAACTGGCATCATACATTTGATTCTCGCAACTCTATTTTTCTGTATAGATCGATGACACCTAGTCCAACATGATTAACCATTGTGCGTAAGTAATGGGGAATATCGACCAGTATCGTCAACCTATTCGAGTGCCACTGGATCAATTTCGTCCATTCTTTACCGGTCAACGTGTTGATTGTGGTTTCTCTTGATTCTTTTCTTGATTCTTTGCGAGGACTGTGGCTATTGGGATGGTACGGTTTCAAGTCATTTGATGAAATAATATCCAATTGTGGAACAAATAAATTTTCTCTGCCTGGTTCCCGACAATTCATAGATCCAGGTGTTAGATACAAGAATAAATAAACAGTATACTCGAGTAGTACCAAAATGGGTGATTTGTCAACTCTGGACAGCACCTATCAAAGAGCCCAAATTTGTTGAACACCAGCAAGTCTATAGGAGCAAGTTTGCCATATCACTTTTAGCTTCTTCCACTTGTCTCATCACCTTTACTCTCTTTTCTTCTGATTTCTTCTTTGCTACTTCCCTTCTTGTATTTATATACTCATATATTGAAGGACACCTTATTATATATGGTCATTCATCTATATCCATTACATTGGGATCCCTGTAAGGTCCAGCCATAGCTAGGTCTGGTTGTTTAGGCTCTAATCTTATGACTTAAGCTCCAAAGAGTGAGAACAAAAGAAGAACCTTATATTAGAGTTAACATAAGAGAACTTGATAAAGTTCCTGCTACAAGTTAGTCTATCTTATATATCTTTGAGTGTTGGTCTATATACATCTACACTGTAAGGAAACCTATTACTTTGCCAAAAGCTTAAATCCAAACACTGCCAATATCTGTTACCAACCTTGTAGATCTCTTCTCTCCTAAGTTTCAAGCCTCAACCCTACTGCTAACCCTACAGAGCTCACTGAATCAACCTTGCTAGACCTCTACTAAGTATTATGTTCATGATAGTTATGATGTCCTCTCTTCTACTACTGCCCAATCATGTTATATCCCAATCTAGTCACATCTGTCCCAATCTATAGATAACACCTTCTTTCTTATCCATATTTGCAAACCTTTTTTGGTGTGGATCAGCCCCATTCATTCTATGTTGATCACTCTTTAGACATTTATGCTGGATACCCTAACAACTCTATGAATATTCATTCCTTTATCCAAGAACCATCTAGACCCAGAGTAACTGACTTATAGTTTCTATTCCCTAAATAACTACCTTAGGTAGAGTACTTGGTATATAAGCCAGTAGTTATATTGTAAACTCTTATTCTGAAAATTAACTAAAACTAACACTCTCTTCTAGTGTTGGTGATAATACATCTCTCCATTTCCTAGTAGACTTTTTATCTCTTAGCTCCCTAAGTATAATCTCCAAAATATGTGACCAGTGTGACTAGTAGAAGCACAACATATATGCTGAAGCCAAAGATTGTTTAATTGGTAAGACATGAGCTGTATCTAACAAATTAGCTACCATCAATCTGCAATGTTCTAGATCTTTCTATCAAGGTTCCTAACCATCTAACACTATCATTCTATAGTTATATCAGCAAAATTTCTACCTGATATTCTGTCTAATTAATATGGACTCTTTATATATTTAAAGTAGTTGTCATCTTTTATTAGGAGTGTTATAAGACAAAAGTGTGGACAGACTTTAGGACAGATAAGATAAGATATAGGACAGTAGTTATTATTAGTCTATGACAAGAGAGGAAGGGCACATGACTGGGAAGTCATATGACATGATATCATAGGCCTAGAGTAGTCTAGAGCAGTCTGGAAGGACTTAGGGTCTAGAAGGATCAGGAAGAGTCTAGAGATAGAGTGACATCAAGAAACATGTTGACAGCATGGTTTCCTCATGGTGTACACATGGATGATGGAGATTAAGAGTAGGGTTGAGGATATGACTGTATATAGCATGCTGGCCTTAAGGTAGATGCATAATGGATGAGTAATAGAACATGAGGACAGGATATGGACATTAGGGTAGGTATAGAGAAGTTGTAGCATGGACCATGAAGACTTTATATAAATAGTTGGTAGAATACTGTTGTGGTTCCCTGTTGAGTTCTCTTGTGAATACACAACTCATGTTCCCACTAGATATCCCTTCTGTGAGATTTATTACTTGTACTACTATTGGACATTAGTCTAGTGGTTGCTACAACAAGGAGGCAGTTCATACTTATTAAGTGAATCCATAGATGTAGCATAGAAAACAGATTAATTGTGACTTAGTGAAAGCAGAAGTGAGTTAGAAGTGAGTACTATAGATGTATAGATGATAACTATTATAATTATAAGCTTAGCTCAGGTTTGTCACATTCTGATCCAACCACATCCATCCTAACTCATGGATAATATTTCCTTTCTCATCTACATTCCCTAATCTCTTTTAGTATAGATTACATCTATTTATCATATCTTGGATATCTTTGCTGGATCCTTACCAACTCTATGAATTTCTATTTCTGATATCTCAGGATCACTAAAAACCAAAGCAATACTTAGCAGTCTCTATTCTTTATCTAGTCTTTCTTCTCTTTGTTGAGTATTATAATGAGGTTAAGATTGTTAACAGTTCAAGGAATGTAGGGGTTATAGAATGAGAAAGCAGGTGTAAAGTAGACCATTTAGTATTTCTCAAGTAATAGATGTGCTTTGAGATGTCAATTTGAAGTTTTATTTCCCCTTTTTTATATTTCATTTCAAAAGCTTTGTTCAATAGTCTTGAATTGCTTCTTGAGTATGTAGTAACACTGTTTCTGCTATTTATTGGTTATGTTTGTTTCTATATATTTTCCAATATACTATGGATTGTATACTCCTTCTTTGTTTTTAGTATTCTCATACTTCTTTCATTTCATATTCTTCCTTCTCATTAATAATATCAGATAGTAGTGCTGGATTCATATGTTGTCTCTTGAATTGAGGCTCTTTGTATTATGTTAGCAAGTCTTTATTAAATACATTGTGTATTACCTATCTTTCTGGTAATTTCAGTTGAAATGCTTCTTATACAATTTTCCTTGTAATTTTGAAGGATCTATAGTATTTTTGGTCTAACTTCTTTGAGGATTATTTTGACTAGATATTTTTTGCTTCCAGCCACACATTGTCTTCTTATTTCAATCACTGAGAGTTTTGTCCTTTCTTGTTGAACTGTTTCTTTATTACTTTTAACTTCTATATAGATGATTTTACTGTTTTTCAACTTCTTTATAGGTTCTCAAGAAAAGTCTCTAGTTTTGGTAATTCTATCTTTATTGTTAGATCTCTCTTCCATAGTTATCTTCCAAAATTAAGTCCAAATGGTGTGTACTCTGTAGCTGAGTGTTTCTTGTTATTATACTGGAATTCTGCTACTAATAACTATTTTGTCTAGTTATCTTGTTGATAATAATATAATGTCACAAGAATACTTTGACCTTCTTGTTGGTCCTTTCTGTTTAACTATCTGTTTGAGAGTGGTATGCTATTGACAATGTTCTTTTTGTTCCTAGAACTTTGTATAAGTCTTCCATGAATCATGGGACAAATTGAGGTCTTCTATCACTGAGAATCTTCTTTGAAACTCTATGCATTTTTCATATGTTATCTCTATAAATCTTGACTTTTTCCTCTGATTGATACTGCCATTGTTGTTGCTCTGAGTCTGATTATCTTTGTGAATCAATTTACTATAACTACTATAGCTTTCTTGTCATTTTATCTTGAGAATAGTCCTATAATATCAATATTAATAGTTTTTCATAGTCCTTGAGGTGTTTCTAATAGATGAAGTTCTTTTGTCTTCTTTATGTGTTATACTTTGTTCTGTTGACATTTTTAATATTCTTGAATATATTTCTTGATGTAATTTTATATTTCCAGCCACCAATAATTTATCTTGATTAACTCAAGCATCCTTTGTTGTCCTAGATGTTCTATATCTGCTGGGTTGTAATTTTTTTGTAGAATTTATTCTCAAATTTTTGAGTTGTTGAACATGTAAATTTTTCCATTCATGTATACTACTCTATTGTCTTCCTATACTTGACTGTCATCTTTTTCCAATTCCTTCTATACTTCTTGTTCTCTAATGTTATTTTTTTGAATTTCTTCTAATGGTGTGGTTTCTTTTATCACTTGGTTTCCTCAGAACATTGCTATTTCTGCTTCTGTAACTTGTCTTCATTTTTATAGTTTGTTTTTGAGCATATTAATTAATATCATTGTTGTCTTCTTTGGTGTCTGGAATATAAAATCATAATCTTGCAACTTGAGATATTATCTTGCTTGTTGTTCATTGAGTTTGTGTGGTTTTTCAAAATATTTGAGATTTTTGTAGTTGGTCTAGACTTTGAACTTTTCTTTGGTATCTAATAAGCATTGTCTCCATTTTGTTAGAGCTTTTATTATAGCTAATGATTCTTTGTCATATATCTTATAGTTCCTTTCAGCTGCTTGTGTTGCTCTTGATAAAAATGTGATTGGCTTCTATTTTTCTTCTTGTTCCTAGAATAAAACTTCTTCTATGGCATATTCTGATATATTTGTTTCTACTTAGAATTTTCCTTCTCTTCTGGATAAAGCAAGTACTAGTTGACTAGTAATCTTATCCTTTAATTCTTTGAATGTTATTTAGTATTCTTTTTCCCATTTCCATTCTTTTTTACCTTTGAGTTTTTTGAGAGATTTTGCTGTAAGACTAAAGTTCTTGATAAAGCATCTATGAAAATTTGCAAACTATAAGAAGTTTTCTACTTTCTTTATGTTAGTAGATGTTCTCCATTCCTTGACTGCCTTGACTTTTTCACCTCCCATTTGTACCTCTCCTCATCCAACTACTACTCCCAGAATAGGTATTTCCTCAGCATTGAAATTATACCTTGGTCTTTTGAAACAGAGATTATGTTTTTCTACCATCTTTAAGAATCATATTGTTTTTTCTTCTAATTATTTCTTGGTCTTCACTAGTATTATGAAGTTGTCCATATAGTTTGCAAGTATTCCTTTATGTAATAGTTCTTGGAATATGCTGTTCATCATCCTTTGAAATATTCCTAGAAAATTACATAGTCCAAAATACGTGACTTTTAGGTTAAATAATTCTTTGTTCATCAAAAATACTGCTTTCTATTCATCATCTTCTTTGATCCATATATTGTTGTATTTCCAGATAAGGTTCAGCTTGTTGAAGTATCTTGCATCTTTAAGTTTGTCAATTACTTCTCCAATTAATAGTAGTGGTATCTTGTCTATTATTGTATGTTTGTTTAATCCTGTACTAATTGCAAAGACCTATCCTTCTTTGGAATATAGAAACATAGTGCTGCATATCTTGAACTTGATTCTATAATTAATTCTGCTTTGAATTGTTTATCTAACCATTGATTTAAAGCTTCTTCTTTCTTGACCATTATTGTATAGGCTTTAGCTTCAAGTGTATCTTCTAATAAGTTAATTTTATGATCCCATTCTTAGCTTTCTAGTAACTTCTTAAATTGAATAAGTGTATAAAATGTTGAATATACTCTAGTAAATCTTCCAGGTTTACTGGATCTGGTTCCTTTCCTATTTCCTAGTGTTCTTTATCTATTTCTTCTGTTAGTATAATTCTTCTAATTCTTGATTTAAATGAAATATTTTGATGCTGTATTCTGCATTCTTTCAGACATCTTGTAAACCATATTGTTTTTTTGTCCCAATTAACTTCTGAGTTATATTTGACCAACCAGTCATGTTCTAAGAACATATCTATGCTATTTAAGTCTGTTACTATCATATTAATGTTTTCTGATGTTTATTTATTTCCAGTTTCAATGGTACAAACTGAGTTACTCTGTGATTTTCACTTCTGATTCCATCTATATTAAAGATATCAAATGGTCTTGGTAATAATGCTGTTTTAATTCATTCATTCTTTACTAGTTGTTCATCTATACCTGTATAGGTATATTCTTGTTGTAGTAACTACTAGTCACAAAGACTAATAGCATCACTAAGGTAAACTTAATAGTAGTAAATTATCTCATGAGGATCATAAGAAAACTTAACAAGGAGTTCCCAATATATTTCTACCCTATATATACTACTAGTGCAAGGTCTACCCTAAACTATATATGTTGTCTATGAGTCTACCATACTGTTACCACAAGACAAACATATTGTAACTATACTCTTGATATCATTGGTCTAGTTTCTTCTACTATGTTCCAGACTTAT
>Ga0157357_1001283_pt1 | contig 10462 bp, 8 predicted proteins | sample AttcapACBM1_FD_111485 | JGI IMG/M metagenome (GOLD analysis project Ga0157357, IMG submission 111485) | Fungus gardens microbial communities from leaf cutter ant in Botucatu, State of Sao Paulo, Brazil - Atta capiguara ACBM1 | ecosystem: Host-associated > Fungi > Mycelium > Unclassified ... | reverse complement strand
TAGAGTGGATCATGTTAGGAAAAATAGAGTGACTATGACATGTTTCAAGTCCAAGCCTTTTTCAATGAAAAAAGAAAAGGACAAAGAAATGATAAATAAGGGCTGTGTAAAATTCTAAGCTTGGCTCAGGTTACAACTTAGTCTTTGGCAAAGACTTGAGTAAGAGTGGAGAGAATGATCAATTGGTAAAGCATAAGGATATAGAACTGTATCTATGACTATATATACTTAGTGATGATGAGGAAACAGAAAGGTCTCCTTGAAGAAATAATGTGGAGTCAACAAGGAAAACATGAGAAGGACTCTACTATTATATTAGATACTAACTGATACAACATGAGGATGATACAAGGCACAGTAAACAAAAAAGCATAAATATGAAACAACCCCAGAACCATGTATAAAGCATATAAACAAGGTGAACATCTGTAGAATATGAGGCATTATCAATTGTACTACTTCCAGCCCAAGAAAGAATAGATGAGAGAGAGAGGAAAAAGAAGAGGAGAAGTAGAAAAGGGGAACAATAACAGAAATGATGTCAGAGTTAAGGTAATGGAAGGGGACTAGGTTTATTGAGATAGGTTTGGTGAAAATCAAATATGAGATTGGAGGTGTAAGTGAGTTCAGATACAAGTAGCCAGTCAGATTCTTTTTCCATGGTTTTGTATTCCAGCTAGATGACTTTGTAGAGTGACTTGCATATCTATCTGCAGTCAATTTTTGAGTCTATGATCTGGGAGATCTCATATTTGGTTTTGCCATATATCACAACTGATAGTGGTAGGAGTTCAGATCGACTGAGGAAAGTATTAGGCATTGTGGGCTTAAGTATGTACATGTAAAACACTGGATGGACAGTATGCATTGAACTTGAAAGATGGATCATAAAAGAGTAGGTACTGGCTTGACTAATAATTTCAAAAGGTTCTAGATATTTTTCAAACAGTTTTTTTGAAGGTCATGTAGTATAGAAAAACTAGGCTTTAATGAATTGTTAGGCATGGTTTATACTAGAAGACAAAAGCCCACATTAGGAGTTATATCAGATGCAGTTCACCCCAGGAGGTGAAAGTATGTGGAGTTAGCTTGGAAATACATAAAGTATGTAAACTTCATAAAATGAGCTCAGTGATACAAATCTGTTAAAATGACCTTGGCTTTAGTTTATGTGCTACATTGTCTGTCTGTTGCATGGTTGCAACTTCAGATGAATAAATGAAGTCTGAGATAGAAGTAAGTACTAATTTGGTATATTGCCATTGAATATCAGAGATCAAGTTCAATAAGAGTTATCTTCATTGATTATCAGACTAGCAAATTACAGTGTAACTACTAGTCTTATATACATGTCAGAGATATAGGAGATGCTCAAGATTTCAGTGTATTGCCCTGAGTAAAGGTTTCAGTAGTGAGACACTAACAGGAGCAAAATAGAAGAACTCTGCTATGAAAGACTGAGTTTGATAGAAGTATTCCTATCATGGAAGACTGGATATCAGGATTGTCACATCACTGCTGCATAGACATGTTACAAGAAGAGTGGCTATCATAGAAGATAGACTTGTCTTATGGATATTGTAATAATAGCATTACTACAGGGATATATCTTCAGAATAGGTGGACTTGATATATGATAGTATACTATAATATAACTGGACTATCTTTACTCTTGTTAGACATGGTTTACACCTTATTATCTGGGATCCAGTAGCATCTCAGAAGTCCAAAATAGGTAATTATGCATTATCTGAGAATGTGGAAGGCAGATTGGAATGACTTTCAGCTTCAGCTTATGTACTGCACTTCTACTAGTCATACAGGTCACATATTTCAGATTAGGACTTAGAAGCTTAGAGAATGGAAAACTATCAGAAGATAGCAAGATGTGTTGTTGCTAACACTAGGAGTGGGGTGTTAGTTTAAGTTGATTTTTAGGATATCTACTACAGTATAAAATATCAGATTATATACTAGTTAGTATACCTAGACTAGTTATCTAGAATGTAACTACTAAGTGAGTTACTCTGATTTATAGTGATTCTTAGATGTTAGAGGATGGAAATCTATGAAGTTAACTATAAGAGGACTGGCTCTTCCAGAACTTTTCTCTTTTATGTTTTTTGGCTGATCTGTGTTCTATGACCTTTTTCTACATCCACACTCATCCACTCATTTGATTTCCTATACTTTGGATCCCTTTAAGCTGTATACCAATATCTCCAACTATCTGGATATGTTATTAAACTCACTTTTACACACTCCCTTACTCTTCTGCAATACTCTGTAGTCTTCTGAAGTCTTCTAGTGTTATTTGCACATTCTCTTATCTGCTTTCCTATACTTTGGAAATACTTGCTAATAGCTCTCTTCCATTTTTGTTTCTCTATTCTAAACTGTTCCTGATTACCTAAGTATCATCATTCCTTGCTTATGTAATTCGAATTCTGACACATTAGAATGGACTTGTTAATATATAAAGTAGCTATCACCTTCAGGAATCTCTATTCTGTTCTCTTAGAATTTTATAGAGATTTGAAGTACTTGGCTCTTCTGCCCAGTTGCCCTAACATTAACCTAGATTATCAAGGATATCTAAGGTGGAATAAAGGAGTGTGATCTACACTAGAAGAGGTTGAAAAGTATAGATGAGAGAACATGAGTTATCTATGGGTTGGAACAGATAAGGTCAGAACATAGAATGTAACAACTCTTAACTTTTTATCCTTCAGTATATACACTTTTTCTTCTTTTAACACTAGCTCTCCTTCTACCTGCCACTCATCTTTTCTTAAGGTCTTCACTTCTACCTTCTTTATTTCTTCTACTACTCTAACTATCTCTTTGTTCTTTTCTCTAGCTATTTTTATTTTTTCTATTATATTTACTTTGGGTCCTTTTATTACTGGTTTTTTTAAATTACAAATCCATTCTTCTTTAATCAGTTTTTGATTTTCATTGTTCTTTTCTACTCTTACTTTTCAGTCTAGTTTTTTACTTAGTCTATTTACTTTTCCCATTTTTGTTCCAAATACATATTTTGAAATCAAATCAAATCTTGATAAATAAAGAGCCTATCTTGCTTGTCTACAATTTAATTTCTGTGCTTTCATGAAATATTCTAAGTTCTTGTGATTAGTTCAGACCTTGAACTCAAAATTTGTGCTATCTAACAAATATCTCTAGTTTTCCAACACTCTTATTATAGCTAATATTTTCTTATCATGAATTTTGTAGTTTCTCTCCATCTCATTGAGAAATTTTGAGAAATATGTAACAGGTTTCTATTGTCCATCCTCACATTCTATAGATAAAACCTCTCCTATTATATAATCTAATATATTAACTTCTATTCTTATTTTTTTAAACAAGTCTAGTGATACTAATACTAGTTCTTTTGTAAACATCTTCTTCAACTTCCTAAATGCCCTTTCTGTCAGAGTTGTGAACAAGGAACTTGATTTTATTCTATTTTCCTTTTCTTTTTCTTTTATTTTATTTTAAAGTCTTTTTCTTTTTCTTTATTTGAACATAGACAAAGAAGACAAAATGTGACATCATATGTCACAGCTACATAGGTCACATGCTCATATGATGTGATGGAACAACATAGAAAGTTCTAGAGATGATGATGTCATATGGTATAGATAACATATATTGACCTTAAAAAGAATACATGGCTATTAGGGTAGGGCTAAGGAAGTGTAGCACAGACTAACAGTAGTTCATATATAAGGTAGATAATTTGTACTTAGAAGCTCTATTGAGTTCTCTTGTATTACTCAATATAAGAGTGTGTTTTTTGCTTAACTCAAAGCTTAAGTTATAACACTTTCATGCTTCTCTGTCTAATCCTATTTCTGATTCTTCTTCACTAAGTTGTGTAATAGTCTAGCTATAGATGCAAAATCTTTAATGAACTACTGATAGTAGTTAGCTAGTCCCAAAAACTTCTATATATCCTTGACTCCATTAGAAGTTGGCCATTCCAACACTTCTTTCATCTTCTCTTTCTCCATCTTAATTCTCTTTGGTCCTATTACATTCTACTTCTCTTACTTTCCACTTATACTTCTCTAGTTATATATACAAATCATTTTCTGCCAGCCTTTTTACCACCCCTTCTACTACTATGTCATGTCTCTCTTCCTCCTCTGTTTCCACAATTACATTGTCAATGAAACTTGCCACCTTTCCAGTAATGACCAAATCCTATAGGATCTTATACATCATTGTTTGAAACATAGCTGAAGAATTGGTTAGTCCAAAGAATATAAATGTAGGTTCAAATGACCCTTCTGAAGTCATAAATGCCATTTTCCACATGTCCTCTGCATTTATCTATACATTATTATATCCCCATTGTCAATCTAACTTAGTAAATACTTTTTTTATACTAATGTTCTCTACAATATCTGAAATTAAAGGTAAAGGGAAATTATTCTTAATAGTCCATTCATTTAAATACTGATAGTTCTAAATCATATGCTTCTTACTATTCTTTTTTTTCACAAAAAATATTGGTGCTATTTGAGGTGACTTTGAGGGTCTAATATACCCTTTTCTCAATTATTCATCTATGAACTGATGCACCTCTCCTCTTTCTTCTCTTGACAATGGATACACCTTTCTCTTTCTTGGTACAAACTCTTTCTTCATATCTGTTGCATGATCTCACATCTTTTATGTTAGTATCCTCTCACTTGCTTTTTTTCTAAGGATGTGGATCTATTTGTAGAACCTTGGGGGAACTAGTTTCTTGGCTTCTTCTGACTTTGCCACTTCTTCCTCTTTATCCTAAATCTTCTATTCTTTTGCTATTCTTTTCATCTCCATCATTCTCTCCTTTTTTGGTTTTCTCCCCCCTCTTTCTTCGACTCCTTCTCTTTTTGTTTCTCTCCTTCTTCTTTCTTTTTCTCTTCCTCCTTCTGCTTTTACCATCACAGTTTTTGCTACTTCAGTCTCCACTGCTTCCCATATTTATCTGGATATCTTGTCATCTTTACTTCCCCTATTCTCCAGTCAATTTCAGAATTGTGATAAACAAGCTATGACATTTCTAAAATCATACTCCACTTTTGGTCTCTGATTATGTCTACTCTGTTCTCTCCCTATGCTCCTAATAATAAATATTAACTTCCACCATATGCTCAATTGGTTCTTCCTTGTTAAAGGAACCATCTACATATATATTAGCCTTTTTATTTTCTTCAACTTAAACCCCTGCTTTCTTGCAAACACTGAGCTCATTACCAATATCATTGTACTACTGTCCAATAATGCTCTCACTGTCACCTCTTTCTAAGTATCAATTCTCTCAAGTCCAATCTTCACCATTACTTCTCTTTGTATGTTTCCATTATCTAGCTTGCAGTAGAATATATTTTCCATTACTCTAGAGAGCATTACAAACCTATTAGGGCCTAGTCAAGGACTACCAGAATCTTCTCCTCTTTTAAATTGTCCCTTGCATTTTGATTGTTCCTATATTTGATTCTTCTTCCCTACCCCACAATTTCCGGGTTCCTATAGTTTCTTGCAAAATTTCCAAAACCTTCACAACTAAAACAATTTCTCCCTTAATCTATATTCATAGCATATAGATTTTACCTAGGTATAAACCCTGCCCACTATTGCAGGTGCACTATAACTGCACTTATTCTCTCTACTCCTTTTACTGGAACAGGTTCTACTGGCACCTGCTGTTATGATAGAAAATACTTTTTCATAAAAGAACATACTCTTATAGGGTTTTTAAGCATGTAAGACCTCTTCAAAGGCATTAGCAAGAAGACTTTATACTTTGAGATGATGCCTCAGACTCTTTTAGATAAACACCCACTTGAGAGACAGTGTGGTAGCTATTAATCAAACTGGATCTTGGGAAGATGAGGTTTTTAAAAATAAAAAATACTTGTACTTATAAAAAAACTAACTATAAAGTATGGATACTTATGAGCACAATTTGCATAGTTACAAATATTCAGATAATAGGATAAGACAGAAACACACTGTATCAGAAGCCAATAGAGTCTAGAATGGATTCATAAGTAAGGGCAGCCTATAGAAATGACTAAGAAGGAATAGAACAGGTGCTCACAAGCAGGAACCAATTATCAGCTTGATGTTGGGTTGTAAATAAAAAGAGGACCATGTGCTTGTAAGACCTTAAAAATCTTGCTTATAGTTTTGGTCTCTATTCTTTAGGTTTATTCTCTATATTTTTAGATTAATACATAAGCCATGAGTAAAATGAAGTAAGAGAGAGACCTCTTATCTGGATTTTCTACTTGTGAGTATTTTGATTTGCTATTTTCTTGAAGTGAGTATTGTTAGTATCTACTATCACTTTCAGATAAGTTTTGGAGAGTTCTAGTAGCCTAGAAAAGAATAGTGAGGTGAGTATCAGTTGGTATCTTTGGTCATAAGGTTTGACTTGAAGAATGTATTACCTGGGATATATAGTGTTGTTGGAAGCTCTTAAGAAGCTTTGTAATCTATTTACTAGATTTTTCAAAAATGTTTGTTATACAGTGTAAGGTTTACTGTTTAAGAGTAGATAAGTAGATGTTATTTGTTAATATAATTTTTAACTTTATCCTTTCACATTTATGAGAGCTCCTTTAAGAGTTTTATATGTCCTAATCTTATTTTATATTATTGTTTCTATTTTTTTTCTTAATTTCTAAAGCTGATATTATTCTCTTTGAATTTTTTAGTATACAGTTAAAAGCTAGTATTACATACTTGTTGCATCCTAGCATAATCTCTTTTCTACTTAACTACTATCTTTACTGTATCTCCTACCTCTTCAGCCAAACTTGAGGCTGTGGTAATTGTTGCCATTGTACCTTACCAGTATCTGCTAGTATGTTTACTCTTGGTATCAAAGACCCTGTCTCTCTTCTTTCTCTCAATTTCTCCTCTTCTCTCTTGCTTTCCCTTTAATATCAATCCAAATTTATTGCCCTCTTATATTCCTGCTCAATATTCTTAGGAGACATTCTGATTCTATCAGTTTTTCTTTGATCATCCTATTTATGCCCTGCTTAAACTCTTTCAGCATCTTTTAATATTACAAATTCCAAGCTTCTATTTTCCAGGTACTCCATTACATTTTCCTTCTAGATGTCTGCTAATCCTTTTTGTATATACAATAAAACCCATTGCACCTGCTCTTCCACTGACATATCTCTTGTTTTTATCCTAATGTGTTATGGTATGCTTGAACTCTTATATTTTCTTTTTTTTTCTTTGATTTGATTTCTCTTTGTTTTTTATTTTATTCTATATTTTATTTCTTGGACAATGAAGAGGTATATGACTGTGGTCACATGACATATCACATTGAAAGAAATAATATTTAGATTCAATTGGATAGTCTCCATACAGACAATTGGAAATGTTTTTGGAGAAAAACCTCAGTCAATATTCTTTTATTAGTACATGATTTGTGATTGCTTTTGTCACTCTTGTGCCCAAAGAGTCTGAATAGCCTACTAATTTTAGCCAAGGACCACTTTTCATATAAGTGGGTTTAATAGAAAGATGATTTTTATTAAGTAAATTGAGAAAATAATTCCCCTTGAAGTCAGATGCTTGGAAAGTTATCTACAACTTGTGAATGATTGCATTGTTTTCTTCTTTTATATTGAAATCCTATAATGATTTACATGGAAAAAAAGGTCTGAGGTTAAATTATTTAGTTTTTTTGTTAAAAATCACATGATATGTCCATTTGGCTTTGCTAGAGCAGTTCCAAAAGTCAATTGAATTGTCAGAGTTCCTTTGAAAGAACTCTCTAAGATCTTGTGCTATAGTGATGGACTATATTTGGTAAGAATAAGTCAATGAGTCAAATATTTTCTTGGCCAAATAAATAGTATCAGTTACTACTATAATACACAATATGTTAGTGACATAGATTGCTTAATTAGTTCCACATTTGATAGCAAATAATTTAGCCTTCATTGTAATAATGTTAATAGCATGATGAATAATCTTAGCCACAATATTGTGACCACAGTAAATATGTGAAATTGATATAGCAATGTTGTTTTTGATACTAGCATCTGATATGACAATAACAATTTTGGAATCTTATAGAGAATCTTCAAAGACTTTATCAAGTTTGCAGAGGTGGGCATTCTTGACTTCATTGTTTTTTTGATCTACAGAGTTAAAAAAAATTATTTTGAAAAGTATCTACTAGACAGAAACCAGAAGACAATTCTTTATGTAAACAGTTGAAGGAAGGAAGAATACTATTAAGATGATTATTAGCATCTACAATAGAGCTTTTAATTTTGAGTCTTTGTTTGAGGGTTATTTTATCCAACAAAAGATAATGCAGTATTGAGTTCAAAGTGAGATGGCATTCAAGCAATGACTTGATAGTATAATTAGAAGATAGAAATACTATTTTCATCTGATGATGACTACTAAGTTTGTCCAGATGTAGATGACTAAGAATAAGGCTAGCAATGGCCTCAATTCCCCAGGTAGGAGAAGTATAAAAAGTGCCAGTGATCTATAGGATAGCTCTTTGTTGTATTTTTCCAAGTTCTTTGAGTGAATAAGATAAAGGGACACTTTTGAAGTACTACAGAGGAAAGTCATAAAGTGTGATTGGAGGAATGTAAGTATAATATAAGAGTTGTTTATGGAATAGTGACAGATCTCTTATAAAATTGCCTAGTATTTTCATGCCTTTGATCATAGAGAGGGCTTTATAGAAATAAGTGTGGATGTGTTGATAAAAGAAGAGTTTCTTGTTGAAGATAAAGTCAAGATATTTCCAAGTATTCTTTGGTCAAAGAATAGAGCTTCCTAGAGAGGTTGAAGTTTTTAGTAAATCTAGAAAAGTGAAAGATTTCCAACCTTCCATACTCAACTATAAGTCTGGCTTAATCAAAGAGAGAAGTAATGATGTTACAACTACAAAAAAGAATAGTGTTTGATTTCTTGAAAGATTTTTCCTATGAAATAAAAAGACCATCATTCACAAAAGATAAGAATGAAACAGCCATATTTTGCAAAAGGTTTTTTGATCTTTTTTCAAAGATGTGAAAGATAGGAGCAATATATAAAGCAGATAAAATTGGAGAGAGGGTGTACTCTTGTCTTACATTTACATCTTCTCTAAAGAAAGGTAAGACAAAATTGTTCCATATGTACTGTGTTTTTCTATCTATTAAATAGTTAGAAAAGAAAGACAAAATTCTAGAGTTGAAACTAGCTTTATTCAGAATCATAGGAAAAATTTGGTAATTCAGAAAAGGGAAAAATTGGGCTATATCAAAGGCCAGAGTGCTGGTTTGAAGACTTTTGACCTAGCCCAAATAGATGAAATAAGTAAGAACAACATCTGCATCAGTTATTGATCATTGTTTGAGTCTACCTAATTGATTTGGATAAATGAAATTTGATGCAATGGATTAGTATTGAAGTTTCTCACCAATGACTTTTTTGATGAGTTTTCCTAGTGTATTGAGGGAAATAATTGGCTGAAACATCTTGGGGAGTCATACAACACTTTATTAGGTTTTTGAATGATAATCAAAATAGACATCTTGAAATGTGAAGACCAATAACCAAGATCAATACACATGTCAGTGATATTGATAATATTAGATAGACACTTATCATTGTTTAGAACAACTTTAAGATGTCTCTAAGAGATCTAGTCAGGGCCTGGAGTGAAAGAATTGCTGCATTTTTTAATCACATTTCTAAATTCCTCTTTAGAGAAACTTGGCCATTCTAATAAGGGTTTTAATAGAATTTTATCTAATAATCATATATTCACTCGATGTTTTTGTGCTGAATTAAAAGTCTGGTGAAGTGCTTGCTATAAATCTTTGAGCTCAATACAAGAATGTTCATTATATTTGAGAGCTTCAGTAGCTGGAAGTTTATGCTTCTTGACCTAGTTCATGAGATCCCAGAGTCTCTTGTTTTTCAACGCAACTTCTTAAATCCTGTCATTAAAGAAAGTATGTTTGGTTTTCTTAATAAACCTCTTGAATTCTTTCTAATTCTCTAGTGACTTGTAGGATTATATGTTGTGGCAACCACTTATCACAATGACAAATGATTGTACAAGGCAGTAAATCTCTTAAAGTGGGATATCAAGTGGGGAATTTACAAGAGAACTCAACAAGGAATCTCTTCTTAATTAGAGTCCTATATATACAAAGTCCTCATGATCTGTGCTACTAATAATTAACCCTGCCCTTATGTCCATGCTCCTTTCTCATGTTCACCTCAAGGCCACTATGTTGTATACATGTGCCCTGACATTATCTTCCAGATCCTTCTACTACCTTCTAGGCCTTATGATGTCACGTCATGTGACTGTGATGTCACATGCCTCTTCATCGTCCAAAAGAAAAGAAAAAGAAAACAAAATCCCTATAAAATTAGAAAATAAAAGAAAAAGAAAATAAAAATTGTTCATGTC
>Ga0157357_1001281_pt1 | contig 10479 bp, 10 predicted proteins | sample AttcapACBM1_FD_111485 | JGI IMG/M metagenome (GOLD analysis project Ga0157357, IMG submission 111485) | Fungus gardens microbial communities from leaf cutter ant in Botucatu, State of Sao Paulo, Brazil - Atta capiguara ACBM1 | ecosystem: Host-associated > Fungi > Mycelium > Unclassified ... | reverse complement strand
GTGCCCGGAGCGCTTTATAAAAAAGAGGCGCCGGCGGCGCTATACTGCTATATTAAAGAGAGAATCAGGAGCCTCCTGCATGTATTCCCTGTTTAAAACGATTGACCTTGTGCTGAATTTTTATCTCTTCGTCCTGATCGGCGCTGCGGTTTTTTCCTGGCTTTATGCCTTCCATATTGTGAACCCGCATAATGCGGTTGTGCGCACCATTGGCCGCTTCTTTTATGCTATGACAGAGCCGCTTCTGCGGCCGATACGCCGTATTTTGCCCAATTTCGGCTCTGTTGATATTTCGCCTTTGGTCGTTTTCCTCATTATCTTTTTTATTCAAAATTTTATGTGGAGCACGCTTTATCCGCTTGTCACATAATCCGCGAGCGGTGCAAGCCGCCAATGCCGCCAAAAACGCAGCGCATGAGCCGCCGGCACACTTCTTTCGGGAAGATAAAGCGGGGCTGGTGCTTTTTGTCCGCCTTACCCCCAAAGCCGGGAAAAACGCCGTTGCCGGCCTGTTTGCTCAGGCTGACGGGCGGCATTATCTCAATATCCAGCTACGCGCCGTGCCGGCAAAGGGTGAGGCCAATCAAGCGCTGATCCGCTTTTTGAGCAAAAGCCTGAATATAGCAGCGCAGGATATTCAGCTTACCCGCGGCCACACGGCGCGCTTTAAGCAGCTCATGCTGCGCGGCGATATAATAAAGCTGCGCGAAAAACTCGCCGCCTTAACCGCCTGAATACCGGCCATAAAGCGCCGGGCCGCCTGTGGTAGTATATTTATGCCATTTACCGGCGGGGATTATACAGTGACATCAGGCAGTCAGGACATACAATCCCGGCGCCATGAGCGGCAGGCGCGAGCAGAAAAGCTCATGCGGCAATATGCTATTGATAATAAACATGATACCGGGCTGCTGGCTGATTGTCTGGATAGAGACTTTGCTAATATCCCTGCCCGTATCCGCGCCAAACAGGCAAGGGCGCGGCGCAATGCGCGCCTTGCCGTCCAGGCCGGCCGGCAAACCGGCAGGCACAAGCGCGGAATATTATTCCTGCCGGGTAGAGAAGCGCGAAAAATCACTGCACTTCCTTACCACATCAGCGCGACCTTGTTTCGGCCGCGGTAGAGAAGCGCGAAAAACCGCTGCATTTCCTTACCACTATGCAAGAGCGGCCAAGGCTGAGAAGCCGCAATTTTGCCTGCCGCTTATAACGCAGCCACGCCTCCAGACAAGACGGCGCAGAGCCTAATATACCAACCCGATGCCGTGTCGCACCGGGCCGCCAAAAGGCCTGATTCTGCCTGTAACCAGCCTGCTCCTCAGATGTATCAGCCTGTCCGGCTTGCTTATTGTAATTCCTGCCGTGTTTCTGACAGGGTAAAAACCGCGCTATAGTGCTGCCGTTACTGCCTTTAAACCACCGGCGCGCATAATAATTGAGCCGGGATAAGAACGCAAGGCCGGGCGCTGCCGCGCTCTTATCTTCCGGCCGACCGGCACTATTCAGCCTTGGGCACGCCGGATCTTGCCCCGGTTTGCCTCACCGGCGCGGCCCGGCTACCGCCTCAGATGCAATACCGCCGCGGCGCTCTGCCACAGATAAAAGGATAGCAGCCCCAGCTAAAGCGCAGAACAGCCACACACCGGCCGCACCACTGCCCCTGAACAGCTCTGCCCGGGCAGCGCGCCCTGCTATTCTCAAGGCTGCGCCGCGGCTGCAGACCGCAATTTTGCCGCTATTGGCGCAAATTCGGCGGCTATTTGCTGATATATAGCGCGTTTGAAAGCAATAATATGCTCGGCTATGGCCGCCAGATCGCGCCATTCCCAGGCGTCAAATTCCGTCTCATTGCCGGCCGGCGGCGGGTTAATAGTGATTTCGCTGTCATCGCCGGTTAATAAAAAGGCAAACCATTTTTGCTTTTGCCCGCGATAGCGGCCGCCCAGCGGCTTTTTCCCCTGTTTGCCGGCCAGCCAGGCCGCCGGCAATTCATAAGACAGCCAATCACGCATTTCGGCCAGCATTTCGGCCGACTGCACCCCCGTTTCTTCCCATAATTCCCGCCGCGCCGCCGCTAACGGCTCCTCCCCCGCTTCTATCCCGCCTTGCGGTAATTGCCACAAGCCTTCTGCCTCCCGCGCCAAAGAGCGGCTTTTGCGCAAGCGGCGCCCCACCCAAACCTGCCCTTGCCGGTTAAACAGGGCAATGCCGACACAAGGCCGCAGCGGCAACAAGACTTCACGCCCGGCTTTTACTGTATCCATTATCGCCTTACTCCGCCCTTACCCTCTGGCCGATCTTTATGGCTCTCGGCCTATAGCCGCCGGCCTTGGCGCGCCGCGCGCCGCCAGACAGCCGGCAAACGGCGGCGCTGATGCGCAACCCCGGCACTCTGCCCGCCGCGCCGCCGGCGCTGCCGCAGGCAGCGGCCCGGCCGTCGCTATTCCGCCTCAGGCTGCGCGCCGCCGGCGCCAGGCTTATTATCGTCCGCCTTATCCGGCTTGCCCAGCATGGCCTGTTTTAGCACATCTTTAGCGGGATCCGGCGGAAAAGCAGGATTTTTTTCTACCCCTTGCAGCAGTTTTACGGCTTTTTGCAGTTGGATATCGTCCTTGCTGTTCAGCGGCACATAGGCTGCCGAGCCGGAGCCTTTATCCGTCTCTTCATTGCCTTTAATATGGCCCTGCAATTCCGATTCACCGAAATTGACATTATAGCCCTGCAAATCCTTGGGCAAAGGCTGGTCTACCTTAATATCCGGGGTTATTCCCTTCCCCTGGATAGAACGGCCGGACGGCGTATAATACAGCGCCGTTGTCAAACGCAGAGCGCCATTATCGTCCCCCAGCGGGATAATTGTCTGCACACTGCCCTTGCCGAAAGATTGCGTGCCCAGCACGGTAGCGCGGCGATGATCCTGCAAGGCTCCGGCAACAATTTCTGAAGCGCTGGCCGAGCCGCCATTGATCAACACAATAACCGGCTTGCCGCGGGTTAAATCACCGGCGCGAGCGTCATAGCGGATAATATCGCCCGGATTGCGCCCGCGAATGGAAACAACCTCACCTTTATTCAAAAAGACATCAGAAACCGCCACCGCCTGATTAAGCAGGCCGCCGGGATTAAGGCGCAAATCAACAATATAGCCTTTCAGCCGGCCGGCCGGCACTTTGGCCTGAATATCGGCAATAGCCCTGGCCAGATCTTCATAAGCGCGGCCGGTAAACTGGGTAATGCGCAAATAGCCTATATCACCGTCTTCCACCCGGTATTTCACCGCTTTCACTTTAATGACAGCGCGCGTCAAGCTCATATCTATCGGCTTGGTCACCCCTTTGCGCAGCAAGGTCAGCTTTACCTGTGTCCCGGCTTTGCCGCGCATTTTATCGACCGCATCGGTCAAATTCAGCCCGCGGACAGATTTGCCGTCTACCTTGATAATGAGATCGCCGGCCATAATACCGGCTTTGGCCGCCGGCGTATCATCAATCGGCGCAATAACCTTGATCGCCTCTTTATCGGCGGTAACCTCCAGCCCCAGGCCGCCAAATTCCCCTTTTGTGGTTTCGTTCAAATCCTTGGAGGCTTCGGCATTCATATAGGAAGAATGCGGATCCAGCGAGGTCAGCATGCCGTTAATGGCATTTTCCACCATTTTTTTGTCATCAGGCCTGGTGACATATTGCATGCGCACACGCTCAAAGACATCGCCAAACAAAGCAAGGCTGCGATATGTCCCGGCATTGTCATCAACCGGGCCGGTTTTGGGGGCGGCAAAAGAATGCACCATAAACATGGAAGCCACACCCACAACAGCGCCCGCCAGAACATATTGCAATTTACGAAACATCGGCCCTCTTTCTTCCTTTGTCCGGCGTCTTCCGCCTGTTTGTCACCGGCCCGGCCCGGCCGCCCACCATAAAGCGGGGTCAAGCGGCTTGCCGTCTTTCCTGATTTCCACATAAAGCTGCGGCGCCGCTTTATGTATCATAAGGCCGCCTTTATCGGCAAGCAACAGATTTTCCATATTTCCTACCGGTTCACCTTGCAACAGGAATTGCTCCGGCGCAACATGAATTTGCGCCATACCGGCCAAAACAATATAATAATTGTCTCCGGCGTCTATAATCACAAGCTGGCCGTAAGAGCGAAAGCGCCCGGCATAACGCACCACCCCCTCGGCCGGCGCCAGCACTATTGCCGCCGGCGCCGTTTCCATTATTTCGCCATGCAGCCGCCGCCCGGCGGCCGTCTGGCCAAAACCGGCCAGCCGCCGCCCGGCAACCGGCCGCGGCAACAGCCCGCGCAAGCCGGAAAACGGCACTTCCACCTGCATGGCTCCGGCCACAGACGCGCCGCCGCCCGGCAGAGATTTGCTGATTTCCGCCAGTAAATCCTGCAAATTCTGCGCCTTTGCCGCCAGGCTCCTGCGCTTTTCCTCTTCTTCCCGCCAGCTTTTCTGCTTTTGCTTTTGCAACTGCTTTTTTTCTTCCAGCAGCAGGCTTAAGCGCATATGCTCGCCGGCCTGATCTTCGCGATCCCGGTGCAGATTTTCCTGCGCCTCATTAAGCTCTGCTGCCAGGCGGCTGAGCGCGTTGAGCCGCGCCCGCACCGCCGCCGCGCGGGCGCGCATTTGCGGCAACAGCGCCGAAAGCAGCAGCGCCGCCTGCAGAGATTGCCGCCTGTCTTCAGCCCGGACAAACAAAACCGGCGGCGGGTTAAGGCTCAATTTCTCCAGCCCGGCCAGAATTTCCGCCGTTTCCGCCTGCCTTTTGTCCAGCGCGGCGCGCTGCTCTTCCTCCTGCTGCGCCAGGCGGCGCAAATGCGCAATCCCGGCCGTAATCCTGCCCAGGCTTGCCTGCTCGGCCTGCGCCGCTGCGGCCAAAGCGCGGCTCAAGCGTTTCTGATCGGTGCCCAGCGCCTGCAATTCAGCCTTTAAAGCCGCGCTGCGCTCGGCTGAGAGCTGTAAAGCGTCCTGCGCCGCTGTTAAAGCAGATTGCGCCGCCTGTCTTTCCTGTCCTGCCGTTTTTGCCCCGGCCGCTGCCGGCTCGGCCGCTGCCGCGGCAGGCCCGGCAGCAAACAGCAAAGCCGCCGCCCAGAACAGAGCGCAACGCCGCTGCGGCGGACAAAAAAAACCGATCCGGCCATGCCCCTGCTTTGCCACCTTCTCACTGCCTTTGACTCTTTGGCCGCGCCCCGCCGGCGGCGGCCTTAATCGCGATGATACGGGTGCCCGGCCAAAATCAGAGCCGCGCGATAAAGCTGCTCAATCAGCATAATGCGCGCCAGCCGGTGCGGCCAGGTCATCGCGCCAAAAGCCAGCAGCCTGTCGGCCTTTTCCCGCAGGCTTGCGGCAAAGCCGTCCGGCCCGCCCAGAGCCAGCAGCAGATTTTGCCGCCCTTGATCGCGCCATTGCTGTAAATTTTGGGCAAAAGCGCGAGACGACAGAGTATCGCCGCGCTCGTCCAGCGCGACAAGCAGGCTGCCGGGCTTTAAAGCGGCCTGCACAGCGGCGGCTTCTTCCTTTTTGCGCTGCTCCGCCGTTGCCGCGCGGCTTTCCCCAATAGCGCGCACACCGTCAAAATGCAGGCCGACAGGCAAAGCCGCCCGGGCAAAGCGCTCGCTGTAAAGGCCGGCCAGATCGGCTTCTGCTCCCTTTTTCAGGCGGCCAACGGCAAAAATCGCAATATTCATAATCTGCCCTGTCTTATCCCCAGCCTGCCGCACCCCGGCCGCTCTTGCCGCCGCGCCAAACCGGGGCGGCAAGGGCGGTCTTTTCACCGGCTTTATTCCGGCCGCCGGTTTGGCCGCTGCCGCGCTCGCATACGGCCGCCATTTATTCTTCGGCCGCCGCTGACGGGCTGCTCACCGGCTCCCACATCGTTTCCAGCCGATAAAAAGCGCGTATTTCCGGCCGGAAAAGATGAACAATAATATCCCCCGCATCAAGCAGGATCCAGTCGGCGCTGCCCAGCCCCTCAACCCGGACAGAGCCGCCGCAAAGACTCTTCAGCCTTACGGCCAGCCGGTCGGCCAGCGCCGCCAGATGCCGCGCCGAAGTGCCAGCGGCAATTACCATATAATCGGCCAGAGCCGAACGGGCGGCAATATCCAGCACGACAATATTTTCGGCCTTGCCGTCAGCCAATATGGCGCGTATCGCCGCGAGCGCAGCCGGCACAGAGGCCGCCTTGTCTCCCCCCTGTTGCTGCCCCGCCTGCCCTTCTGCCTGAATATCCCCGCCGGTTACTGCCTGTGCTGCGCCTGTTATCATGCCTGTCCTGTCTTGCTGTTGCTGTTTATGCCCTGTCTTGAAAGCTTTATCTATATAGGCACCGCCGGCACCGGCTGCAAGCGCCGCTTTACCGGCCTTTCGGCTCCGGTCTTCGCGCCTGTTGCCGCCGCAGCATGGTGGAAGACAAAGCCGAGCGCCGCCCATGGATAAACAGCCAGGCCGGCGCTTTATGCCCGACAAGGCCTGCCGCCGCTTTTTCGTCCAGACGGGCGGCGGCAAATTCCTGCGCGGCCGGAGCATGGACAGCCGCGCTGAAATGCGGCCGGTCTATCACCGCAATCGGCAAGGTTTGCATAATCCGGCGCCAGTCCTGCCATAAATGAAAATCGGCCAGATTATCAGCCCCCATCAGCCAGACAAAACGGGTCTGCGGATTAGCCTCAACAATAAAACGCAGCATAGCGCTCGAGCCGGTCGCCGGCAGTTCCGCCTCAAACGCGGTTACCTGAATGCGAGGATCGGTTATCAAAGCTTCGCTGGCGGCGATCCGCTCGACCGCCGGCGCCAGCCCGCTTTTATCTTTCAGCGGATTACCGGGAGAAACAAGCCACCAGACATAATCCAGCCGCAAAACCTGCAAAGCGGTTTCCGCCGCCAGCACATGGCCGGCATGCGGCGGGTTGAAAGAGCCGCCATAAAGGCCGACAGCCTTGCCGGCAGTGCCGCCGCCCGGCCCGGACAGCCCCTGATCCTGCATCGGCACACGCCGATATTGCGCCGCCACACGGCCTGCCTCAGGCGCCATTGCCCTGCTCCTTCTTCCTTTTAACCGGCAAAAGCGGGTTATTACAAGCTTTCCCGGCGCGTATTACCCCGCCGGCGGCCGCCCCTTCCGCTGCGGCAGGGGGATATGGTGAAGCGGCGCGGCAGCCCCCTGCCCGGCCGCCAGCAGCCTGGCTTTATTGCGCCCGGCCGGCGCTTTTGCGCTTTTGTCACCCCGGCGGCGGCCGGCCTCTGCCGTTACCGCAGCGCCCGGCCCCGGCGGCCGCGCTTGCGGCAGGGGCACAACAGCCGCAGCAGCCCGGGCGGCGGGCGCGCCGGCGCTGCTTGCGGCCTCATGGCCGGCGGCCGGCAGCGGCTTGGCCGCGGGAATCGGCGCAATATCGCTTAAAGCCTGTAAAGCGCGGCTGGTCAAGCCTGTTTCCGCCCTGTCCGGCGGAGCATAAGCCAGCAGGGCATTGTTCCCGCTGTTTCCGGCTGTGTTGACCGTATTTTTAAACCGCGGAACAGGAATAAAGGCCGCTTTACTGTCGGCTTCATCAAGCAGCTCTTCCGCCTCGGCCGCCAGAACCGGCGCCGCTGCCGGTATCGGCACCCGGGCAAAAGCAAAAATCGCCGGAGCGGGCGCAACCGGCGCCAGAACCGGCGGCAGCGCGCCGGCATTATCGCCATAGCGGCCGGCGGGCAAATGGCCGTCTGCCGCCGCCAGCGCCGCCTGCTGCGGCGACAGGCCGGCCAGCAGCGCCCGGGCAGAAACAGCCGGCACAGCCGCCGCGCCGCGCTGTTTATATTCTGCCGCCGCGTCCTCATAATGCGGCAGCGGCCGGCCGTCACTCGGCACATGCAGGCTTTTGCCGTCCGGGAACAGGGCGGCAAGCGCCTGACGGCTCATACGCGGCCAATGGCGCACCGAGCCGACATCAACATGCACAAAAGGCGAAGCCGAGGCAGGATAATAGCCAATGCCGCCGCCCTGTAATTTTAGCGCCAGAGCGCGCAAATAAGCGGGGCTGGTATCCGGCAGGTAAAAATCCATCGCCTGGCCTTCCATATGGCGGCTGTGCCGGGCCACTGTGCCGGCAGGAGCGCCAAGGCGCAGCATGGCATTGGTTTGCGGCGAGCGATAACCGGAAACCACATGAATATAGTCTTTTGAGCCGCTTAAGCGATAAATCTGCCAGACGAGATCAAACAGGCGCGGATCCATGGCAACAGGCTCATTCCGCCGCCAGTCACGCAGAATATAGTTCAACCGGCGCAGGCCGCTGCGCACATAGCGGCCGTTTTGTTTGAAGACAATCTCATCTTTTTCCTGCGTCTGGACAAAATAGATTTTCAGCGCGCGCGTGTCGCTGTCGCGGTGCTGCGCCGCGGCCAGGGGAGTAAGCAGCATATAAACCAGCCCGGATACCAGCCAGAAAAAAGCCACCGGCAGGCTTTTGCCCCGCCGCCGCCTGCTGCCCAAAAACCAAGCTGCCATATTACGCCGCACCCTTTGACCGGGCGGAGCCAGGCCCGGCGCGCCTGCGCCCGGCTTGCGCCGCCCAATATTACTGCAAGAGCCTATTATGCCGGAAAAATATTAACACCCCGTCAACACGGCCGGCGCGCCCGGACCGCGCCAAACCGGCGACAAAAGGCCTCCTGTTATTATTTATCCGGATAAAGGCCATAATCTTCCAGCTTGCGATAAAGGGTTGAGCGGCCTATTTTCAGCCGCCGGGCCACTTCGCTTATTTTGCCGCGATAACGCTGCATAGCCTCCAGAATGGCGCTTTTTTCTATCTCCTCCAGCGGTTTTATATGGCCGGCAGCGTCATAAAATATGCGGCCGGACACAGCGCTGTCGCCCAGGGCGGCAGGCTCTCCCTCTTCGCGCGCCAACTGGGGGAAGTCGCGCGCCGTCAAAAGCCGCCCATCGCTCGACAATACCGCGCGAAACAGCATATTTTCCAGCTCGGCAAAATTGCCCGGCCAGTCATATTGGCTCAACAGCGCCATGGCCGCGCCGCTAATGCCGCCGGCCGGGCTGCGCCCGGTTTCGCCGACAATGCGCGCCAGCGCGGCGCGGGCAATGGCGGGTATATCCTCACGCCGGCTGCGCAAGGGCGGCAGATGCAAAGGCTGGCCGCCAAGCCGTTTATAAAGACCGGTGGAAAAAGAGCCTTCAGCCACCAGCTCTTCCAGATCGGCCGCTGCCGTAGCCATAAGCCGGAAGCTTTGGCCGCCGCCGGCGCCGCCGCGCCGCGCCGTCATATGCCCGTTTTCCACCTGCTGCTCAATAAAATGCAGCAACTGCGCCTGCCCGCTTTTATCCAGCCGGTCAATATTGCCAAAGCATAAGCTGCCGCCGGCGGCTTCGGCGCTTTTTTGCTCCAGCTCTGCTTTATCCGGCAGGCCGGCGCCGGTTTCTCCCAGGGCTGAGGCGCAGGCGATAAAGATAAAAGGCGCTGCGGCGCCGCTTTGGCTGTTTTTGTCAGCCGGCGCCCGGCCTGACCGGCCTTCTTCATGAATAGCGCGCGCCAGCCGCCGCCGGCCGCTCGCCTCTTCTCCGCAAATCAGCACCATAGCGCCGGTCTGCGCCGCCGCTTTGGCCTTTGCCAATACGGCCTGCATGGCGGCGCTGCCGGAATGCCATTGCGACACGGCGGGCGGCCTTTCCCGCCCGGCCGGCACAGAGCGGCGAAGCTCCCGCCGCAACATGGATTTTTGCAATATAGTGCCGACAGACAGCGTCAGGCGGTTAACCGATACCGGATAAATGAGAAAATCATCAGCTCCCGCCGCCATAGCGCGGCGCAGACGCTCATCTTCCTCGCCGCCGGAAAGAGCAATAATCGGCATTTTTGCCCCGGCGGCGCGAATAGCGGCAATAAAATCCACATTGCTGATATCCGTCATTTCCACATCAATCAGCGCCAGGGCAATATTTTGCCGCCGTTTCAGCAATTCGGCCGTGCGCGCTCCGCTTTCCGCCTCAATAATATGATAACCGGCAGAAATAAGAGGCAAAGCCAGTTTTGCCCGCTTGACCGCATCTTCCCCCGCAATCAGCACCGAAATCGTCATAAAAGCTACGCCTTTTTGCCTTGAAAAGGATAATCCCGCACCTGTCAGGCGATAAACCGCCGCGGCCGCAAACCGGGCAAGGCATGCCGCAGCATCGGACGCGCTAACAGCATATTTATGGCAGACATGTTTTATGGAAAGGCATAGCCCCTGATGAAAACCGCCGCGCCCGCGCCGGCCGCCGCCGCGCGGCAAGCATAAAGGCCAAAAGCGCCGCCGGCCATAAAAGCCGGCAAGACAGCGGGAAAAGCCGTTTTTTCAATAATAATTCCTCATATTTTGTTAAAAAATCCGATTCAGCCCTAGCAAAACCGGCAGAAAAGTCGTAATTATGAAAGGCTTTATGCTCCTTGCCCGCCGGCGGCAGCCGGGCTGTTTTTCCAATTATGTTTCCG
>Ga0157357_1001277_pt1 | contig 10502 bp, 8 predicted proteins | sample AttcapACBM1_FD_111485 | JGI IMG/M metagenome (GOLD analysis project Ga0157357, IMG submission 111485) | Fungus gardens microbial communities from leaf cutter ant in Botucatu, State of Sao Paulo, Brazil - Atta capiguara ACBM1 | ecosystem: Host-associated > Fungi > Mycelium > Unclassified ... | reverse complement strand
GAGTAAGGAATGTGTATAAGTGGTAAAGCGTAAAGATACAGGACTGTATCTATGCTATATATACTACTAGTCCTTAGAACAATAAGGTGTATATGAGGTAGAATACATAAGGATAATATGAGAAAACAATGAGGATCAGGCTAGGTTATAGCACCTACTACATGAAGCGCTGACTGAGACTTCTATGGCACAGCCAATTGTGTTGTCATACCCTTTGCCCATGTCCATGCTGTCTCCAGGAGGCATCAATCATAACAACATATTATACAATTTATCTTTAGAAACTTCTTTTAGAATTTTCTAAAGATAAAAACTATCTTAAATATCTTTATATACTAGATTGTTGCTTACATAATTTTAGAATGATTATACTTTATCTGAAAAACTAGATTAGCTTAGAAGCTGAGAGTTATATAGACTAGTCTTATATTACAAACTTAAGATCTTAGAGCTATTCAAAAGAAAGTACCTTGGATTAGGTAATCACAAGAGAACTTAATGAAGTTCCTGGTACAGAACTGTCTATCTTATATACACTAAGTTACTGGTCTGTATTATAATACTATTAAAATACTTATCTTAAAGATCATATATTATTCTTAAGATCAACATATATCAAATATGTTGTAGTAATGTTTTTTTCTTCTAGAATCTTCTACTATTTTTATTGTAATACATGATCATGTGACTGTATAGCTGTGACATGTAATGTTATGCTAACCCTAACCCTAAGTCCCAAAATAAAAAATAAAAGGAAAATAAAGTAAAAATAAGAGAGAGAAATAAAATTGTTAAGTTTATCATTCACAATTCTGATATCTTGTTAGAAATAAATTACACTCATTAGATGAGTTTATAGGTGTTATACAAAAGAGTTAGATAAAGTGGGATACTTATCTAAAAATAGACCAAGTTGGTCCAAGATAGAAAATATGAGATGGATGATAACCTTAGCTTTAACTTGTAAGTTGTATCTAACTATCCATTATACAGTTGTAATTTTAAGATAGATAGACTCAAGTCCATATATTATATTTACTAGTTTTAAATATAAGTACTGAATTTCTAAGAATAATAGGAAAGTTAGATAACTACTTTATACAGCTATCTGCAAAGTGATTAATGATTGGAATAAAGAAGGTGATCCACTCTAGAAGAGAATGTATCAAATATGAGTTGGTATTAGAGGTAATTCACACTTACCAATAATATTCACAAATATAGTACAAAAGACAGAATAGAAGAGTAGACTTAGCAATATAAAGGAGTAGAGAGAACTAAAAGTGGTACTATACAGATAATCAATCTTGGATTTAATAGATAATATTGTGCCTAGCCTATTTATTGTATGGTTATAATTTTGGATAATGGGAGTTCAAATGAGTATAGTATAAGTCTAAGTTACTTATCAGACTAAGAAACTGTATATGATAGCCAATATTCTTAAATATGTAAATGTTAATCTAATAATGTTCTACTGTTGCATATACTCTGGTGTCATGGTACACTCTTATATTTTATTTTGATATTCTTTTCTTATCATCTATTTTCTTTGATTTAATTTTTCTTTTTCTTTTATTTTTTGGACAATGAAGAAATATGTGACTGCAGTCACATGATGCATCACATTATGTAATGTTATAGGTCTGGAACATAGTAGAAGAGACCAGAACAATGATATTTGAGGTATAGTTGCAATATGTTTGTCTTGTAGTAACAGTATAGTAGACTTATAAACAATATATAGGATAGAACTTGTAATAGTAGTATATATAGTGTAGGAATATATTAGGAACTCCTTGTTGAGTTCTCTTGTAATTCTCATGAGACTTTTTGTGATATAAGACTACTTAGTGTACTATTGACTGTTTTGGGTAGTGGTTGCCACAACATCTGGGTTGTCAGGCACTACAGGAGTCATTGTTCAGAGCTCTATGGAATTAATGAAGAATGCAAGGTTTGGTCCTCAGGTTGATGGATAGTTGAAATAGAGTGTGATCTGCACTAGAAGAGGGTGGAAAGAGTGTGAATGTCAGATGGTATGTGACAGTTGGCCATTATTATGGATGGGTGGCAGATGATCTCAGACTGGTATTGTTATGATGCATATGAGGACTAACATTTTTCTTTTTCTTTTATCTATTTTTCTTGATTTTATATATTTTTTCTTTTGAATTTCTTTTTCTTTTTATTGATGATGAAGAGGTATGTGACTGCAGTCACATGACATGTCACATGATGTGAGATCATAGGCCTAGAGCAGGCTAGAGTGGACTAGATGGATGATGTCAAGAAGTATGTTAATTGCATGGCTATCTCATGGTGTACACATGGTGCACTCATGGATAATGCATGGACATTAGGGCAGGAGTAATTATTTGTAGCACAAACCATGTGTAACTTATATAAATAGGGTAGCAATTCAGCAGAGACTTCTTGTTGAGTTCTCTTGTGATCCCCACATTGATAGCCTACTGAGAGCTTTGCTGCCTTGTGTGATTATTGGTCTTTGTGACTAGTGGTTGCCACAACAGGTATGTGACAAGCCTAGGCTTTATGAATCTTTTATCAATACTTGATTTCCTTAATGCTTGCTACAAAGAGCCTGCTATATAGTATGCTTTGTGAACTATAGAGGGTAAGCTGACACAAAAGTCTGATTGTTGTTGTCATCTGTTTATGACCGAATTCTACTGTGGTATTTTAAACTCAGTTCATTTCTACTGGTTGGTTTGGTTTATCTCAACCATTGAACTGCTATCTTAGTTCGCCAGGTCAAATGGGTGAGAACCGTTGACTTCTATATTTCGGGCTCTAAGTAGACCAGTGGGAACCTTATTTACCAAGTTATACATCTAATATTACTATTTTACCAATAATATCCAGTGAAACTACGGGAAGATTGGACAAGAAGGATGCGGTGGAGTCAAAGCTAGCTAGCTCCGTGAATAAATATTATGGGCCTTGCGCTTTGATTTCACTGGAAGGGATATGTCGTCAAAATTTATCCGCGGATGGGGAGTTGAGCTGGTCCCCTCTCCAGTCTTGTCTCCATGGGGAGCGTGAGAAGCGTGAGAAGCACCGTCCATCTGTACAGGGACGAAATGTGTACTTGGGACAGCAGCAGTGGGAGGAGATGGAATAGTATCATCCTCAACAGCGAGCAGGTGGGCTAAAGGGTGAACTGTATTGGTCATAGTGAGGCTGTTGAATCGCAGAGCCAAACTGGGTGTTGACGGCGTTGAGGAGACTGATGGAACAGTCGATCGGTAGGATGTGTCCTGCAACGAGCGTACCTCACTCCTGAGCGATAATAGCTCATTTTTGATTACTTCTATTTCCGATTGTTCAGGACTGGCTTTCGTTTTTTTGAGAGTGAGGACCTGTTCTCTTAGCATCCCTAACTCTGCCTGCATTTTACGGACGTATTCATGACCTGCGGACGGCTCACTCGTCAAACCTGTCTCTTTTATTTCCGCCATCTCGGTTGTCATCGGCCAGAAATCTTCACTCAACCGGGTTATGTCGCTCGTGTCCGCCCCATGAGTCCGTATCAGAGTTTGGTTTACTGGAATAGGTGGTGTATACAGCGGAGATTCTCGATTCGTTAGTGTTCTCGTTAGTGTTTTGAGTTCCTTTGCCTTCCCTTTACTCCTTTCTCTCGTATTCTCTAATGGTGCCAGCTCACTTTCAGCGGTTATCCCCAGGAGGTCGTTGAGTCCGATTAAAGTATCCCGCACCATTGAAACCACTCTGCGAACCACAACACCGCCGTCCCTAACTGAGATATTTTCACTCTGTTTTCTACTCTTTAACGCAGTCTGGTCTTCATCTTCAATCTCATCTTCATCACCGTCTCCTCTTTGACGCTTGCGAGATACAGTAGAGTTGTCCTGGTGGACATCATCTAGAAATGACATTGTTGGCGATGTGATATCAGAACGTCGATCGCAACGAGATGTATATATAGAGGTACGATCCAGGATCGTAGGCTGAGATTGACGTGGAAGCGGCCGGGGACGAGAAGACTCCCCTCTCGGTATGAGATCTAGTTGATTGACCCGGTCATAGGCGATGTCATCGAATGAATGAAAGTATTCCTGTGACTCCGGCGATGAAAAGAATGGTTGTCCAAAAGCATGACCGTTAACTTGCGCCGGCTGCACCTTTACACTGAAAGGCTGATCTTGGCTAGAAATTGAACCAGCCGCCGGAACACTTTGCAAGAAAGAGTCAAGAGGACGTATTTGGCGTGGTGGCGAGGATGGCTTTGAAGCTGTCAAAGATGGACAATCATTGCCGTGTGGTCTCCGGACCAAAGTTGGTGAAAGCAACTCTTCGACTGAAGCCCCCATAAGGTCCTCGGCATTTGTTGAAGGACCTGGTCCCATTATCGGTTTCAAAACTGTTTCTATAGAGCTAAGTGATCCTCGAAACCGGGTGTTGTTGAGTGCGGCATCGTAAGTTGGTGCTCTCGTCACCGCTTCAGGGGTTATGGACACTATAGGCGAACTAGTCCTATCTTGTGGAGTGTATCTGGATGCTTCAGATCCACGGGAAAGAAAGGATGAAGATGAATTAGCAGGAGGGAACCTTCTGGTGCTCTTGTGTTGCGGTCCCGGAACAATGATAACAGGACTCATCACTGGCGTACCAAAATCCATATCAGAATCATCGTCCTCGAAAGGAGGAACCCTGGATCGATCTTGGTTTTGTATTATAGGAGTGGCTATCGAAAGAGATTTTCCGACAGGTAACGCAGGAGAATGCGGTAGAGTACCTTGTGAGTTATCAGTACTGGGCATAATTTGTTCTAGGGATGGGGAGGCTTCCGCAGGGTACTGAAGACTCTGCATGCGAGTATCCTGACTGGTATAAAACATTTCTTCGTCCCTGTGCATCTGAACATCCTGTATCAACGACAAGTCCAGTTCTTCTGGCTCCATTTTCAAGCCCCTGATGCGATTTGACGAAGCAGACCCCACCCTAAACCAACTTAATCCAGCCGTCACCAATGGCACTGTCATTTTTTGGCTCACAAATTGAGATATCGGATCCGAAGGCGGAAGACTACCAAGTCCTGGAATTTCATCTGGGGATGGAGAACGAGCCAGATTCGCCGAGGGTAGAAGAGGTCTCAGGAAAGCTGGTGACTGATGTTGAATTTTTGGAGACTGTGATGTCCAGAGCGTTTCTTGGGAAGCTCTTTCTGAAGGCTCTCCAGCATCTAAATGTGAATCCTCTTTCAGATAAAGAATTATATCAGAGTAGGATTCTCGTTGACGATTAAGATAGGAAGGACACACCATCGACTATCGACAAGGGTAGACAGGGAGGGCCGTAAGGCGTTGAAATCGAAGTTTCCTCCGTTCCAGTAACAGTTTTATCGCTGAGGGTAGTAAATATGGTCAAAAATTGCACCAATATGCCGGAAAATCCTTACTCGTTACTTGTCAATTCGTACAGAGGGACTGACCCTGCGTTTCTCAGCATGGGAGAGGCCTGTGAATGAACAGCATCCGGCCCTGCCGAGGCAATTCCGGGTATTTCTGGAACGAGCTTCACTTGCACTGGAGGAGATTTTTTTTGAGGAATCGTGAGATTTGGATTCGGTGCCGAATCAATGGAAGTGGGTGAGAGGTGCCGGTAAGGAGAGATCATCGGTTTGACTTCTTCTGCTTCAGCCTCAGGTGTTGATTCCTGAGTTAGCTCACTGAAAAACGTACCCAGATGCACTGATGTCAGTGCTGAGGAACTGGGTTCGACAGTTTTTGCCCTTTGCCCTGAACTTGGTATGAGGAGCTGAGAATGTGATCTTGTTTCCCCAGGAACAAGAGTAGGCTGCAAGACCATTTCAGGTGCAACGGAAGCCATCACGGAAGGTGACTTCAGTGTTTCCGGTATCCTCACTGGAGACGTAGATTTGGAGGTTGGTGATTTTTGGGTAGCTGTTTGGACCTGTGTATCGAGTTCCTGAGGTGAGAGAAATTTTAAGCACAAGAATCAGAGGGAATTACTGTATTAGTTTCATGGTGGCCCGTGAAAGCTTCACTCGATGACGCAGACTGAGGGCTAGCAAGCGGGGAACAGAACTGGCACCAATGTTGTGTTTTGATTCTTAACAGGGCATAAATCTTTGCTTACTTTATCTACAAACGGTGATGGAAATTTTGGTGTGTGAACCAAGAGGGCCTGATATTCAAACTCAGCCCTTTGATCAAAGAAGAGCAACCAAAGAATGACGCACTTCCGTGGAGAGTTGCCTTGAAGGTTGATCCCCTGGCAATTTCTGCGCCATAGGTGGCGTAAATGCTGATTCAGGTGTAGACAAGCCTCCATTCGGTCGTGTTTCCGGTTTACTATCTTGTCGAGATGCTGAGACGGTCGTTCCTGATTGGTTGGGGGTCGTAGGGATGGGAGGTATGACTAACTCTTGAGTCATTGGCAGAACCAATGTCACAGGAATTTCCTCTTGTTTTATCACAAATTCATCGATCCAGACCCATTTGCCATCATAATCCTTTTTCAATCCTTGAGTGATCATGCGGGCGTCAATGCCATTCTTCAACTCGTCCTGTGTCAGCTTGAAACCCTTGTGGCCTTTCAATGCCCATCGAGACCAATCTAAATCAAGGTTCAACGTAGTATGAGTGCGATGGCACAATTGCGAAAAGGCGAACCAGGGATATAACACTGAAGAAAGAGAACACACCAGTTCTTAGAACATCTTTTTCATACTCCTCGTTCTCAAACTCAATGTAAAAATCCCTCAAAAACTCTTCTCTACTTATGAGCCAGTTCTTGTTATATCGAACGAGTGCACGGTCGAAAGTAGAGCAACGCCATTTTCGGCTCATTACCCTGTCAGCGGTCTGAGACTCTGTTGCTCGCGTTTTCACAGGAGGCATATCTACAATGCCGCCATGACAGGCTTTCTGCGCTTCGGAGAAGAAGCACTGGCAGAGACGAGAGAGATGCAGGATATCGAACTTGTAATCAAACCATTCCTTTTCACGTTGAGCACTGGTGAGGACAAGTTTCAGACTTGCCCATTGAAATTTGGCGACGAACATCAAAGGGACACGATATCCACGAGGAACCTTGATAGGCCTTGGATTATCGAACTCGCCGTCTTCGTACAGTGTGATTTCAATGAAAGCTTCCTTGCTGCTGACTTTGGGAGGAACTGTGAACACCATTGCACGGAGCTGAGAGATAATCATGTCTTCCGACCAATCGCAAGGCCTAAAGTAATCGAGCTCGTCGGGATGTTGCCACGGAGTCTCAATAGTCTCGTCCTTTCCCTGTCCCTGGCCCTGCACTACAGTGTGTGCGAGGACGACGTTGGATGATTTAGAAGAATAGATACTTTCGTTATCATTGTCGCTGGCGTCATCTTGGGGTACTGCATGATTACTTTGTTGTAGTTTGGGGATGTTAGGGGAAGCTTTATTTGGCTGTGGAACGGGTGATGGTTGAGAGCGAGTTAAAGGGCGTGGGGCCGGACGCATAGATGTAACTTTTGCTGGTCGCCGCATCCGAGTGAAGAATATCCAGAGAGATTATATATGTTTTTATGTTTGAGATAGTAAGAATGGGAAGTTGGTTCGAGCAGATCTTTGAGCACGACCCAAGCTGAATTTGAGATTTGGATGGAAGGTCGCAACAAAAAAAGTGCCAGAGTATAAATTCCCCGAAGAGTATAAGTTGAATATATTGTAAGGAGATGTGAAAGGAAACCAGACGATTGTCTCTTGAATATGTTGATTTGGCGAGTGGGTCGTGATGGCCTTTAAGAAAGCAGAGTTTGTTGTGGTAAGCATCCCGTCAAACAAACACCTAACAATTTATTCCTCTCACCCCGTTTCACTACTTGCATTCACTCGTTGCGACTTCACTAAACTATGCGTTCCTTAGACATCCATTCGGGACCTTGAGCAGTCGCTTACCGCTAGCCTTCATCCCTAAGCAAGCTCCATGTTCGTTCATAACAACTCGTCAGTGAATAAGCTTCAATGACATCCGTGATGGTCTTTTTAACTTGCTCACCCAATTGTGCATCTGGTAATATCAGAGTATATAATCCCCTTACGACCCCGTAAGCAAAATTTCTTTCTTCAGCCCTTGTCATTCGGAAAGGCACTCTGAAATAATGCACGGTTGGATTGGAAGGGATATGCCGGGCGAGATAAGCACCGGAATATTGTTCACAATTCCCGGAAGTGACGACAAATGCTGGCTCTCACAACGTGAACAATACTTAAATATTCATGGAGTATAAGATAAGCACCACTTTAGTAGCACCTGGAATCGTACAATAAATGAGACATAGTATCAGAACGACGTACAGCATGCACGGACCTAAATCCCTTTGGGTTTTGGATGTTTAGGTAACTACAACTAGCTCTGCTCTAGAATAGGAGTGAACAAATCCATGTGGTTCAGAGGCTGCTGGCACCACCCATCCACCCACTAGCCATGTAGGATACGGCTAGACCGACCAATTAGTCCCTGTTCTAGCAGTAGATTTGAGATCTCTTCCCCTTTGGTGTTGATTCGGGGCAGCTCTCAATTGTATCTATTGAGTATTTCTTATAATATAAATGGCCTGTCTTTGAAAACTGAACAGCAGAACAGGGAACCAGACCAGATAATATAGTATCCCGCAGAATGGAGCTGACAAAGACAAACCAAACCAAAACTTTCCTCTCACTTATAAGAGTCTGCAATCATGTCAGGTGGGGACTGTGATGATATAGTGGTAAATCCCTGCCACATTGGTTATACCTTGTCTTTTCCCTGTTGTTAAGGTTGTGGGTTCAAATCCTGTACCTCCATTCAGTGAAGCCTACTTCACTGCCTGCACTGAACTCCAGTGCATTCTGCTGTCTGCTCCTTCTAAACTTTAACTTCTACTCTGAAAAACTCCATATTTAACCTTAGAACTTTTTATTCACTTGTTGTGATAACCATTGACTACTCTCTGTCGAGCTCCAGCTTGCCAGACCACGTCTTAGCACTTTGTGTTTGCTTGTAGTGGTATAGAAATTGAGAATAAACAACAACAATTGTGTCAGGTAATGATGACTGGTTAAGTTATCTGATAGGTTAGAAGCAATAATATTCCCACACTCACACCACATAGTGTTCTACCTCTAGGAGTGTAATCTATAATAATATATATAGTACCTATTCTGAGTTGTCTTGAGTTGTCTTGAGTGTGTTATCTATCTATAGTATTTGTACAGTCTTATAGGCCAAATTTTGATCTATATTTGTTTGTCATATGTCAAATCCACTCTTTCTGAGGATACATCCCCATGGTGGTGTTGTCATTATAACATCTTGGAGACAAGCCTATCTTCCATGATAGATACTCTTTTTATAACATGTCTTCATGGCAGTGATGCAACAACCTAGATATCTAGTCTTCTATGACAAGGATACTTCTATCAAACTCAGTCTTTTATGACAGAGTTCTCCTATCTTACTTCTGTCAGTATCTTACCATTCAAACCTCCACTCAGGGTAAAACACTAAAATCCTGAGTATCTCCTATATATTTGACTTGTATATAAGACTAGTAGTTACACTGTAATTTATTAGTCTGATAATTAATAAAGATAATTTCTATTGAACTTGATTTCAGTGTTCAATAGCAACATACCAAATTAGCACTCACTTTCATCTTAAACTTCATCCATTCATCTAAAGTTGCAACCACATAGTAGATAGATAGTATAGCAAATAAGCTAAAGCCAAGGTCATTCTGACAAGTCCATATCATAGAGCCCAATTTACTAAGTTTTCATACTCAATATCTTTCTGAGCCAATTCTGCAAACTTCTTCTCCTGGTATGAACCATACCTGATATTGTTCTACTACAGATAGTACTCAATCTTTTAGGTTATACTCTTTCTTTGAAAAGTAGTATTCAAACTTCACAATTTTGTAGCAACTACAACTCAAGACAACTCAAGGCTATACTCAGTAATAACTTAAAATAGTAGCTCTTATGAAGATTACAAAAGAAACTCAACAAAAAATTCTTACTTTATTACCACATTGTTTATACAAGTCTCTCATGGTTTATACTAGTTATAAATTATCCTACTCTAAAACTATATATGTTTATTATGAAGACAACATATATTTGTTATAATTGTCAAGAACAAAAGAAGTGGACTTAACATTTTCTTATTTTCTTTTCTTATTTTTATTTTATTTTTGATTTATTTTCCTTTATTCTATTTTTAGAACTAGGGTTAGAGTTAGAGTGACAAGATCACACTGTCACACAGCAGGTCACATTAGATGACACAGTCACAAATCACATGATACATGGAAGGATGTAGAAGGTTCTGGAAGGATGATATCATATAATGTGTGAAATACATGTTGACCTTGAAACATACACATGGTCATTTAGAGTAGGCTAGAAATAGCTCACATAGACCATTAGGTATTTGTATATAAGATAGACAATCCTGTACAGAGTTCT
>Ga0157357_1001276_pt1 | contig 10507 bp, 15 predicted proteins | sample AttcapACBM1_FD_111485 | JGI IMG/M metagenome (GOLD analysis project Ga0157357, IMG submission 111485) | Fungus gardens microbial communities from leaf cutter ant in Botucatu, State of Sao Paulo, Brazil - Atta capiguara ACBM1 | ecosystem: Host-associated > Fungi > Mycelium > Unclassified ... | reverse complement strand
TTTTAGTCAAAGTTTCTGCATGAACAAGACCATCCCCTGATCATCAAAGATTAAGGGAGACAGATTAAGGGACCAACAAGAATGATCAGGGTCGATTGATCGGTGTATCAAGAGACGACATACGCTGATGAACAAGCTCAGTGACCTCTGCGGCTAACCGCCTCTGAGCAATGCGCTTTTCAGGAGTAATCTAGGTAGTCACCAATCAGTTATTCCATTTCAGCGGCTATACTTTGCGTGTACCTGGTGGTTCTGGACAATGCTAGTGATGACAGTCCTTGGGAGAAGAGTGAATAATCTGAGATATTTTTCGACATCGTTATCAGTAACCTTCAGGAAGTACTGATACGATGACGACATCAAGGATTGAGATCACGAGGATTATTCTTTATCAAGGAGCGTACCTGATAGAAATCAAAAATACTAGTTAGCTTGGGATCCAGCCACACAGCATTACCTGCACTCTTCCCGAACTTCTCGCCTGTTGAGGTGGTAAGCAATGGCGTTGTCAGGCCGAAAGCAGAGGTCTCAAGTCCAGATGAGCATGAATTCCCTTGACGTCCGATTAACTCAAGACCAGCCAATATGTTTCCCCATTGATCAGATCCCCCGACTTGAATGTTACATTTATGATGTTTGTATAAATAATAAAAATCATAAGCTTGAAGCAATTGGTAGGTGAATTCAGTGAAGGATAATCCTTGCTGAGACTCTAACCGAGCCCGAACGCTAGGACAGAATGTAAATAGATGTGGTAAGGGAAAGGATACGACAACCCACCTCTCTCGGCTAAGCATAGCATTGACCCGAACATGTTTACCCACGTCCCTGAGAAAGTCGAGCATAGTGAGCTTATCATGCCACATGAGGTTGCTCAAAACGCTGGGACTCTGCAGGGGCAATGTCGGGGCGCTGCTGTATTCCAATTTATTTCTGACGTAGTCTAATGCACGCCCGAAAAAGAGTTGAATACTCTTTGCGAGCTTGGGGACATTATCCTCAATTTGTTGAACATCCGCTTGTAAACGCTCGGTCAATCGTCCAGAGGGATCACCAACTTGACCTGTTGCTCCGCCTATCTGAAAAGAGTCAGTATACGCGCACCTTGACTGCGATTTGATCACACCAATGGAATAATCCGATGTCCTCGAATCTGGAAATGCAACAAAGTCATAAATGGGAGCAGATGACCTATGTGCAAGGAAGATGCGGTAGGATCCACGCCGGCGTATACGGTTTGAGATTTTGATTGGAGGGCTTTTCTCAAAGTCTCTGGTCTATTATTTGATCAGTCTGGATGTCACCCTCGGACCCATTGAGCACAACCACCTTGTGATATCTTGGACAAGCCCGCGATATTCTAGATCATCTAAGAGGGAAACGTTGTAAAAGAGACGATATTTGGCTAGTTGATGGCATTGTCGAGGAGGAACGCGTGTAAGACGCCGAGCGGAGGAAGAGAGCATCGCGTGACCGAAAACTGAAGTCACGTTTCCTTGCAGGATGCTTTCACGTGACCTTACGGAAATAGCCGAGTACTGTAACAGTTTTTGTAAATAAGGTTTGATCTGCATGGTAACCAGCAGAATCCCCCTTGATATCCACTGCAAGAATGGGCTGTATGTTATGTGCTTCCCTTGTCTGACGGTCTGCTGTTGACACTGTCCTGCACAGCGAACAAACCCCGTGGACTTCAAGCCGCTCGCAAGCTCCGCAATTCTCGTCGCGAGAATCGCTGGGTTCGTTCTTTAGGGCAATCTCTTACAATAGTATCTGATATTCCGACATACTTCTAGGCGGATAAAAGTTACAAAAAGCGCACCTTGGGAAACACTTACAAAACATCGCCCACTGGGGGCTCCTCCCACGCGAAGGGTATCGTACTCGAGAAGGTTGGTGTTGAAGCCAAGCAACCCAATTCTGCCATCCGCAAGTGTGTGCGTGTACAGCTCATCAAGAATGGAAAAAAGGTCACTGCTTTCGTCCCTGTATGTGGCATGTTTTGTCTGTGCCTGCAGTGCTGACATTGGGGAAGAATGACGGTTGCTTGAACTTTGTGGATGAGAATGATGAGGTTCTCATTTCTGGTTTCGGTCGCAGTGGTAAAGCCAAGGGTGATATTCCCGGAGTACGCTTCAAGGTTGTGAAGGTATCTGGTGTTGGTCTCCTTGCCCTGTGGAAGGAGAAGAAGGTGTGATATATATGTTCTCCTTCCTCCATTGTGTCTTCTGACTCGTTGCCCTGCAGGAGAAGCCCAGATCATGATTGATTATTGTATATATCTGTTTCTCTTCCATCGACATGATATGACGCTCCATGACCATGCTGTGTTGCTTGCCATGCCACATGAAAATCCAGTTTGCATTTATCATTCGTGAGAATATGATTATTAGCATCTATCATTGTTTTGTGCTTCCCTGACAATGACTTCGGCTGGGTTCCCTCCATTAATCCACTCGTCCAAGTATATTCCCATGCCTGCTGTTCTGCCTCCCCGCCGGCGTGTGCCTTCCCCACCTTCGTCTCGGGTCAAGGTTACGGGTGGCGGGAGCACAGACTTCTCACAGTTGATAGACTTTGTTACTCACACAACCAGCCCCAGCTGTGATCTCAGCCATGAACAATCCGGTCTCCACGATGTCTCTTTGGATGTATCCACGAGAACATTTGCCCTTGTTCTGGCAGGGTTAGACCCCGATTATTTGAATAAGCTTCTCATACGGCCACCTCCACCTGTTCCTGCTAAGCGCTCGAAAAAACCGGAGCATGAGCTTGACGCAGCTCTTCGACTTCTGCCCCGTCGGAGAATTCCACCAAAACCACCCGTCTCAATACAGTCAGATGTGCCAAACAAGTATCTCCACCGACCATCTGGCTATAATGTCGCTGGCAAAGGATTATGTCACAATCCTGGATCTGATAACATCGCAACCAGAGAAGTCGCGGGGGTCACCGGTGGGATGTTTTCAGCAGGAACATGCATTAAATGTCATGATTTTTCAATAGTTGATGCACATGCTGCGCAGTTTCCGCGACAGTGTGTTAGTTCACTGGACGAACTGACACATAATCTCACGGGACCATTTATGTACGAAACAGAGAAAGCAAGAGCGATTTTCACTTGGCTGCACCATAATATATGGTATGACACTCAATCCTTCTTCGCCGGAACTGTCCAGCCTGCTACCCCGGACTCAACCTTATCATCTGGCTTAGCCGTCTGTGACGGTTATTCAGGACTTTTTGTCGATCTTGCTGAGAAAGCCGGATTGCAAGTATATAAAGTGGGTGGCCACGGTAAAGGTTTCGGATACCAAGACCTAGTTCCCGGAGAGACTATTCCAGAGATGAGCACCAATCACGCCTGGAATTGCGTCCTCATGGACGGTGAATGGCGCCTGATAGATGCTACCTGGGGTGCTGGTGTACTCAACGGTTCGACTTACGAGCCGCGCTTCGACCCATCTTGGTTTACTTCTACTCCCGTAGAGTTTGCCAGACGCCACTTCCCTTCCAACTCCATCTTCCAGTTAATAGCTGATGAGGACGGAGGCCCATTGGTATGGGAAGACTATATCTTGGCCCCACCGAGCCCCGTCATTTTCAATGATTTCCATCGGCTGGGATTTTTGGTTGACCTTCTCCAGCCAGCATCAAATGTTATTGAACAAGGGCAGGCGGTGACGTTCACCCTATTTAAACGCTGTGAACACATGACGAACAGCGAGAGCGAGAATTATATCTATGTCCTTTTGGTTCCTGGACACAAACCCATACCCCTACACCCGAACGCAGAGGGCGGCTGGAGTCTGACCTACCTAGTGATGGGTAAAACCGAGTTATCACTGATGTTCATCGCAACAATAGATGGACGGGACGCAAAAGGGGTTGGACTCCGAGGGTTCGAAAATGCCTTAGATCGGAAAGCCATGTCTTTTGGAGGATTAGCAAAATGGACAGCTGTTTAAAGGTCTAGTAATAAATGACAAGTCTATTAAATATGGTGACTCGACGGACCAAAACTATTACATATGAAGTGTATAGTAATATCCCAACCGGATGACGTAGTCTAAGCCGCAATTATACCCTGTTTGCCAAGGTAGCGCTTGAGGTCTGAAATCAATTCCAACTGCTCCTGTACTGTAAGGTCACTAACGATGGTTTGAAGTATCGAACCAACAGTAACATGGTGTACCCGGATGAGGCTACTATAGTATACATATGTAAACACACCCATAAGGAACCTGCAACAATCTGTAAGATCTCGTTTGACAGCTGAACAGAATAATGACTCACTGACAATCCATCCGATCGGTCATCCCACCATGGCCAGGAATACTGTGACCAAAGTCCTTAATGTTGAAAGCACGTTTGAAGCCGGACGCAAAGAACCCTCCAAATGGAGCAACAAGAGATGCAAAGCACGCCATTAACAATAAGTGTAGATGATAGGGGGTGTATGAAATGGAAGGAATCGGTCGATTGAACTGTTGATACACATCAGACTCTCGTCACAGGAGATGGACTATGAGGCGTACCACAATCGTAGGGATCAAAGTGAGCGGTCGCCACAACGGCATCTCTTTCCAGACGAAGACTGGGTTAGGCTTGCACTGGATGGAGTTCCATGCGCTCACTCCCAAATCATGGACAGGGCAAATCATATAATTGAAGCGCATGAAGAAGCTACCCCAGCAAAGTGCGAAAACTACGGTGCTGAAGAAAGCACCAACGAAGCCTTCCACAGTCTTCTTAGGCGACAGTTTGATGAGAGGCGTGCGCCCAAGGGTTATGCCCCAAATATAAGCAAAGACATCGTTGCAAATGACAAGAGACGCAGGAACCCAGAACCAGATTAATCCCTCAAGAATGTTGTTCACAATGAAATGGCTTTGAAAAATATTTTAGACGTTGATCTCTAAACAGACTCCAAGCATACCTTGAGACGACGATCATGAGAAGAGTCATGTGGACCCAACAAAACAATCCGAATTGTTGTTTCAGTGAGCCCCGCTTCAACGACATAACGAAGCCCATGAAGCCAATAATATAGAGAGTAAAGCTGATCATACGATGGTTGGTGACGAACGGTACTAAATGTGCGTCTGCAAATACAACATGCTGTGGATATGCACAATGAGTACGTTCAGGTAAAATAGATACCAATTAACATACCTTAAAGTAATAAATGATACTTTCCCCATAAAGAAAATAATTAGTGACCGCAAAGAAATACCAATTCAGGGTCTTGCTCCAAGGATCTCTGGCCTTAACAGTACCTCTATTATGGGGGCCGCTTTCTGTCGTTGCAAGGGGAAAAAGAGTAGTGACTTCCCGATATACAAGTGTCTGGCATCCTATAACAAGGAGGATCATATAGACATGGCCCAAAAGTAACAGTCCTTCCGAAAATAGATCATATTCTCAATCAAACGTATAGTGGACAACCTACCAATGAATCCTCCTATCATAATCAGTGTCCATACCGTTCGTTGGAATAGATTTTGTCGTTTCTTCTTTTCCTCAGCCTCTGCTGCAAATTGTTCCGCAGATTTCGAGGACGAAGTATTGGAAATCTCCGTCCGAGACACAGGCTGCTCAACTGACTCTGGTTTGAACTGGGTCGTTTGGAGGTCCTCTGGGAGAACGGTCTGGGGTGCAGGCACCTCAGGCTCGGAAACCGGAGGCATAGGAATTGGTACTAAGGGTGTTACAAGTTCAACTTCTGATTCTGATTCTCCTTCAAATTGCAGATTCAAAGGCACTTCTAGAGCATTCGAGATGGGCGAAGGGACAACGATAACTTCAGTGGAAGTTAACTCTTTGTCCGAGGGTTCAGGGGATGAGCCCTGAAGTTCCTCTCGCCGTTTTCGCGCCTCCGCGCGCTGCTTTTGCCTTTTCTCTTGTCGTGCTTGTCGCATGGCCCTCTTGACAGCAGATTTTGACGGCTTGGCTGTCGCAGGCATACTGTAAATGCATCCAGTAAATCGTAATGGAGCGTGTTGCCGCATCTAAAAAAGGATACCTATCTGTAGGCTCCTCAACAACTTCCTCCTCTACTGTATCTTCTCCGGACTCGATACTGAGTGCAGAGAATCCAGTTTGAGTGGCAAATGGATTGCGAGAGCCGGTCTGCCTGTTCATAGCAAAGTCTAGTGAAAGATCCAGAATACGTGACACGCGACCTGAAAGTTTCTGTTTGCTCGAGACGCATAGCACAAACACTAACTAACTTCAAATCTTTTGTGGTTCACGTAGCACTTTGAGCATCTATGGTGATTCACATCCACCTTCTAGGGTACAACTGATGTCAAACAATGGTTTGGCTTCCTTACAGTTGAAGCGGGTTACCGGCGGTCAGTTTTGTCTTGACAGTTTATACCCTTCGGCACTATCTGTTTATTAGCAACAACCGGGAGCGTGTGGTCATTGACAGTGTCTGTCATACAAGTATCGAACTGGGCATACTTGCTTTTTGACAAGACTGAATTCCAGAATTCTAACAAAAGACGAGGCATCGTACCGGTCTTGTCGGGGAAGGCTGGGTGGCCTTCGAAAATCAAAGTAATTACTTTTCAATACGACAGTATACTAATCCTTCGATGTGCGAAGGACAATTAGTAGAGCCGCCTGTGGTCGCGCGGCTAAATAAACAGTGACCTCTACGGACACCAGTTCAGAATTTCCAGTCTGGCTGAACCTCCATAGCCCAAGGGACTGGAAAGATTGTATTAGTCCTTCAAGCTACTCGAGACAGGAATACAGCAACATACATTTAGAAACTAAAGTTTTCGAGAAGATTCTCTCAATGGGAACATCGTGTATTTGACACCACGCAGCAGTGATCCTGTCGACTCATGAATAACCGCCCCGTCTTGGGAAAGGAGACGTACCGAGGGTCTAGATAATTGATTTTACTGAGGGATTCGTTAATAGTGGGATATCAATGTTCATGGACAACTCACCTAGTACCCAATGCAACCTCCTTGGTCTCATCTCGATCGATCATCTGTAACTTGGAGGCTTGGATCCTCGTGGTGAGCTTGTCAACCATCTCCTCTATCTTCTCAGTTGATTTCTCGCGCTTGAGTGTCGCTTTTTTGGTACCACGTTCTTCGGCAAGTCGTTTGAAACTCTCTCTGATGGTATCTATACGCTCTTTGAGGACGCTTTTGTCATGAGGCTGCTTGCCCTCCTCGGAGAGTTTCTCGTTATCTCTGACGAACTTCTTCTCAGCCTTTTCAATTTCCTTCTCCTGTAGCTGTTTTTCGTGCTCCACGACCCATTCATCCTCAAGGTCAGACTCATCTTCTGCATACTTCTTATGCCTTTTGAATTTAGAATCAAGGGCAAACAAAGCATGACGAAGCTTCATGCGTTCGTATTTTAATGCGCGATGCTAGATTGGCCTCGGATAAGCACAAGCAATGATGTCACAACAAGAAATAAACCTTGTTCCGCATCCGTTCCATCGACTGATCGTGAGTCTTGGGAGCAGTCCTCTGATGGTTACACAGAATAGCAACTTCACGATTGGCCTTATTATAGGCGTTCAGCTTCTCTTGGAGTGTTGCATTGGTAAGTTGTTGCTCGTCAAGTAAGCGCTGAAATGTGATTGAAGCATTGAAGGTACGAAACACTTTCGCAGTCAGACCCTTCATCTCATTGTTGAGATGCTTATTCAGGGAATTCGTCTAGGCACGGCATTAGCACACGCTTCATGTGACCTCAGGGACGAAATGTTCTTACATTCACTCGGTCAAATAGACTATCCTCGTCATTCTTGTTCTCCTTAAAGATTCGAATGTTCTTAAACACCTGGAGTTCAACCTGAACCGAGTTATAATACCGGATAGAGTCTTTACCCAAAAAATCAAAGATGATATTATCCGGTGCCTCCAACGTTACATGCTCGCAGCGGAGTGAGCAGCAACCCACGGTGTCGGCCTCATCCTCGCCCTTCTCATTCCCAGCACGAAGAGCCAATTTGTCGATGAAGTACATAGCAGTTGCACGCTGTCGGTCTGCCATAACTTTGGACCTGAGGTCGGCTTGGTAGTTGAGACGAATGCGGTCAACATGTATCTAGGGCTAGCTTCAGAACATTCTAGTGAGCTGAACAAGCTCACAAGCATACCTTGAGATCGCGGGCTTTCTCAAATTTTTGCATGTCACTCTGTCCCTTCAAGGAACTACCCGCGGCAAGGAAAACATACTTGTGGTTTCCATTGATGTTCTCAGTCCAATTTGCTAACCAAGTTACGGTGTTGTCATGCTGAATAGCCTTCCATTTTCCAGGAACGTTTGGAGTGGGTACGAGGGCATCCCTCCCGATGTTGAGGGTGATGTCTTCGGGTCTCACTCGAAGCTTTCAAATCGGTTAACCTATAGTCACAGGACCTAGAGGTAAAGCTAACCTTGAGTGCACCTTTCTTCGGATGCTCGCCGCGTCCGCGGAAGAGGCCTGGAGGTTCAACTCGGAAGTTGCCAACTTTCTCCTTGCGACCATCCAAGAGACAGTGAGTGTACTTGGCTTCCATTTCCTCTTTTACTTTCTTGGCGGCTTTCTTCTCTTCCGATGTCATAGCCTTCTTCTTTGCCTTTTCTGACTCAAAGTATTCAAACATTGGGCGAAAATCGCAGAGGTCGAATTCAATTATATTGACATTATTCCACTGAAGACACGTTGAGCAGATAAAGTTAGGAAATTAGGAATACACACTGGAGGATATTCTTTCATGACCTTCTTCCAGTCATCAAAAAAATTCTTGTTGAATGTCGCATCTTGTGCATGTTCGGTCTCAAGCATTGCAGCATAGAAGCCGGCGACTTCCTCAGCCTCAGGAGGAAGGTCGACAGATTTTCCTGAGACTTTGAGATACATTGCAAATAGCAAAGAGCCAAAAAAACCTACCAGCATACTTCATTTTGACATTGGGTGGCAGGGGTTCATATGGCGGAGGAAAAATGACACCAAAGTGTTCAAGAGTTGTCCATTTTGCCGAACCATCACCATTTGGGTCCTGCTCCCACCACTTGAAGACAATTTCTTCCTCCTCATCGTTCTTTACTTTCCCTTTCACAGGGGAACTTGCTAGATTCTCTTCCTTCTTTACCCTACCCCGCTTTTTGGCTTTCTGCGCATCTGATCCTGATGGCTCGTCCTTGACGACCTTACTACGGCCTTTCGCAACCGTGATAGGCTTATCGTCTTCCGAGACATTATCTGCGGGACTCTCCTTCTTGATTTTGTATGCCTTTCGGGGCGCTTTCTTGCTCAGAATAGGTTTGTCCTCTTCGTCTGAGAGGGATGCATCTAGTGCTTGCTTAGCTTTCTTTTTAGGAGGCTTTTTGTCTACGCGGTCCTTGCTGGACACAACCTTGCCATTTGGCTGTCTAGACTTGGTGGACTTGGCAGGCGAAGAAGCGAGAGGGATGTCTTCATCGCTAGAAGAGGAATTGACTATTAGAGTCTGCTTCCTCTTGCGATGAGGGGAGACCTTTCCGGGCTTGGGTGGGGCCTGCGATGTCAACATGCAACAGATCAATTCAAGCTGAGCTAAGAGAAGATGACCACAGGTATAGCTTACTAAGACCTCATCGTCCCCCTCACTCATTTCATAATCCTCCTCCTTCTTGACGTGTCCATTCACCTTGGACCCATTCATATGGTTCGTTCCACTGAGTGAGGACCTGGTTGCAAGGGGCCGATCATCATCCGAGAACATGGCAGAGTCTGTAGATATGCTTGGTCTTTGGTACAAGAGAAGTTAGAGCCGAAGGAGTGTGTACAACAAGACCAAGTAATTATGTGGTGATAGTTGGTTGGTTGGCCTGCAGCAACGCTAAGTCCCACGAACCGGCCCTAACCTGGCAGGTCACGCCTCTGTCTTGATTTGCAAGTAACAGCCAAAAGTAAACAGCCAGTAGTCCCTCCGTAAGTCGAATTTTCTTCATTCGTCTGGAGGCTCACCCGCCGTGTGTTGCAGTTTCCTCATGTCAAACCTTCCGCTTTTCAGAGATCCATGGGCAAAACGAGACGCTTGGCGCCATCATCCTGTCTTTCAAAAGAGCATGATGTTTCGAAACCTCTTCCCTGGCTTTGGCATTGCTGTTGTTGCATTCTCGGCTTATGTCCTTGCAGATAATCTCATCTTCAGCTCGGAACACAATGAACATAACAGACACCACTAGTGTAAGTCCATCATTCCACATTCGACATTTGAAGGCCCAGGTTCAACACTAGAGTAGAGTTGGTAGTATAAGTAATACCAATTGAACTTTGGTGTACATGGGATACAAGGTCTTATTGGCTGGGCAGAAGTATAAACGAGAATTCCAACAGACACAAATGAGAAACTTCAACACCAATTACATAGACTTATTTAAACCAGCGTAGGTGGTCTATGTGTCGCTTTGTTTGTTGCAGTCTATATATATCTTCAGCCATCAAACTTTAGTTTTCGAGTCCATAAGACTGCAGCTATCCTTTTTCCCCCTCAGTTTT
>Ga0157357_1001273_pt1 | contig 10530 bp, 4 predicted proteins | sample AttcapACBM1_FD_111485 | JGI IMG/M metagenome (GOLD analysis project Ga0157357, IMG submission 111485) | Fungus gardens microbial communities from leaf cutter ant in Botucatu, State of Sao Paulo, Brazil - Atta capiguara ACBM1 | ecosystem: Host-associated > Fungi > Mycelium > Unclassified ... | reverse complement strand
TGAGCTACAAGAGTTTGAAACCTCATCAATTCCATATTCAGTAAATAAACCAGCTGACCCAAATCTTTAGGATGGTAATATGCATACTATTTCTATTTTTGGACTAAATGAACAAGTAAATGCAGATGTGTACAACATCACTATTTCTTTTTAAAGAATAGCATCTTATACTAGGAAAAGACCTCTTGGAGATAAAATGCAAAAGAATATCCCTCTTATTGTTGGTATCAGGCATGGTATCTGGAACTTTATTTTATCTATTCATAAATTAGAATGGGATAAGCTAACTGCTAACAAAAATAACAATACTTTCTGTCAATGTGTATCAGTTCAATTCAAGTTAAGAGAAAATAGTAAAGCTTTGGAAAACAAGAAAGAATCAAACAAACCTAGAAGAAAAGCAGAAATTTCTAGGATTCCTTCTCTAATTCTACCAAGGCCAAGCAAGAAAGTCTTGGAGAAATTGAAATTTTATAAAGAAAAAGATAAAGAATCTGACCATAAGACAAACATTCAAAATGGGCAATCTTACACACAAGTATCTTTAGCCAATATCAAGAAAATAATAAAGATTAAAGACTCTTTTCTGAATCTTTTTTTCAAAAAAACCAATACAAATAAAATGAAGAAGGACAATCACAAGTTTAATATAACAGTGAAAGATCCTTCAAGGAAACAAGTTCTGATGTCTATGAGCCTAGTGAATTCAAAGAAATTTATGGTATTATTCTGTAAACATGTAACTAACATACATAGAGCTCTTAAAAACATTAAGTCTGACATTATGGTAGACTACATTAGGGCTGATCATAGAGGTTTTGTGATCACTACTAACAAAGTTACATTAGGATTAAATCTCAATACCATTGAAAAGTACATTAAGAATGTTGATATCATTAACTCTGACAAAGTAATAGCACTAAGACTACCACAATCCAAGTCTTACCTTAAGATCTTGGGTATCCCTTACCTTATTAAAGACACTAACATCCCTATTATCTCTGATGTTATAAAAAAGGTTATTCAATCCACCTATATTTTCAATGATGTAGTACTCACCTCAAAACAAAAAGTTATCAAAGCCTCTCCCAAATCAGATATGGCTACTTCAAGTGGCTCCAAGGCTAAGTCATTGATTAATAGATATTTCAATATGGGAAGTCACATCACTACAATCTAAGATACCAATATGAACCTAGGAATATCTCAATGCAAAAATTGTTGGAAATGGGAACACATAATGTTTTCTTGTTATGCTCATGAATCAAAATGTGTCAAGTGTAATAGTTCTCATAAATTAGAACATTATCAGTATATGACATAGTGTTATAAAAAAAACTTCAAGACAAACCTACCAAGACTAAAGACCAAATAAGATAGACTATGTCTACATAGCTTCAAATGCATTAACTGCAAGGGCAATCACAAAGCAAACAGTAATGTATGCCCTTTCTGGAGACATAGATTTAACAAGAAGTGGCATGTAAAAAAGTATCAAGAGCTTCATGAAAACAGAGGCAAATCAATTTACTTAGTTGTGGATGTGATAAGCTTATTTTTGCAGAATGTTTGAAAGAACACTCACTGAGATAATTTTAGAAAACAAAGAAGAGTTTGACATCCTTCTTATCTAAGAACTGCCTTGGTTTTTTATCCAAATCATCCTAAGTTTAACCAATAAGGAAGGTGACAAAGTAATTAGTGCTCCCAATTATCTGTTCTGGGTCATATTTTCCAGGTGATTACCTAATGATAATTTGATCACAGAGAAATTAATTATTTTTTGTTCTTTAATAATAGTAGAATTTATTTTATAATCAACATCTATTCAGACAAACAACAATTGGCCTTGAAGTTTCTCAAGAATACTGAGGTTAATATTCATAATGTTTTTATTATGATGGAAGATTTTAACATCAGAGATAGAGATTGGGATTTGTCTTGTCTGTATCATTTGGCTTACATTGATACCTTTACAGATGTTGCTGATTCTTTTGAGCTAAGGCTATCTTTTCCAGTTCACTAGATTTCAATGAGATATGCAGACAATTCTAACAATTCTAACTCTGTTATTGATCTCATATTTCTTCAACCAGATTTAGTTGAGGTTGACAACCATTTCATACTACCTCAGTCCTAGTATCTCTCAGATCATGCTACTTTGACTATCAACATATTCATCAGCGAAGAGTTTATCCAAGAAAAGTGAAGAACTATTATTTGAAACAGTTAAGATAAAGAAATCTTTGTCACTGAGCTTACTAATACCTTAGAAAACATTGATATGACAGATATATCAAGTATGAGATCACTGGAAAACACAATTCAAGAGTACATAAGAATTTCAAATTCTTCATGGTATAAATTCTATTCTTTAAGAACATTAATATTACTAAATATTCTAAAACATGGTGGAACAATGAGTGTAGCATAAAGTTAAACACTTATTGTTTCTCTAAGTTACTAGAGAATTGGAAAGAATTTAAGAGATTTGTTAAGAAAACCAAATATACTTTCTTTGATAACAGGATTTAAGAAATTGCATCAAAAAACAAGAAACCTTAGAATCTCATGAACTGGGTCAAGAAGTATAAACTCTCAGCCATCAAAGCTCTCCAATACAATGGATATCCTTATACTAAGCTTAAAAATCTATGACAAGTACTTTACCAAACTTTTAATTTGGTACAAAATCATCAAGTAAACATATGATTATTAGACAAAATTTCATTGAAACTCTCATTGGAATGGCCAAGTTTCTCCAAAAAGGAATTTAGAAATGTGATTAAAAAATACAGCAATTATTTTACTCCAGGCTCTAACCAGATTTTTTGGAAACATTTTAAAGTTGTTTTAAACAATAATAAGTGTATATCCAATATTATCAACATCACTAATGCATGCATTGATCTTAGTCATTGGCCTTTGCATTTCAAGATGTCTATCTTAATTATCATTCCAAACCTAATAAAGTATCATATGACTCTCCAAAGATATTTTGGCCAATTATTTCTCTCAATATATTAGGAAAACTCATTGAAAAAGTTATTGGTGGAAGACTTCAATACCAATCCATTACATTAAACTTTATTCATCCAAATCAATTGGGCAGACTCAAACAATGATTAATGACTGATACAAGTGTTGTTCCTACTTATCTTATTTACTTAGGCTAGATCAATGTTGTAGCAACCACTCACCAGAACAGCACTCATAGTTTGCTTACTTCAGCAAAGCTCTCAGTAGGCTATCTAGTAGTGGGGATTACAAGAGAACTCGACAAGGAGCCTTTGCTGCATTGCTTCTCTATTTATATAAATTACATGTGGTCTGTGCTACAACAATATTTACCTGCCCTTATGTCCATGCATCATCCTCATGTCCTATTACTCATCCACATGTGTTTTCCTTAAGGTCACTATGCTTCCTACATGTGCCCTGATGTTATACCTTTAATCTCCACTGTACATGTGCACACCATGTGTACACTATGAGGAACCCATGTCCCTTAACGTCATCCCTAACCCTAACTCCTTCTAGACTCTTCTCGATCCTTCTAGACCATTAGTCCTTCCAGACCATTCTAGACTCTATCACATGACTTCCTAGTCATGTGCTCTCTATCCGTTGTAGACTAATAATTACTACTGTTCTATATCTGTCCTAACCCTAACCCTACCAAATTCTGTCCACACACTCGTCTTATAACAGTCAAGGGTCTTCAAACCAGCATTTTAACCTTTGATATAGTACAATTTTTCTCTTCATTAAATCACTAAATTCTTCCTGTGATCCTGAAAAAAGCTAGTTTCAACTCTAAAATCTTGTCTTTTTTTCTAACTATTTAATAGATAGAAAAACATAGTACATATGGAACAACTTTGTTTTACCTTTCTTTAGGAGAGATGTAGATGTAGAATAAGGGTCTGCCCTCTCTCTCATTTGATCTGCTTTATATATTACTCCTATCCTTCACATTTTTGAAAAAAGGTCAAAAAATGTTTTTCAAAATTTGGCTATTTCATTTTTATTTTTATAGATGATGGTCTTTTTATTTTGCAAAAATAATCTTTCAAAAAATCATATACTATTCTTTTTTATAGTTATAATATTATTACTTCTCTCTTTGATCAAGTTGGACTTACAGTTAAGTATGAAAAGTCAGAAATCTTTCACTTTTCTAGACCAACTAGAAACTTCAACCCCCCTTCTTTAGATCTTACTCTTCTAGAAGGCTCTATTCTTTGACTGAAGAATACTTGGAAATATCTTGGCTTTATCTTTGACAGGAAACTTTTCTTTTGTCAACACATCTGTATTTATTTCTACAAAGCTCTCTCTATGATTAAAGGCATGAAAATGCTGGACAATTCCATAAGGGATCTGTTGCCATTTTATAAACAACTCTTATATTATACTTATGTTCTTCCTATTGCACTTTATGGCTTTTCTTTGTGGTACTTCAAAAGTGTCCCTTTATCCTATCTACTCAAAGAACCTAGAAAAATACAATAAAGAGCTGCTCTATGGCATACTTCTCTCACCTGGAGAATTGAGGCTATTGCTGGTCTTATTTCTATTCATCTACATCTGGACAAGCTTAGTGACCATTATCAGATGAGAATGACATCTCTATCTTCTAATCACATTATTAAGTCATTGCTTGAATGTCATCTTACTTTAGACTCAACACTGCATTATCTTTCATTAAATAAAGTAACTTTTAAACAAAGACTCAAAATCAAGAGCTCTATTGTAAATGCTAATAATTATCTTAATGGCATTCTTTCTTTCTTCAACTCTTTATATAAAGAATTGTCTCCTGGTTTCTATCTAGTAGATACTTTTCAGGATTGTTTTTCTTTTAACTCTGTAGATTGAAAAAATAATGAAGTCAAGAGCACCTACCTTCACAAACTCAATAAAGTCTTTGAAGATTGTTGTTGTCATTTCAGATGCTAGTATCAAAAACAATGTCACAATGTCAATTTCACATATTGACTGTAGTTACAATATTATGGCTAAGACTATTCATCATACTATCAACATTACTACAACAGAGGCTGAATTATTTGCTATTAGATGTGGAATCAATTAAGCAATTCATATCACTAACATGTCATATATCATAGTAGTAACTGATGTTATCCATTTGATCAAGAAAATATTTGACTTATTAACTCATTCTTACCAAATATAGTCTATTGCTATAGCATAAGATTTTAGAGAGTTCTTTCAAAGCAATCTTGACAATTCAATTGAATTTTGGAACTACCATAGCAAAGCCAAATAGACACATCATATGATTGTTGACAAAGGAATTAAAAAATTTATTCTTAGACCTCTTTTCCCATGTAAATTGTTATAGGATTTCAACATGAAAGAAGAATGTGATGTGATCATTTATAAGTGGTAGGTAACTTTCCAAGTATCTGACTTCAAGGGAAATCACTTCCTTAATTTACTTAATGACAATCATCTTTCTATCAAACCCACTTATACAAAAAGTGGTTCAAACTCTTTGTATACAAGAGTAATAAGAGCAATCACAAATCATGTGCCAATAGAAGAATATCAACTAAGATTTTTTCCCAAAGAAAATTTCAATTGTCTATACAGTGACTATTTAATTAAATCTAGATGTTATATTCTTTATGAGTATAGGAGGTATAACAAATATTGGAATTCTGATAGAGGATTGTTAAGTCACTTTACTATTTTTCTTGAGTTTAATCCTGGAGCATTTTTCTTTTATAAAGGTATTACTTGATAACAGTCTTTCTATTATTATTTTGTTGTAGTATACTTCTTTTTTTTTACTTCTTTTTCTTTTTCTTTCCTTATTTTTTCTTTTCTCTATATAAGTAGTTACATTGTAGCTATCATGGTCTGTTACTATACCCCATGTAATAAATTGTTAATATTTCAAAAAAAGTATGATAAAGGCATGTCATTTATCACAGTGTTGTCACATATGTCATAATTGTGGTCACATAATCATGTGACATAGAATAGATCATAGAAGGTTCTAGAATAGATAATATTATATAGCATGGCAAGTACATATGTAAGAGAACCACAAATTCTAAAGTCTAATCCCAAAAACTCAGAGTTTGCAATACCAACTCCTACATCTAAAGTCCAATCCCAAAAATATGGAGATTTCTATACCTTCTCTGGTACTTTTTTTGCTTAGTTTCAACCATTTTCTATATTCTCCTAATTATCACTACATATCCCTAGTCAATATTAGATAGGTGTCTACTATGTTTGAATACTATTCTAGATTTTTCCATTAGGAGTGCCTAACTAATTGAACCCTATTATTCCTGGCTTGATCAGCACTGTTCTACTAGATTAGAATATATTCTAGAGTACTTAACATAATAGCTGCCTCTAGGAGATCTCATTCTGTTCTCTTAGTATCACAAATAAGCTACTCACTGGTTGTGATACTTGAACTTAATGGTATTTCAGAGGTTTAGTATAAGGAGGTAATGATAATAGATGATGAGTAGTATCAACAGGAATAATTGATGTAAATTGATGTTGTTAAGTCTAAGGTCTAATCCTCAGACACAGAAGTATATATACAAAAGAGTGATGGTTTGTGTGCAAGTTATTACCATCACATGATCAAAACTCATACCTATCATCTGTCATAGCAGCTGTCAGGCTAATTTTAGAAGATAACTAATTATGTTACTACATTGATATGCTTTTATCTCTACCAATACTTATTGCTTTGAGACACATTATATATCATTGTAAACGGATTGATGAGCCCTTTCCAACACAAGTTCAATTGTGCGAATCTGTTCAGCTGTTCATGAGATATTTGCAGATGAAGCTTTTACAGCTACTGATGGTCTGATATCTCAGTCATTTGTTGTCACTTTTTGTACATCCCACATATGTGCGGATAGCCCTCGTTTGAGGCTTTCCAGCGCAACTTAGTTTGTGAAAATCGGTCCACTGGTTGTGGAGATACAAGCTGAATGAAGTTTGTAACACTTAGGTTTCTCCTAGGAGTGAGTTCTTGTCTGTTGTATTATATAGAAAATAGACTTAGGTTTCTCCTGAAGTGAACTCTGTGGACTTTTGTCAGTTGCCCTAACAACATGTACTTTAGGATAGGTTAGTGGTAGTATGTGCACAAACCAAGGTCTATAGTATATAAGGTAGACTAGTTTATACTTGGAACTCTATCAAGTTTTTGTTTTTTTGTCTTTACACAGAGACTTTAGTCATAACACTTTGATCCATAATCCAAACTAGATTTAATTCCAGTAAGTGTTAGTGGGCCTTTTTTAAGTTCTATCTTATACTGTTTACTAACTACCTATTCTATTAACTACTATCTTAATTAAACTATACACAATTTTGTCTTAAGAAAGATATTCTACACTAGATAACACTTTAAGAGCCATCATTGTTCTCTTGTATAGACAGGTCACAAGAGAACATTATAGTATGGAGCTTTTACTTGAAAAAACTACTTAACATATCTACAAAGTATAAGTGAGCTTTAATGTAATATTGTTAGGTACAGTTCACACTTGAAGGCAGAAGCCTACAGAGTTAGCTTGGAGATGCACAAAGTGCAGAAACTCCATGCAATGAGCTTGGTAATGCAGACTTGTCAGAATGACCTTGGCCTTAACTTATATGTTGTGTTTCTTATGAGCTGTGTAGTCACAATTTCAGAGAATGGCCTTGTAAGGAGTTATAAAGAGAGGAGTAAAGTGCATTACTATTGACACCAGGGATTTAGCATCAACTTTAGTCAATTATCAGGCTAGCTATTACAAAGTAATCACTAGCCTTAAATACATAAAGTAACAAAAAGGGTAATTAAAACAGATATCCAAGCAGATGTTTTAGTAGTGAAACACTAAATAGGAGTTGAGATTGAAGAGGAGAAAACTCTGTATAAAGTCTGAGTAATTTTGTGGAGTTTGAAGGAGATAATTAGGTAATGGAAACAGATAAAGATGACTATGGATTTTGACTCAAATAAAGCCAAATAACCATAGGGATTTGATGTTGTATTGAAGTTGGACATATCTTGGATATGTTTTAGAGTTTGGGATATGACAAATATCAATAGCTAGATTTTCTCTACCTAGCTAGTACACTTTTTTAAGTCTAGAGTTTGGCTATTTTTCTTGTTCAAGAGTGATGTTGTTTCCAGCTAAGAGTGATGAGAAAGTAAAAAAAGAAATAGAGAAGGCCCTAAGTTTGGATGATCTCAAGAAAAGATATTAAGTTTTAATATTACAACTTAAACCTCAAAATAAAAGAGAAATCTTATATTAGGTTAATATAAGAGAACTCAATAGAGTTCCTAGTACAAAGTGTTTATCTTATATACACTAGCTAGTTGGTCTGTGTGAAACCTTATCTAACTTACTTTAAAGATTATATATTATTCATAAAATCAACATGTGGTAAGCATACTATATGATATCATACTATACTTTAAATTTAAGTCTAAAATAAATAAATAAATAAAAAGAAAATAAGAAAAAATAAAGGAAAAACAAAGTCTACTAGAAGATAGAGAGATATGTCATCATTAACATTATAAGATAGTGCTAGTTTTAGTTGATTCTCAGGATAAGGCTTTTATAGTGTAACTACTAACTTATATACTAAGTATATTACTTAAGATATTCATTTAGAAATAGAGATTTCTGGATAATCCTTAAATATCAGAGTAGAGATTCATAGAGTTGCCAAGGGTTCAGAAAGGATATCTGAGATAGAATAAAGACTATAATCTACAATAAAAGATGTTAAAAGTATAGGTAAGGAAGGGTATATTTATCTGTAGGTTAAAACAGATATGATTAGATCAGGATATAACAACAACTAATAACTACTTACCAATTAGAGTAAAGAAGAAATATCAAAATACCATAATAATATACTTATCTTATAAAGTTTCCTACTAATAGCTTTATATAAGAAAAATATGTGATAAGGTTATATAACTATTAGAATCTGACTTTTTGTTATTATATACTATTATGTGACCACAGTCACATATACTGTCTCATGTTTAGTGATATTACACCACATACTTTTTATTGTCTAAGAAAAGAAAAGAAAAAGAAATATAGAATTAGAGAAAATGAATAAAAATAAAATAAAATCAGAATAAATCTAAGAGTTTTAAGTAAACCATAACAATAGTATATATAAGATATATTATTGAGTTCCTCTTGTAAAAATTTACAAGACTGACTTGAGTTACTACTAAGTTTATTTATAAGGTTGTTTTGACTAAGTAGTTGTCACAACATGTATTTAGAGTGGAATTCTAGTATTATAACAACTACTCATCAAAATAGTTAGCAAGTTACTTAAGTATATACCAATACAGTCATAATTATCTAAGTTTAAGTATTACAAGTATCACAATCAGTGAGTAGCTTATTTTGTGATAGTTTGTTAAGTCTATTTTTATGTTCTCCATTGCTGCTGTAATAGAGTATAGGTAGAGTATTTATCTCAGATGTGAGGTCTAGAGAATCTTTTGGAAGAGGTTGCTGTTTCTGACAAGAACAATAACTTTTTTCAAACTCAGGACAAAGCTGTTGTAATAGGGCTAAGTTCTTGTGAAGAAGATCTTTGGTTTTTGACCTTGGGGGCAGTCTTAGGATAGTCTTAATCTAATCTCTTATTTGCTTATCCTCAGGTATAAGAAGGGTCTGCTTTTATTGAGCTAGAAACAGGTTTAGTAAGGAGACTTTGTGTTTTACTCAGCCATGAAACATCTTTTAGATGTTTTTAACAGCAAACTAATCTGAGCAGCCTAGGATCTGTGTAATACATTCCTGACAACTCTTGCAGTGTGACTAGAGCTACATTGAGATATGATACTTCTTCTTTATAAGCCAGTGAGAGAAACTAGATATAATATCAACTTTCTCCTATCAAGATTCATATCATATGAAAGAACACTTTTTATTCTTCTATCCACATACTTTATCTGCTAAAATAGAGATATTGTATTCACACTTGCCATCTAAGCCATACTCACCATTTAAATACCAATGTTGTTTTTTCACTTTTTCATTTATTCTTCTAATTATCTTTTCTTATTGAGCCTTAGTCTTAGGTATCTACTTAGACATATAACATAGCAATTTAGTAAGAGTGATTTAGAAACTAGAGTACTAGAAATCTGTAAACTTTACCAAAAGTTAAGAATTTCTATTTCTTAAACATACTAATTAAAATATCAACCTGTAAAAACTTTACAAAGTAAAGTAAAGTTCTTGGAGCAATTTTGCCTAGAAACAACAAAATATTTATAGACAAAGAAATAACAAGGAGGGAGCATTAGAAGAAATTAACAATAATTTGGGCAAAAAGGGCTCTAACTAAGGAAAACTTTGTGAGCTATATAAACAAAGTGCATATCAACAAACTAAAGAAGTTATTTCAGATAATTTTGTCATATCCCAAACTCCAAAACATGTCCGAGACATGTTTAACTTCAATACGACATCAAATCCCTGC
>Ga0157357_1001271_pt1 | contig 10542 bp, 17 predicted proteins | sample AttcapACBM1_FD_111485 | JGI IMG/M metagenome (GOLD analysis project Ga0157357, IMG submission 111485) | Fungus gardens microbial communities from leaf cutter ant in Botucatu, State of Sao Paulo, Brazil - Atta capiguara ACBM1 | ecosystem: Host-associated > Fungi > Mycelium > Unclassified ... | reverse complement strand
GACGTGGACGTGGACGTGGACGTAGTTGTCAGTACATCCCCTGCCACACCCGGTACCAGCGTCTGACTAGAGATTCAGAGTTCAGATGGACTTGCGACGAAAGTAGAAATGAATGTTTACATAGTCTGGAACACAGGAGGATTGATACCTGCGGGGTCTGTGGATACGACGACGACGACAGAAACCCCTGCCCTATACTAAGCTTAGAATTGTACTATCAGCCACAGTGGATCGTCGTACACATCTGTTGTTGTCAATGTTTGAGCAGTAGAAAACAGTGCGAGAGAAAGACAGAAAAGAAGGTAAAATACGTCCATGAGTGGACGGTGTCAAAGTGCATGAGCTATGACGCTCACGTGTTTTCAGGGCGCTTCAAGGCTGCTATTCATGTTAACATACCTCTTCTATTCTGCTCCTATTCATCAGCCTTTCTATGCTTCTCATATGTTGACATGTAGTTTTATCGATATGTAGTATACTCCAAACTGACCATCTCCCATTGGACCACTGGTGAAAAGACTGATCACGTGATGCGAAGAACTTGAGGAAATATAATATTTTGGCGTGTACATTTTTGGAGATGATTGATCGATTCTTCCTAGATCGAGCTGGGTTGCGTTCTCTTTCTTTTTCCCTCTTCCTACGCCCAGCTTGTTTCTCGACATCGTCCTCTCATCTTGCAAAGAAAAGAATGCCGCCAAAAAAGGTGCCTGGTCAGGAAAAGCGCGCTCTCCTTGGCAGGCCAGGTAATAACCTCAAGATTGGAATCGTAGGTTTGTTTAGTGAGTTTTCCCCTGCTTTCATCGTCTGACGTCGGCTATTAGGTCTGCCGAATGTTGGAAAATCTTCTTTCTTCAATGTCTTGTCAGAAACGGGTATGGAAATGAAATGCTTGTATCGGTCCGAGTGCACGCTCACATGTATTACCTTAGATTTGGGCAAGGCCGCCAACTTCCCTTATGCGACGATAAATCCTGAGGAAGCTCGTATACCCGTTCCGGATGCACGATTTGATTGGCTTTGCGAGGTCTATAAGCCAGCTTCCAGAGTTCCTGCTCACCTCACTTGCATCGATATTGCTGGTTTGACAGCTGTATGTAAGGGTTTTTACCGTTATAATATTACTTGAATTGACTGTTTTCACTCACAAGGGCGCATCTACCGGAGCTGGTCTCGGCAATGCTTTTTTGTCAAACATTCGTGCGGTCGATGGTATCTTCCAGGTCGTTCGCGCTTTTGACGACGACGAGATTACCCATGTTGAGGGTGATGTAGACCCCATTCGTGACATGGAAATTATCAAGACGGAGCTCAAATTGAAGGATATTGAGTGGGTAGAGAAGGCGATTGATAATATGAAGAAAACGACGCGTTCCTTAGGCTCAACAAGCTTGGCTGACAAGGCAAAGAAGGAGGAACTCGTGCGTGTGGTTCTAGTCGTCGATTTTCTTGACACGTTTTAATCCCGTATCCTAGGCTACCATTGAAAAAATCTACAAAGTCCTCACAGTAGACGAAAAGGACGTGCGCAAAGCAGAATGGACGAACAAAGAGGTAAGATCGGGAGTTTTTGTTTCAATACGATGAAAAAGAGCACCGCTCGATAACCCAGCTCTTTGAGACGGGAGTAACGCCCCAAAATTCAGTGAAATATATTTGTTTTAGCTGACCTACCTTTCTTTGTCTTTCCTCATCTATGGAACTGTAGATCTGACGATCCCCCTTGCAGGTGATTAGACTTTTCATTTACCATCCGCTCGGATGAAAAAGAGCGTCATGCTCGATAACCCAGCTCTTTGAAGAGGGAGTAACGCCCCGAAATTCTCATGAAATCTATTGCTTCTGCTGATCCGATTTTCTTGACATGCTTTACGCACTGTGCTAACTCTCTTTCTAGATCGATGTTGTTAATTCCTTGATGCTTTTGACCGCCAAACCAGTCACGTATCTGATTAATCTGAGTGAAAAGGACTATCTGAGGAAGAAGAATAAATGGTAAGAATCTTATTGTCGCAAATAACTTACGAACTTGAAATTTACATAGGCTTCCGAAGATCAAAGCTTGGATTGATGAAAACAACCCTGGGGATCCTCTTATTCCCTTCTCCGTTGCATTCGAGGAACGTATTCTGCCGATGTCACCTGAGGACAAGAAGGAAGAAGAAAAAAAGGTCGGTGCAGCAAGTGCACTTCACAAGATCACTCAAACTGGATACACCAGCCTTGATGTAAGTCGCCTCTAGTTGATAGGTGATGGAATGAACATTAATCCTCTTGTAAGCTCATTCGTTACTTCACCTGCGGACCTGACGAAGTTCGCGCGTGGACGATACGAAAGGGCACCAAGGCGCCTCAAGCTGCTGGTGTTATCCACAGTGACTTTGAGAATAAATTTGTGTGCGGCGAAATCATGTCGTATGAAGATCTTAAGGAATATGGAAGTGAAGCTGCCGTTAAAGCTGCCGGGAAGCTCAGGCAACAAGGCAAACCATATGAAAGTAGGCGTGCCAATATTCTGTCTACATCCGTTTTGCTAAGGATTTTTCAAGTGATTGACGGTGACATTGCTTACTGGAAAGCAGGAGCATAGGCCCAGCTGCGACTGTGTAGATACAGTGTGGTATTATACAGTGTGTTTATCCATGCGCTACAACCAGAGGCTACGGACGACGGGATGGTGATTCACGCCGCACATTCATATCCCAACGTCTTCGATCCCTTTCTCTTTCTCTTTCTCTCTCAGCATCGTAATCGTGTTCCGTTCTCTGTTCTAGGCGGTGACTTGGCCGTGGCTCCAGGCTCAGGGACTTCCGGGAGGAATTGCGACCAGATCGACTGTAAGGCGAGCGCTCGGATCTGTGTCGCCGGGGTGACCGTGACCGAGACCTGTATCTTGAGCGTCGATAGTAAGGATCCGGGTCCTCGCCACGCTCACGAGCTTTACGTTCTAATTTAGCTTGTTTTCTGGCGGCTTTTTCTTCCTTCCGCTCAACCTTGCGCCGATGTTTTTCTTCTTTTTCTCTTGCTCGCTGAAGGTCCTCATCAGGATCTTCCCTTTTGTTTCCGGATTCTTGACCTTTGGGAGCTGGCTCGAATCCCCTTTGAGACGATGAGTGAATGTGGAGTCATGAGAGGGCAGTCACCTACAATGCAACAGCCAGTGCATCGGCCTCAAGCTGTTTGATGCGTTTGATTTCAAGCGCCTTCTCATCTTCTGTATTATCCTTATCACGACTGTACCAATGAACATCCTTATTCTTCTGCCATCGGCCAGTTGGCGCATTGATACTATGACCAAGATAGTGCTGGGACTGGGATAAGTCATGGATTATGGTACAGAGCAAAATCATAGATACCTCTCTGTCCTTGTCCGCCGAGACGTCTGACCATTTGAACTCTGCCTGGCCACCACGAGTGCCTCCTCTGACGGGCTCGAACATAACAACAGTGGAAAGAGATGCTTGTTCATGTTTGTGCACGATAGTCCCGAAATGGCTAGAGTGGAACTTGTATCAAACCAACCAACATGTCCAGTCAGGACCACAATTCCTCTGGCCTCTTATCCGGTGTATTTGACTTGCTCACAAGGGAATTCGAATCCTTTGTTGCCACGGCTACTGGTGGTCACATCCTAGAGGTAGGATTTCATTACATCCAGCAAGCTATGTGCTATGTTCACGTTCGACGCGCACCGATCAGTACTCTCGGGAACATTCCCCAAGGTCATCCTCGTCCAGATCGCGCAGGCGCAGAAAACGCTCAAGAAGGCGCGAGCCGACACCGTCATCATCTTCTGACCCTTACGACTCTGAGAACAGTCATTCTTTAGAAAGTTCTTGTCAAAGAGGATGTGGAAAACGACCTGTGTCGGAAAACCCACGAAAGCGCAGGCGCCAAACAGAGCACCATGCTTCTGGGAGCCGACGGCATGTCTGTACACCCTCTCCTGATGAAGGTGGAGTACCCATTTTCTGGCCAATTCTCCCGGCTAAACGTGAATCACAGTCCCACGTACATCGGGGCCACACCTACCGCAGTCCAAACCTGAAGCAATAGATCCACCACCGCTGCCGATTCTTGGACGCAAGCGGGCAAGGTCAATTACCATGCCTGGGTCTTTATTTCCACGTTCTCCCTCATTGGATCTGGACCCATCATTCGTACCACTGAGCAGTGGTCACGTTCGTTTCGCCCAATTACATGCTCGGCCTGAGGAGTTGCGACCGAAATCTGGTCCATCCAGACATGACTCTATCCCTCCTTCCAGCTCACCACCGACACATTCCCCCGTCAAAGCTGCCATCCAACGATTCGACGGCGATAAAAGTGCTGATCCCTCTATGTTACTCCCCATCAGTCCCCGTTCCCCTTCCTCGCGCAATAGGGCAAAAGGCACACGTCCTTGTCTGGACAAGTCACCTACATCCTTTTCTTCTGAGGCTAAAGGTAAACAGCGCGCCGTAGATCTGACTAATGAGGAAGACGATTTTTTGGAGCCTGGGATTTCTGAGGACACTCAGGTTAGGGGTAAGGAGCATGAACTCAAGAAAGCCATCCAACAGCAACTAGAAAACGAGACCAGGCGAGAGCGACAGGCAACCGAGGAACCTGCAGATTTCAACTCACACGAAGCTGAAAGAGAAAGAGAACGAGATAAAGAGCGAATCCTGCAGTTGGAAGAAGAGATACGTCTGCTCAAGGAAGAAGTTCGTCTTTATTGTTTTTCACTGTGAGCCTTACTAACCGGTTGGTTAGCTCGCCAAGCGACCTTCTTACAATGAAACTTCAATGTTTATTCCACCACCACCACCTCCTCCGCCACCACCGCCACCTCCTAACCGGACTATCCTCCGATTACCAAGTGTGATGGAAGATGCGAGTATTCTTTTCACAGCTGCTCGAGCATCTCTCAAACCTCAGACAATACCAGAGGAGAAACCTATCAACCCTCCTCATGTTTCTCGTCGCCAAGGTCGACCAACGATTGGAATTATGCCAGACAAAATGGCTGCTTTTTTGGATGAGATGAAGTCAGTGAGGTTGAGGAAGACAGGGAGAGACCTTGAGTCATCGAAGTCTTTCTCTTCTGGATCTTCAAGACAGTTATCTGGTGGAGGTAGTTCGTCGTTGAGCACATCGTTATCGAGAGTCGAAGAAGTTTCACGCGTAGATAGCGATGTTAGCTTCTTGACTCGAAGTTTAGTTGTTCCTCGTTCTCGTAATCAGGTGGTTCCTGCTCCTGTTGGTCCGCGTGTGGGTGACAAGCGCAAGAGGCGCAGTACTTTGGATGCAGTACTACAGGATCCTCATGGTGGGTTTGCTATTTCCTCTTGTTGCTCGTCCTGATCTTTATCCATAGATTCTACAACCAATAAACGGCCTTTGATGTCAGTTCCGCAATTGGTGAGCCAACTGCGGCCGCAAGCGCAATCTTCATCCTCAGGTTCGTCGACATCCCCTATCGGATTGTTCTCCGAAGGATCAAACTCTTCAACGGAACCAGTCACTAGCGATCAAGGAACGTCACAACCGACGCAGGCGATAGAATCGGCTCATACTCCATCGCTTTGTTCTGACAATGATCCTGAGAAAGATGATGAGCATGATCAACCACCTTCTACTCCCCCATTAGTCATCCCTTCCCGTAATATGTATCGTTTCCGCGGTACGGGCATCCCAGTCACTCCGTCCGACCGTTCGCAGAGTAGAATCCTGAATCGATCTCTTCTCCTCAAACCCCAAGAAGCCGAACAAGGTCAGAAGTATCAAAGCAAACAGGGACGTGAGCAAAAATCAGAAACACGTGACAATCCCATTGACTACGAAGATAGTTTCGTACCTATACACCCCGTTACACCTGAAGACCCAGCAGATCATGAATCTCAGCCTACCATATTCAAGAAACGCTTACCTGTGTCACCCCTCCCAAACAAGTCACCGCGAAAACCGCACCCTCCGAACAGTCGTCGACCTACACCTCATTCAAAGAAACTTTCCCTTCTTCCGCTTGATCACGACCATGAAGATGAAGATAAAGATGACCTACCAGTGCTCAATTTCTTCAGTCCTCCCGCTGCAGCATCCACTCCTGGTCCTCATGTTGCACAAAGTCTAAATTTAGCAAAGGCCGTCGATGAGACTCCTGATGTTTTCACTCAGCCTTCTGGAACTCCATCTCAACATCATCATCATAATCTGCCTCCGTCTTCGCGGGTTTCTATACCTTCCCCTCGACCCTATCATGGGCAGAGTCATGACTTGAAGGCTCAGCCTCGGTCGCGGTCGAGCCATTCGAAGAGGTACAAGTCGTTGGGTGATGAGCTTTGGATGGCGCAGCAATCGGATGGAGTGGATGGGGATGAATTGGATGATGAAGACTTGTACGTTGGGACAGGGACGAGGAATACAAAAGAGGGTTTTTTAGCTCGTGGTGGAGCCGGTGGGTCACCTGTGTTTATGGGAGTTGGATATGTTGAAGGAGTTGAGCAGAGATAGATAGAAAGTGCCTGTAGATGTAGACTGTTGGAACACTGACTGACTGTTACCCAGGGGAGGGGGGGGGGGATCTTTGAGAGGAGAAGTCACTTGATTGTCATGTTTTATTTTTTTTTCTCCCTTTATCTTTTGTTTTATCTATCTATCTTGTACATACATATCATTCACTCACTCTGATGATGATCTTATCTTGCCTGTACTCTATGACAGATTGTCAGGACATGGGCATGGGCATGCAGCAGCAGTGATTATCACTTCAGGCTATCGGAGAGGGTTTGATATAGGAACAAGTGAATGAAAGAATCTTGTCCAGGGATCGTTGAATGTGTTGTTGTTGAGCAGTGTAATGGCAACTCTTGTGGTCAGTTGTAGACGCACAGCAATTAACAGATTGGGACTTGAAGAATTGTAAATTTCAGAATAGAGTTGCCAGCATGGTGGCAGTGGACTGAACAACTTTTGCTGCACAAATCACGAGAAGATAGTCCACTGCCAGGGCAACTGACAGGGGGGCAGGGGCAGTGGACTGTTGCGAGTCAGCTCACCACACAAGTATAGCTCTGGCGCTGCTTCACGTCATGGGGGGAGCACAGCAGTTTGTGTACCAAGCGACTATCTATCACTCTCATTAAATTGATCACAAGTAAAATGACGAGCATAATTACCACACAACACAAATCTGCCATTGCAAGAAAAAAATGATCGAGGGGGAAATAGAATAGATGAATCAATGCATAATCCGGACAAAAAAAAACCACCTATATGTACACACACATCCTTACCGATATCCAGTATAGTTCGGAGGCGGTTGCTGATTAGTAACAGAGGCATGTACGGCAGCGTACGGGTCAGCATATTGCATCGTCCTGCTGACACGAGGACCAAGGTCGGGTTCTGGGATGATGGGTGGTCCGACTACGCGTGCAGAAGCAACCGAACTATAACCTGGAGAGGCAGTACCAAAGCCTGAAGGTGCAGGGTCAGAGAATGCACCGTAAGCATCCATGCTTGGACGTGCACCCATGGGCTGAGTTGATGGAGGGGCATAACCAGTGGGAGAGGAGACAGAGTATTGGTTGTCGGAGAAAGGATTGGTCTCAGCAGGGGGATCGTAGCGTGCGCTGGGGACTGAAGTGTTGACGGATTGTTCTCGTACTGGAGGGATTGAGGTGTAGCCTTCTTCTCCTTCCTCAAAATCATCATGGTCTATGGGTGGGGCGAAAGGCGAATCATGTAGGCCCGAATGTTTATTTGACCGCCATTGTATGATGAGGTAAATGGCAGAGGCCAACCAGAAACCTTGAAGATATATAAGATGACATGATGCACCTAAAGACCAAGAACCCACCAAAAGCTAGCCAAAGGAATACAGCACCGGCTTTCTTCGTGTTGCACCACCCAGGCAGGCCATTTCTGAAATCATCGCCAAGGGGCTCAGCATGAGGATCATTATCAGGATTTTTGCAACCGGGTTGAGTCCATGCTGAGATTGTCACGATGAAACTGCGTGAAGGGCTAAGCTGAAATGTTGAAATTGGACACAACAGACCAGACCCACGCGATCAGCAAGCTGAACCCTGTTCCGATGCCAGTGAGAATGAACCCGATGCGCAGTTCTTTCAAGGCACGGGCCAGCCGAGCAAGTTTATCGTACTTTTCATAAATGACGGGTACAAACATCATGAACGCCGACAGAAACATGCCGAGGATTGTGACAAACAACGTAAAGCCTGTGAGACCGGCTGCGGGATTGTTCAGCATAGTGGTGAGTTTCCGACAGATGCTTGGTGCCTACATGGACCAACGTTCCATTTAGCTTGAAAGGCAGCAACGCTGGAGAAGCATGCCATGGAGAGGAAATTGAAGAATATTTGCGAAACATAGAAGACGATAGCTGGTTTCGAAACAATCATCTGGTTGGAGGAGAATCAGTACGGGGGAACTGAATCCAATCAAGCATGTGCTGCAGACCCATATCCAGAGCGTGGTCAAGACCGGGATGAAAAGCAGAAAGGCGAGTTGACTGGAACTATCGCCCATGTGCAAGACGATACAGGGTATTACGTAATGGGAAGCCAAACGCTGGGTGTCCCAGACGAAGCCATCCGGACGGGCCAGTGCACAAGAGCGCTGGCGGTGTAATGGGAAACGAGTTACTCACATCGTTCCGAAAAGCACTGATGCCATGGCTGTTACTGATGCCACCCGACATCGATGCTGATGGTTTAGAGGATTTTGCTGGAGTCAATCTCGCAAAGACACCAGATATTTTATCTTGAAAGGACATGGCAGAGACAAAGCTGGAATGCGAGATTTGTAGGTCGCGATTGTGATAGTCGGAGTCAGAGCCACAAACTGCGGCAGCAAGCACAGCCACGCCATGACAACAGAATGATGCAGTGCCATTTCGTCCTCCAAACCGGCACAGTCAAATAATAGATGCGCATGCGATCTGGTATATAGTGTAAACGAGTGGAATGCAACAAAAACGTGAGAGCATCTACAGAGGAAAAGTCATAGATCCTAGTATTATACTAGTAAAATCTCAAAATAGTTGGTATTAAAAAAACAATGCTACGAATTTTCCTTCCTCAAGCTGTAGCATCACCGCGCATAGCCAGCTCCAGGCCCCGGGGATGCTCGCCCTGTTGGGTATGCAGCATATGGACCAGGGGAGGCCCGTCCCCCGTACGCAGCCTGTGGACCAGGCGAAGCTCTACCACTATACGCAGCTTGTGGACCAGGTGAAGCTCTACCATTGTACGGTACTTGTGGACCGGGCGAGCTTCCCCCGTGCATGGGATCTGGCACAGGGCTGGCACGAGCTTCAGACGGATTGAATTGTGTCATAGGATACGCCTCGCCCGGTTGCCAATCTCCTGCACCATGCTCAATTGTGCCAGGCACAGGGCCTCGATATGGATCGTAAAATCCTGGAGCATTAGACGGATCGTCGCGATATGGTTGGTTAGGATTGAGGTGGGGTAAGGGAGGTACAGCATAAGGGTCAGGCCCGCCAGCGCCGAAATCTGCTGTAGAGTAGTTGGTAGTGGAATCGACTCGGGACAAATCTGCTTCTGAGGCTGTATCAAAGCCAGGACGTCCTGTCTCTCTGGCAGGCAGAGCATGAGAGTCAGCGCCACTTTCAGAGTGCGTGTTGAGCTCTGGCCACTTGATAGCTTCATCTGGAGGGCTATGTAAAGACAAAGATATTCCACAGCAACAAGATATTCTTACTGTCATCAAAATCGGAAAACCTCTTTCTGGTAAATTTCCATACAAAGAAGCCGACAATACCAATGACGGCGACGCCAGCTGCTACAGACATGCCAATGATCGAGCCAGTTGAAAGTCCACCCCCGTCATCACTTTCACTGGATTGTGTTGTGCTTGATGAAGTTGAAGTAGAAGATGGAGATGGAGTGGTGGTGATGGTGACAGTGGATCCATTCTCATCTACAGATTCAGTTACAATTGGTGTAACTGGAGGGGCAGATGTGATAGGGGCCGGAGCATTTGTGGAAGGACCTCCGGTCTGCTGGGTGGCAGCTGGCTGGTTTTGAGAAGAAGTGGGTGTACCCTCTGTAACAGAGGTGTTAATGGTGGGGGCCTGAGGCGCAGTGGTCGTATTATCAGTTGCAGGCGTAGTGGCAGGTGTGGTGGCAGGTGTGGTGGCAGGTGTAGTGGTGGGTGTAGTGGTGGGAGTTTGTGGTTGAGTAGTCGAAGTAGAATCTGCAACTGGGGCAGTCAAAGAAGTAGCTGGTAGGTCAGTGGGTGTTGAAGGAGCCACCACTGAGGGGGCAGCCGCCGCCGATGTCTGCGACTGACTTGAGATTTGGCGAGGATCACGGGTAGCCAGAGCCACATTGGCAGAAACAAGAATGATAGCATATGGCCATAAGAGAGGACGCTGCACCTTCATTAAGAGCGTAGAATAGTTAAAGCACTGGCAGCTTCTGAGCTCGTTGTCCACGACAGCGAAGAGAAAGGAATGGAAATAGTCTCAGACTTCATTGTCACATCGTCAAGGTCACGCCAGGTGGCTGT
>Ga0157357_1001269_pt1 | contig 10571 bp, 3 predicted proteins | sample AttcapACBM1_FD_111485 | JGI IMG/M metagenome (GOLD analysis project Ga0157357, IMG submission 111485) | Fungus gardens microbial communities from leaf cutter ant in Botucatu, State of Sao Paulo, Brazil - Atta capiguara ACBM1 | ecosystem: Host-associated > Fungi > Mycelium > Unclassified ... | reverse complement strand
ATATTAGAGTCAAGTTATTTATTGCTAGCATGAACTATGTATTTATTGAATAAATAGGATAGTAATACATTGGAAACTTCTTGTTGAGTTCTCTTGGAAACCCCACAAGATACTTTACCTATAAGTCTACCTTAGTGGTTTTATTGAAGAAGATTCTTTTGGTCCTTTTAACTATTCCCTCAAATTTACTCTAGTATGATCTTGATCTGGAGGTATAATATATGGACAAATCCCTACTACACTCTTTATTTCACAATGCTTTAAAGTATTTAGTAATATTGACATATTTTGAATATTTAATCCAAATTTCATCTATAATTGATGCAAATTCTTGTGTTATTCTTTCTAGTGATTCACAGTCTGGAGTATTAGTCATATCAATGCATCCTACTCTGCTCTTAAGCTTATTGACAAATTCTACCTCTTCCTTGCTATTCTTGATAATTGTTTATCTTTTGTCTTGAATAAATTCTTTCCTAATGATGATATTAACCAATAAGGAGTATGGTCAGAAAGACTTCATAAGATTGTGTGAGTATTGAATTCTTCTGAACTTGTCCAAAGAAACATTAAATCAATAACTGAGTTAGAATCTCTAGGGTTGTCTATATATCTCATCTATCAGATGTAGTTCACACTAGGGGTGAAAGTCTGCAAAGTTAGCTCAGAGATACATGAACTTGTAAAATGACCTTGGCTTCAGCTTATGTGCTATACTGTCTGACTGCTGCATAGTCACAACTTTAGATAAAAGAAAGAAGTCTGAAGTCTGAGATGGGTGTGAGTACTGATTGGTGTGTCACCATTGAACACTGGAGATTGAGTTCAATAAGAGTTATCTTCATTAGTTATCAGACTAGCAAGTTACAGTATAACTACTAGTCTTATATACAAGTAGATAGTAGAGAAGATGCTTGGGGTTTCAGTGATATACTCTCTATTATCTCTAGTAGAGGTTTCAGTGGTAAGACACTGACAGGAGTGAGAACTCTGCTATAGGAGACCAAGTCAGATAGGAAGATCTCTATTATAGAAGATGGAATAGCCAGATTATTGCATCACCACTACAAAGGCATATTATGAGAAAGGTGGCCATTGTGGAAGATGAGCTTATATAATAGAGGTTGAGAAAGCAGTATCACCATGGAGATGTATTTTCTGGACAGGTAGACTTAGCATATGACTTTATCAGAACTTGTATAATAGATGTAAACAGTTCTAGATTGAAAGAAGCAGCAATCTCTCTAAGGAGATATCAACATATATTGAATAGTGAAGATATACTAGATCCTAGTTGTTATCTCTAATATTAAAGTTTTCAGTCATAATGAGAACATTATTCAAATTTACCTCTATATCCCTTAGATACTTCAAGACTGTTTGTTGGTCATTTGAATAAATTTTAACAAAAAAATAAATGATGCCACCATTAAAAAATGAAATGAGATTGATATCTCTATAGTCTTTCTTGAGAGAAAATTATAAATGAATGATCTTTGAATTGATTCAAGTGAGAACCCTTGGATGTTTGTCACTATTAACTGATTGTCTTGCAAACATGATCCATAAAGGGTGATTGGAAGCACCTATAATTTTATCTTCAGATACAAAACTTGGAATGGTTTGGATAATAAACCATAGAAGTTCCTACATAAATATAATGTCAAAGTTTTTGTTATTTTTTGAAGATAAATAGTATTAGTAAGGATATGATTCTTTTGAATGTTTTGAGAAAATATTTTTAAATTTTTTAAAATAATTGACTTATCCTATCTATAACTAAGCAAATTGATTTGCCCCTTTCTTCACAGAGCTCTTAATACATCTTAGAATACTACTCTTTGTTGAAATAGTGTCTCTAGAAAGAGTATGTGTTACTATCTAGTTGGTGTTATCCTTTGCAATTAATACACTTAAAAGTGTGAGAGTACAGTTTGTCTTTTTGAGCCTTGAGTCTAGAGGGGTTATTTTTGAAATTTACCTTACAACATCTTGCTATCTTTCTATAGTGTTAAACTTTATGAGGTCCATTATATTTGACTCATTTAGATCTGTGAGTGTGGCATATAAAAGTCATGTGTTTCCATTTTCAGCAATTCTTACATTAGGGAATGTCTGGGTTCATATTTGTTCTTCAAATAGTTACAATGTAATGTCTGATATTAAAGCATCTGTTGTGTTGTGGCAACCACTAGACACAAAGTCCAATAATCACACAAACAAGTAAAACTCTCAGTAGGCTATCAATATAGAGATCACAAGAGAACTCAACAAGGAGTCTCTACTGAATTGCTACTCTATTTATATAAGTTACACATGGTCTGTGATACAAATAATTACTCCTGCCCTAATGTCCATGCATTGTCCATGAGTACACCATGTGTACACTATGAGGTAGCCATACAGTTAATATGCTCCTTGACGTCATCCATCTAGACTGCTCCAGCCTACTCTAGTCTGTTCTAGGCTTTATAACATCACATCATGTGACATGTCATGTGACCACAGTGTCATGTGCCTCTTCATTGTCATTAAAAAGAAAAAAGAAATTCAAAAGAAAAAAGATATAAAATAAAGAAAAATAGATAAAAGAAAAAGAAAAATGTTAGTCCTCATATGTATCATAACATGTTGATGAGGATTTTTTGCTTTGGAACCACTCTGGGAATCCCAAATATTGACCTAAATCATAGCCATATTGGATTCCAAAGAAGCTTTGATAATTTAGGAACATAATGTGAGAATGGTATCTTCAAATATGTGAGTACTTTTAATTACTGTTTCTATAATGTCTACAGTAATAGGAAGATTAGTATCTTTGATGAAATAGATATACCTAATATTTTTAGGTACGATTTAGATTAAAGAAGCCTAAGACTCATGACTTCATTAATCTACATTGTTTAAGTTCTTCATATACTTTTCAATGGTTTTCATGTTTGAAGTAGATACTATTTTATTTGTTGTAATAATAATTCCATTATTGTTAGATCAAATAAAATCAGTGCAAATTTCTAATTTGATATCTTTCAGTAAGTAATTGATATTTGACATATGTATATTGGATTATGCCATGACTCTATCTACATTGTTTAAGCTCATAGGAATTATAGGAATTATAATCTGTTTTCTAGATAGTTCTTTAGTAGTTATGTTTACATTGAGTTTACTTTTCTAGTTCAAATTGAACATGACATTATGAATTTCTAAAACTTTGCTTGGAGAGAGTTTTGGAAAGACATTCTTTATTTTGATGATATCATTTATATTACTTATGAATGCTTTCATATATAATTTGATATTCAATGAAGAGTTTGATTTGAAAGCTTGATTACTCTTGAAAAATTTGGATTTCTCCAAGACATTCTTACTAGATCTGGATAGGATAAGAGGAGGAATTCTTGAATTGTCTACTTACTTTTCCTTAGTTTGTTTCTTAAAAGAAACATTACTTAGAGAGAACTTGTTGAACTACACCAAAATGTATTACCTGAAAAATCTGTTATTTTTGTCAGCTATTAGTTTGTTCCAGCTTGCTTTATATATTGTAGACAAGAATGTCCATATTACAAAGCCAAATTTGGAAATTTGAGGGATAGCCTCAGTAGTATTGTCTTCCAGTTTTCTTTGTCTGATGAATGATGCCAATTTATAGAGAGAGCATGTAATGTTTTTTGCATTACCTTCTAAGTATTTATTCATTCTAAAAATATAAATAAGACAAAAACTACCATTCTACAATTGTGGGTCTACAGGTTGATTTACCAAATATAGGATAATAGAAGGTTCAATATCTTATGGTGTTCTTGTGTTGTTGATAATAGCTGGTACTGCCTACTCTTAAGGAGTACTTTCACAGTTCTAACAAAATACCCTACTATCCATTCCAATCTAGCAGAACAAATGATAAGCTAACTATCAGAATAATAGTATACAGATGATCAGGAACATGGGCAGAATTATCTAAAACATTGCCTAGAAAGACAGTGTATACTTGATGTTAATAGGAGATGACTAGCAATAGTCTCAAAGATCATTGAAAAAGATAGTATACAGGTGCAGATTTTAGTGGTGGAGGCTAAAAGAGTTAGTAGATCCAATAGTAATCTCCAGCAATAGGCAAGAGCAGAGAAGTCCATGGAAAATACTACAGAGTTTGGGATTCAGTATCAATGAAAAATTAGATCTCTTTACAAACTCTGTTGTAAGAGAAATGAGAAAAATACAAGAAGAAGCAAGAACAGCATTGAAAAAAGCCCAGAAAGAAATAAAGTAGAAAGTAGATAAGGGACAGAAGAAAGCAGAAGTGTGAAAGAATGGTAATAAAATGATGCTGAGCATAAAGGACTTAATGTTGGTATACCTGAAAATTCTTTTCTATGAGAAAACATACTCTTATTGAGTTTTCAAGTACTTAAGACCTATTTAAGAACTTTAGTAAGAAGACTTGATACTCTTATGTAATATCTCAGACTCTCTCAAGTGGGTTTCCACTCAAAAGATAGTATAGTAGCTATTGATCAAACTACATCAAGGTCTTTAGGATAAGGTAAGAACATAATGGATCAGAAACTAGAAGAGTCAAGAATGGGCTTGCAAGTAAGAGCAGCTAGTAAAAGTGACTAAAGAGAAATGGAAAAGATACTTACAAGCAGGAAAAGACCATATGCTCTTGAGACCTCAGAAATCTTTCTTATAGTCTCAGTCTCTATTCTCTGTATTTTTAGACTAATCTATAAGCCACAAGTGAAGAGAAGCAAAGAGAGAGAACCTCTATCCAAATTCTCCCACTCATGAACAGTTTATTCACTATTTTCTTAAGTGAGCATCATTAGTATCTACTATCACTTTCAAACAAGTTTTAAAGAGTTCTAGTAGTCTGAGAAAGGCTAGTAAGGTGAGTATTAGCTGGTATTATCAGTTATAAGATTTGACTTGAAAGATATATCACCTGGTATAGATAATATTGTTGCAGGCTTTTAAGGAGCTTTGCAATCTATTTACTAGATTTTCCAAAAGAGCTTGTTATACAGTATAAGGTTTACTGTTTAGGAGTGTGCTAGTCAGGAAATTTGTTCACAAGCAGATGTTAGTCATATATTTCTTTTAATATCCTTCCTAACTATATCCTTTTGCATTCATGAGAGCTCTTTCAGTGGTTTTATATATTCTTTAGCACACAGTTAAGGGCTAGTGTTGCATAGTTCTTGTTGCATTCTAGTATAATCTCTTTTTTGCTTGACCTCTGTTAATGTTCAAGGGGAAGCCAGCTAGGAACTGATAGAACAATATATTGGGCCATACAATATTGAGAAAGTATTATTAACTAATGCAGTTAAGCTAAGATTATCAGCTTCAATGAGAATTCATCCTGTGATGAACATCAGTAAAATAGTGAGGTATAGAAAACTAGTAGGAGAAAAAGATAGAGGAACCAAAACCAATAGAGATAGATAGAAAGGAGAAGTGGGAAGTCAAGAGAATTCTTAACAAGAGGATAATACAAGCATGTGTGAAGTATTTGGTTAAATAAAAGAGCTTTATAACAAAGCATAACATCTGAAAAGAAAGGTGGACTTAGAGAATACAAAAGAAGCAGTAGCAGAAATCAAAGGGAGGCTGAGTACAAAATTTAGAAGACAAGAAAAGATAGAAGATAGAGATTTTAAAAAGGAAGAACTGCTAAAAAAGTATATAGCAAAGATGTCAGGAGTACAGTATGAAGTACATATATAGTACCAGCCAGATGTCAAAGCTAAGCTTGATATTGCACACTTTTAACATAACTAGTTCAGTAGCTGGTCTGTTCCCAACAAAAGATGTTATATAGATAGAATAATAGAAAGTTTGAAGTAGAGTATTTAAGAAAGTTAGAGAGAAGGTGGAAATTTTTTTTACTGGAGAAGAAATCTTAAAAGGGAGAGGGGTGAAAAAACTTTTGAGTAGACTTGATTGTTTTTTATTTTCCTGGTCTTTTATAATTTCTCTTTTCTTTTATAGTTTAGCTTTCTTATTTCCTTCTTTAAACTTAGCTAAGAGAGTGTAACTATCACAAATGTGACCAAGTGTGATGGAAGTGTGATATATGTCACAGTAACAGTCATGTGACTTGGTAGAACATCATAGAAACTACTAGAAGAACTTAGTTATAGCTTTAAAGTAGGTTAGATATGCATAGACCAACTTCTAGAGATATATAAAGTAAACTACTCTATAGTAGGAACTCTATTGAGTTCTCTTGTATCACTCAATACACAAGTATACCTTTTGTCTTAACACTTAGGCCTAAGTCATAACACAAGATTCTACTTACAACTAATTTCACCATAGAAGAGTTATTTCTATTTAAAATCCTAAGTACTTAGTCTTCTATAGCAGAGTTTACTTCTTTCTAGACTCATTCTTCCATAATAGAGTTCTTCTTTCCAAATCCCTTTCAGTATTTCACTATTGAAACATCCACTTAGAACTGTACCATAAGACATCTGAGTTCTCCTTTCATAATAATCTATATTTAAGAACTGCCAGATATCTTGTAATCTTCAGTCTAATAATCAAATATTCCATATTATTAACACTAAACTCTGATATTACAACAACACACTTTTTTTGTCAGAATATCATATACTTATCTGAATACATCTAATCTATCCAACTACATCATGGATAACACTTTTCTAGCATCTGATCCACTCCAAACATCTGTGGAAGAGAATATCTTTCTTCTTGCCTACTCACATTCTTCCAGTATAGATTTACCTAGTCTTATTTCATGTCTGATCACTCTATAACTGATCACATGGTTTTTCATGCTCTCCATGGAACTCCAGACTCTATTTCAAAGAACTTTAGTATACTGAGAGTAGCTACCTATCTGTAATCCTGAAGATTACTACTTAACTTTCAGGTCTAGCCTTCTAGTATAATTTCATTGTGAGATAATATTTTCTTTCTATTCTTGTCTGGTAATATTATATTACATAATTATCTAAACAATTACAGTTTCTCCTGTGATGTCTCCTTACTCTCACATTAAGCATTACAGCCTTAAGCACTCAGTATTTGGTATTTGAGTCAAGTAAAGTCTGCCTAGACTTATACTATCTTCACTAACTAGTGTAGTGTACTATTCTAGATGCCCATGCTCAAAATTCTGACTTGTTATGATTCAAACCTCTTAGAGTTGAAGTAAGAAAAGAACCTTATATTAGATCAACATAAGAAAACTCAATGGAGTTCCAAGTACAAAACTGTCTACCTTATATATGCTAGACTACTTGTCCAAGCTATACTTTCATTAGCCTACCCTAAAGAACTATGCATTATCCTTAAAATCAACATGTGTTAAACATACTATATAATGTCAGCTTGTTCCAGAACCTTCTATAATGTTCCATGTTTCATGTAATCATGTAACTTATAACTGTGACACCAAGTCATACCATGTAACATCATACTAATCTTTAACCCTAAGTCCAAAATGGAAAATAAATGAGAAAGAAAATATAAATAAAATCAAGTCCACTATCTTCAACTCTGACATGACTTTCTTCATATCCCACTTTCTGTTAATATTCTTTTCATAAATATGACTACCATGACATGTAGAGACACAGTATATTTACTGAAGCCAAGATTATTGAGGATTTATATCTGTACACATCAGATAGTATTCCTATACCTCTTCCAATATCTTCTATAATTTTCCTATAAATAGTTTTCTCTTCTAGGCATGTTTCTTATCTGACATGAAACTTATTTTTTTTAACTCTGTCAATCTCTCTGAAGTTGTAACCACATGGCAAGCAAATAGAACAGCATATAAGCTGAAGCCAAGGTTGTTCACAAAGTCTGCAATCTTGGTCTAAACTCTAACAGTCCTCACAGACTTTTGCTTCTAAGTATAAACCATATCTAACAATGGTAGATTCATGGACAACACATGTACTTTAGGGTAGGGTTATTCATTGATAGCACAGATTATGTAACATTAGTATATATAGAATAGTAATATATTGAGAACTCCTTTTGTCAAGTTCTCTTATAATCTTCACAAGACTCTTTGCAATATAAGACTACTTAGTAACCCATCAACTGTTCAGGTTAGTGGTTTCCACAACATTGTAGACTTTTTAGAATGACCTTGGCTTCAGCTTATATACTGTGCTATCTACATATCACTTAGTTGCAACTTCAGAGGTTTAAACAGGGTTCAACAGAGAGAGTTTTGATAAGAAGAAGTATGTCAACTTAACATTGGAGTTTAGTATTAATAATAACAGAGACTATGGTTAATTATCAGACTGGAGATTTATAGAGTATCTACAAATTCTTAAATACAGAGAGAAGTGTCTAAAACACTTGCAAACTCAAGTAGTACCATTACTACATAGTTTCACAGTTATCCACATCAAGTGAGATTAGTATCTTGATGTTATAACTTAAGCTCAAGAACAAAAGAGAAACTTTATATTAGGTTAACACAAAAGAACTCAATAGAGTTTCTAGTACAAGTCAATTCACTTATATATATACTATATTAATAGTTCATGCTCAGCTATATTCTAAAAGTTATGTATCATCCATAAGGCCAACATGTGGTAACTATGTTATATTATATCACCATTTCTGTTAGAGTAACTAGGCAAAAACTACAGTAATATTACAGAGTTTACAATTCCAGGAAGATCTAAGTGTATTGTATTATTCTAACAAATAAGTACAAGTAGCACATACCTCCAGGAAGATCTAAGAAAACAGAATAGGAACTTCTGAAGGTGGCAACTATCCTAAATACTAATAAAGTCCATTCTAATCTAGCAGCAGAACAGTACTAATATAAGGGGAGGATAATGATAGCCAGATAGTCAGAAACTCTTATGGAAATGACTAAAACACTACTGGAAGAGGAAAGAAGAGAATTTACAGTGAGTATATAAGAGAATATTAGAGATGGAGGTCCACAGGATGCTTACAGAGTTTAGCAAGGTTGAGAAGTAATTAAGAAGAAAGACCATGGGAGCCAGTGGAGTTGAGAAGTAACTGGATAAGAGAAAAATTACTGTAAGGTTCAGTAGTAGCAGAGTATCTTTTTACAACCTCTTGACTAAGTCTAAATAGAAGTGAAAAATAAAAGAAAAAGAAATAAAAGAGAGGAAAACAAAAGAAAACTAAGTCTATTTTTCTTAAAGTCTAACACTAGGCCTAGTTCCAAGCTAGGCAAAAGTTTGATCAAATTGATTTACAGAGAAACACTGATTGTATATAAGATTGAGATAGAAATAAACTTCACTGTGAAAGACCAAGTACTTGTAAAGTTTGATAGAAGATAACACTACTATAGAAGATAGGTTATTTATATTTATGGAGTTGAACTTCAGTATAGTCAGATGCAGTTCACACTAGAAAGTGAAAGCCCAAAAAGTTAGCTCAGATATATATAAGATAAGAAAATCCTGTATAAAGTGTGCAGTAATATAGGCTTCCCAGAATGACTTTAGCTTCAGCTTATATATTACACTATCTATCTGTCATATGGTTGCAACTTCAGGAGATAGAATAATGTCTGAAGGAAATAAGTGCTGGTATGGTATATCACTGTAGAATACCAGAGTTCAACTTGAATATTCAATTATCAGACTAGTGAACTATAGTATAACCACTAGTCTTACAATAAAAAGAAGTTACTTGGGGGTTTCAGAGTACAGCTCTGAGCAGAGATCTCAATGATGTGATACTAAAAGAGGTTAGTAAGAGAACTCTACTATGAAAGACTGAGTTTGATAAGAATATCTCTATTATGGAAGGCTAAGTACTAGAAGAATTCAGAATTTATCACATCACTGCTATAGAGATGTGTTGCAGAAAATAAGGCTGTTATAGAAGACAAGCTTTTATTGGAGATTGAAAAAGACATTATCACTACAGAGAATAGTCTTTAAAATGAGTAGACTTAGCATATAACAAGTATATATATATATAACATAACCTAATCTCAGAATAATTATACTAGATTATTACAAATAAGATACTCACTGGTTGTGATATTTGAACTGAATAGTATTCCAGTGGTTCAGTATAAGAATGTGATGATGATAGATGATGGAAAGTATCAATAAGAATAATTGACATTGTTAAGTCTGAGATCTAGCCCTTAGACATAGAGATATATGTACAAAAGAGTGATAGTTTGTGTGCAAGCTGTTGCCATTACATGATCAAAACTCATACCTGATAAGAGCTGTTATCTGTCATAGCAAATGTCAAGCTAATTTTAGAAGGTAACCAATTATGTCACTATATTGATATACTTGTATCTCTATCAATACTTATCACTATGAAATATACAATATATCATTGGAAACAGTTTTATAAACAATTTTTAATATAAGTTTGATTATGTGAATCTGTCTAGCCAGTCATAAGATATTAGCAAACAAATATTTTACAGTTACTGATGACCTGATATCTCAGTTGTTTGTTGTCACTTTTGTACATCCCATATATATGCAGATAGCCATCATTTGGGGCTTTCAAGAGCAACTTAGTTTGTGAAAATCTGTTCACTAGTT
>Ga0157357_1001268_pt1 | contig 10592 bp, 7 predicted proteins | sample AttcapACBM1_FD_111485 | JGI IMG/M metagenome (GOLD analysis project Ga0157357, IMG submission 111485) | Fungus gardens microbial communities from leaf cutter ant in Botucatu, State of Sao Paulo, Brazil - Atta capiguara ACBM1 | ecosystem: Host-associated > Fungi > Mycelium > Unclassified ... | reverse complement strand
TGATAAGATGTGACAACTGTCACTGGTATGTTACACATGTCACAGTCATAGTCATAATGCTATATAACATAGTAGAAGAGTGATATTATATATCATAAAAGAAATAATAACTTTATTTATATAGATTCATAATATTTAGAATAGGTTAGATATAAGTATATACAGACTGTATACCAAAGATATATAAAGTAGACACACCTATACTAAGAACCTTACCAAGTGCTTTTATACTAAGCAATATCAGTTTTTTTTTCTAACTAAACCCTTGGTTTTAAGTTATAATACTTCTGATGTTGGTAATGATATATTTTGTTACTTTTTAGTGCCCTAACCCTCTAAGTTCTCCCAAGTCCTATTTCAAAATATGTAACTAGTGTGGCTAATGGAGATCCAGCATATAAGTTGAAGTCAAAAATCATTTCAATCTATTTTCTATGTTCTTAAATAACATGCTAATCAATATATTTGGATTACTGAGATACCTTACTGAATCTTAGATAATAAGATATGATCTATATTTAACACTGAGTATTCTTTTAAAATATACCATTCATACAACTAATAGAAATACAACATATAAGCTAAAGCTAAAGATCATTTTAACAACTATATTCTATATGTTTGAATTGTATTTAATAATGATTAAGATTTTATTCTTTTTATAAAATAATATGATTTCTTGTAGAATTAAATTTCATGCTAGAATTTACTGTAGAGTATTCTTAGAACTACAAAAAGTTATATTAGAGGAGAAATGGCATAGTGGAAGAGATCTTTATTCATGTATATTATATCTACCTCAAACCTACTTGAGGTTATGGATTCAATTCCCTAGTAGTCCTTTGTATTGGGTAACTGCATAAAAAAGTTAGGATCTTGATACTCCATACATAATTCCTCCTATAGGCATGGACTGTTATTATACCCTATGTAATAAATTGTTGACTTAAAAAAAAAAGTTGTATTTATAATTTTTCCATTAGATATTATTATATAAGATAATAGTATTAAGAGAAAAAGTAATAAATATAATAGTAAAAAAAGTACCATAGAACAAAGAAGAGTAAAATCCATAATATATAGAAGATAGTAAAATATTCTTTGCTTAACTTTTACTATATAATATTAAAATAGTAAAGTTAAATTGACAACAGTGGGATTCGAACCCACGCCCGAAGACCAGATTGGCAATAGCCTGATTCTGGCGCCTTAGACCACTCGGCCATGTTGCCTTTCTTTTAAATTACTTATCAATCATATAATACCCATATGTTGACATGGCGGACAAACTTTGCAGACCAAACCGAGGTGTTATAGACTTACAATTAGAAATACGAAAAAACTTTTGGCTATAATGTAGACAATTGGCAACGTGGATCGAGAACATGCAAAAGGCTATCTCGCCAGAACCGTACGCTCAGTAAAATGTGAAGGTAATGCCCATTAATCTTAGACTCTGGGAATCGCTTTCGAGATCATAAGTAGGCGTCCAGCTTGAGAATCATCCTCCTAAGAAAGAAATGGTTGTGCCAGATAGAGAAGAGAACTGACATTGCCGAGCCTGGGGCCCAAAGCTGAAGATGCAGCGGTGGTTTGGCATATGCGATAACTCTGGTCTCGATCCAATTCTAAGAAGGGCGCAGCACCGCAGCGAAGCACAAGGTTGACAGCATTTTCCTGTACTATGTCATAGCGCACCGATCCTAATTGCATATATAATTGATCATCAATCTAGTTTCAGCTGTTACCTCCCATACTTTTCTTTCTCCTCCTCACACCTTCCTCACGAACAATAAGCCATGGAGGACGAAGTTGCTGCTCTCGTGCGTGCCTCTGACACTAATCGCAAAGCTTATCAACCTCCATCGCGGCTAGGTCATTGACAACGGTTCCGGCATGTGTAAGGCTGGTTGTGAGTTAACTTCATCTCATCCTCTTGCTGTCCACTTACTGACACACTCTATTTCAGTTGCTGGTATGCTAATTCATCTAATTTGTGTGAGAAATTGACCTTCATGCGCATTAGGCGATGACGCTCCTCGTGCCGTCTTCCCGTACGTTTGCGTGATTCATCTTCTTTCGCATCCATCTGAATTGGGATTCAGTTCCATCGTCGGTCGCCCCCGCCACCAGGGTGTCATGGTCGGTATGGGTCAAAAAGATTCCTATGTCGGGTACGCGACCAAAATGTTGCCGCGGGCGATCAACGCCAACACTCATTACACAGTGATGAAGCCCAATCAAAACGTGGCATTCTTACCCTCAAGTACCCTATTGAGCATGGTATCGTCACCAATTGGGATGATATGGAAAAGATCTGGCACCATACCTTCTACAACGAACTGCGTGTTGCCCCCGAGGAACACCCAGTTCTCTTGACCGAAGCTCCGCTCAATCCCAAAGCCAATCGTGAAAAGATGACCCAAATCATGTTTGAGACTTTCAATACCCCAGCCTTCTACGTGTCTATCCAAGCTGTACTCTCTTTGTACGCCTCTGGTCGGACAACTGGTATTGTATTGGATTCCGGTGATGGTGTTACCCACACTGTTCCTATTTATGAGGGATTTTCAATTCCTCATGCCATCCTTCGTATCGATCTCGCTGGTCGAGATTTAACCGATCTCCTTATCAAGAACCTCACCGAACGTGGTTATCCCTTCACTACCACAGCCGAACGTGAAATCGTTCGTGACATCAAAGAGAAGCTATGTTACGTCGCCCTCGATTTCGATCAGGAGCTGCAGACTGCTGCTCAGTCCTCTGCTCTTGAGAAGAGCTATGAGCTTCCTGATGGTCAGGTTATCACCATTGGAAATGAGCGGTGTGGTACCTCTTGTGATTTCCATAGTTTTGTGTGCTGATTTCTTTCATCCAGCTTCCGTTCCCCCGAAGCCTTATTCCAGCCCGCCTTCATTGGTCTCGAAGCCGCCGGTATTCACGAGACTACGTAAGCATCACACACTCACCAGTCATTGATCCTCTTCCGATTATTCTCATTTTCTCAGATATAACTCGATCTTCAAGTGCGATCTTGATATTCGTCGCGACCTCTATGGGAATGTTGTATTATCTGGTGGTACCACCATGTTCCCTGGTATTGCAGATCGCATGCAAAAGGAATTGACGGCACTCTCGCCCGCTAGCATGAAAGTCAAGATTGTCGCCCCTCCCGAAAGAAAGTACTCTGTCTGGATTGGTGGTTCCATCTTGGCATCTCTTAGCACTTTCCAAAACTTGTGGTGTTCAAAGCAAGAATATGATGAGTCCGGTCCTGGAATTGTCCACCGAAGTGCGTGTTTGCGCAGTATTCTCTGCGTATGTCTAACTCAGATTTTTAGAGTGCTTTTAAGTAGATTATTATTCGTATTCGTTCCACGAACGCTGCTTTCTGAATATGAATGCATTGACCTTTTTCACTATCAAGATCTCACACCTGAGACTTGAGGGATACTCCAATTGATCATTGAAATCCGAGTTGTTTGTACTATATCATGTTTGACTCAGTGATTCAATGCCATTTTCTAGAGGAGCACAGGTGGCAACATAGCATATTAAGGTAGGCATGCTTATGTAATTGAAGTAGATTTACAACAGTCAGCATAGCAATGTAATAGAAAACAGTCCATCCCATCGCTTCTTTCTCTCTGACCACCATCTTGTATGGTCGTGCTCATAAGAGAATTAGCGAATACATTACATCCTCCTATTTCAAAACTTCAAAACAACTTTCTAGAACTGTCTAAATGATACTCAATGGATATTGAAACTGATCTCTCCAGAGGATGCTTGACTTCTCCAAACCCCAATAGCTCCAGAGGAGCATCTGTCATTTCTGCTAGTTCCTCCATGGATTATGCAGAACACATACAAGCTCAAGCTAATAATATCCCTTGGATAGAACAAGTTGAAAGTGAAGAGGTTTAAGATCCCTCTCTATCCTATGCATCCTTGAAAGAGGTAACACCAGACACTGCAAGCATAGGGCATGCAGTTGAGTCCATGCATGTACCTCATGCAGTAGAAATTAACAGTGAAAAAATTCCTCAAGGTTTGGACTCCTTAGTTATTTCATACCAGGCCAATCAACCTGTAGATCTACAGTTGTAGGATGGTAACTTTTGCCCCATCTCTTTATTTGGGGTAGCCAACTACTTAGATAATGATGCTAAGAATGTCACATACTCTCTCCTTAGGATGGCAGTGTTTATCAAACAATGCCCACTAGAAAACAGAACAGCTAAAGACATTCTACAAATTGCAGAGTTCAGTTTTGTGGCATAGGAGTTTTTATCTGCCATTTATGAAACTGGTTGGGACAAACTAACTGCTAACAAGAAAAATAAGACTTTCAGGCAATGTATATCTTCACAATTCAACAGGACTCTCTTACACAATATAATCTTCAAAAAACTGTCTAAGAGTAAACAAGTTGATATCTCCAGGATTCCTCCATCTATTCCCCCTAGGCCTAGCAAGAGCATTTTAGCCAAATCCAAGTTTTTCAAGAAGAATCAAGTTTTGAACTCAACTCCTAAATCTAAGAACCAATCATATACTCAGGCTTTTAAGAACAACATCAATGAAATTATCAAGATCAAAGATGCTTTTCTAAAGCTATCTCCCAATGAGATTTCAGAGATCCACAATGTCATGAATAGCTCCAATCAAAGAGAAAAGCCCAAGCTCAACATGATAACTAAAAGTTCATCAAGGAAGCAAATTATAATACCTATGGAAACAAACAATGTAGAAAGAGTTATGGCACAATCCAATATGCACATTGCAAATATCAACAGGTTACTGAAAGATATAAAATCCAAAATCTCTGCTGATTACATTTGCTCTGATAACAAGAGAGTTGTTATTATTACTAACAAAGTAACTACTTTTTCTGATTTGAATGTTGTAGAGAAGTATATGAAAGAATTAAACAATGTCGACTCAAATAATATCACGAGCTCAAGGCTTCCACAATCAAAGTCATATCTCAAAATTTTAGGTATTCCTTACTTTACAGAAGATACTAATCTCTCTGTTACATTAAACATCATTGAAAGAGTAATAAAATCTACTCACATCTTTGATGACATAGTTTTAGCTTCTCAATCTCGTGTTATCAAGACATCACCCAAATTTGACATGGCTGTGGTATGGGTTAACATTTGAAATTCTCAAAATAGTATAAAAGCAAAATGCTTTATTAACAGATGTTTCAATATAGGATGCCATATTGCTACAATTAGAAGAACCAATATGAATCCTAGTATTTTTCAATGCAAGAACTGCTGGAAGTAGGATTACATTACATGTACATGTTATATACATAGATCAAAATGTCAAAAATATAATAGTCTACACAAATTGGAATACTACAGAGAAATAACATAGTGTTGCAAAGCCAATTTCAAGATAAATCCTTTGAGGCTTGAAACAAAGAAAAAAAATCATATACTCACTCTTTCAAATATATCAACTGCAAGGGTGATCACTAGGCAGATAGTAATAATTGTTCATTCTGAAAACATTGATTCAACTATGATTGACACAACAAGAAGTCTTAAAAGCTCTAAGAAATCAGAGCCAACTCAATTTACTCATCTGTGGGTGGGGTAAAACAATAATTTTAAAATTTTTAAAAATATTTTCACAGAATGTTTTCAAGAATAGACTTCTCACTGATACTATCTTAAAAAACAATAAAGACTTTGACATTCTTTTCATTCAATAACCTTCTTGGTCATTCATTTGCAGTATTCCAAACTCTATATCTGAAAAAGAAGATGATATTGTAAAAGTCTCCAATCATCTATCATGGATTATGTTTACTAGGTTATTACAAATTAAAAGCAAACATCCAAGAGCTCTCACTTACATTAATATCAGGTTAATAAAGCTACATTTTTCACTCAGGAAAGACATTTTAAATCATAGAGATATAAACCTTATTTCCTTTTTCAACTGCAGCATTATGTGTTTTATCATTAATGTTTATTTAGATAATCAACAATCCACCTTAAAGTATCTAAAGAATACTGAGATGAATTTAAATAATATCTTGATCATGATAGTAGATTTCAACATTAGAGATAACAATTGAGATCTATTGTACAAATATACTTAGGGAAATAACTAACAGCCTCAATCTAGGAATATCATTATATGTTGATTAGGTATCTACTAGATATGTGGATAGTCCTCAAGATTTAAATTCAGTATTAAATCTAATATTTCTCTATGCAAATATAGAGGAATTTAACAATCACATAATATTACCAGACTTTTGAGGTCTATCTGACCACACTTCTTTATCAGTCTATATCATCATTAAGGAAGAATTTAGAAAACTAGCTATTGTCAAGAACAGTGAGAAAGAAAAAGAATTTATCAATGAATTGAGGAATAAAGTAAGTTATATTGACACAACTAATATTTATAACTGTGAGATGTTGGAAGAAGTAATCCAAGAGCTTGCTTCTATTATAAAGGAGCTTTGGTACAAACATTCCAAATATGGTAATATTACTAAATATTCTAAAGCATAGTAGAATAAGGAGTGTAATAGAAATCTAACTATATATCAAACATTTAAAAGTAGGACAGACTAGATCAGATATAGGAAAATAGCAAAAATAGCTAAACAAATATTTTTTGATAACAAAATTCAAGAAGTCACATTGACTAACAAAAGATCATAGGATCTGATGAATTAGATAAAAAAATGCAAATTACAAGCTATGGAAGCCATCAAGTTCAATAAGTATCCTTACAATGAATTGGACAATTTGTGGCAAGCTTTTTATCAATCTTATAATATAGCTTAAGATAGACTGATTAATCTTTAACTTCTGAATAAAATTCTATCATATCAACATGTGGAGTGGCCTTCTTTCTCTAAATATTAGTAAGTGATGATAAATGTATCACTAATATTGTTAATATAGCAAATTTGTGCATTAATTTCAGTCATTGGCCTTCTCATTTCAAAAATTTGACATCAATTATTATTCCAAAATCTAACAAGCTATCATATAATACCTCTAAAACATTTTGACCCATTTTTCTCCTCAATATGATAGGAAAACTCATAGAGAAAGTTATAAGCAGTAGACTTCAAGCTCATTCTATTACTTCAAACTTCATCCATCTTAATTAAATAAAAGGCATTAAACAATGATCTACTATAGATGCTGGTATATTTCTAACTCACCTTATATAAGCAGGATGAATAAAAGATCTTTACATGAGCACTCTTGCATTTGACATAGCATAATTCTTTCTATCTTTAAATTATTAGCTTTTTCCAGAAATTCTGTATAAAGTAAGTTTTGACTTTTGAATTTCTTCTCTGATTATTTAATTAACAAATTTAGAATTAGTTTATATTGCTCCTATTGTTCACATATTCAAAAAAAGATCTAGATTTCCTATTCCAGTTTTGATTTCTTTATTTGTAGATGATAGACTTTTTGTTTCTCAGGAGAAGAGTTATGAAAAATTAAATGTGAACATCTTTTGTAGTTACAATATCATCTCATCTTTATTTAACTAGTTTAGCCTAGTCATTAAGCATGACAAATCAGAAGTCTTCTACTTTTTGAGATCAACAAAGAATATCTGTTCTTCTTCTTTGAATCTTAGATCTCTAGGTAGCTCTTTATTCTATCTGAAAGATACACAGAGATATCTAGATTCCATCTTTGATAAGAAACTCTCTTTTTGACAATATATCCATTACTATGCCAACAAATCCCTATCCACTATTAAAGACATGAAGATATTGGGAAATTCAACTAGAGAACTATTTTTGATATATAAATAATTACTTTACAGAATATATATCCTTCCCATCACTCTAGATAGATTTCAGCTTTAGTACTTTAAAGAAGCACATCTTTATCAATCTCTCAAGGAGTTGAGAAAAATACAGAAAAGAGTAGTGTTATAGATTACAGAAGTGTTCTGTACCTTAATGACTTGGGGAGTTGAGGCTATAGCCAGTCTCATCCCTATTTACTTTTACCTCAACAAAATTATAGGTTGATATCATTTGCATATGGCATCTCTTTCTAAGCAATATATGATCAACTCTCTATTAGATAAACATTATTCTAAGAAAGCTAAGTCTCATCATATGACTACAGCTCATCTCACACCTAAAAAATGCTTGAAAATCAAAAGTTCTATAATGGATACCAAAAATCACCTAAAAAAAGTTTTTCCTTTCTTTGACAGTTTAAATAAAAAATTTCTCTAGGTTTTCATTTGATAAACATTTTTCCTGATTGTTTTTCTTTTCATTCACTTAACCAAAAAAACACTGATACAATAATCACTCATTAAAACAAACTTAATAGCATTTACAAAAATCCACTCATCAATCAAGATACTGTACTTATTATTTCTGATGCTAGTGTCAAAAACAATATAATTACCTCAATCTCACATATTTGCAGAGACCAAGAAATAATTGCTAAATCTGCTTATTATATAATGAACATAACTTCTACTAAAGCCAAAAATTTTTGTCATTAGATGTGGCATAAATTGTGCAACTCAATTACAAGATGTCTTTCACATTATCATTATCACAGATGTTATTCTAGCTATTAAAAGAATTTTTGACATGTCTATCTATCTGTATCAGCTTTACTTTATCACCATATCAAATAACCTTAGAACCTTTTTCAATAAGAACTTCAACAACTTGATTTCATTCTAGGATTGTCTTAGTAGTATCAAGTGGTCTCTTTACCTATTAGTTAACAAAGAGTCAAAATATCTTAAGATAAATCCCATATTTCTATGCAAATCTTCATGTCAGAATAGTAAACAATAGACTTAGTTTCATTTTCATTTTCTTATTTTTCTTTATTTTATTTTAGACTTAGATAAAGGTGTGGTGTGATATCACATGTGACTGTCACAGGGTTGTCACAGTTACACAATCATGTGACACAGAGAAGAATGTAGAAGGTTCTAGAACAGATAACTGTTAGAAGTATAGTATGAAGTATATATATAATACTAGCTAAATATCAAAGCTAAGCTTGATATTATATACTTTTAGTGTAACTAGTTCAGTGGCTGGTCTGTTCCTAACAATAATATTATATAGCATAGCAACAATATATTAGCCTTATAAAAAGTATATGTACTTTAGAATAGATTAGTAGTAGTTTGTGTACAGACCAAGGTCTATATTATATAAGATAGACTATCTTGTACTTGGAACTCTATCAAATTCTTTTGTGTTATTTAATACAATTGTCTTTAACTCAAGAACTAAAGTCATAATACTTTATAGGAGTTTAGCAGAAAAGAAGAATGTAATGCTATTGTTCATAAATGGCAGATGTATTTCCAAGCTTTGAAATACAAGGAACAAAATTTTCTTGACTTAAATGATAATGATAATTAATCTATTTATCTAATGTATTCTAAAAGTAGTACTTGGCTAAAGTATTTTGGTCTCTTAAATTTAATGTATGCATGCATTACTAGATTGGTTACAAATCATGCTCCTATTGACAAATATAGGCTTAAGTTCTTTCCTAAAGAACCTTTTGTATGCTTATACAGAGATTATCTTATCAAGATGAGTAGGCACATTTTATTTGATTATGCATAGTATAAAAAGTTTTAGAACTCTAAAAGAAAATCTCTCAAGGATGTTCTCACTTTTTTAGAGTTCAATCCTAAAGCATTTTGCTTCTAGGAAAGTATTACTTAGATTAGTTAGTATAGTTTATGTTACCTACTTTTCTTCTTTTTTCCTTTTTCTTTCTTTCTCCATCTTTATTTAAGTAATTATATTGTGTAGTTACCACAGTCTACTGCCATATTTCATGTAATAAATTGTTGATTTAAAAAAATAAAAAATAGCCAAACAGAAGAATCTTTTGGGCTGTAAGAAATAATAAGTATATATTCTTGCACTCTTCATCTAGTCTATTATCCATACATCTACAGTCTTATCTGCTATCATATTATATCCCATTACAGCTATCTGTTCTCAAACCACAGATAACATCTCTTATCTCATCTGCACTCCCCAACTTCTTCTAGTATAGATTATATATCTCTATTCCACCTCAGATATCCTTGTTAGATCCTTGCTAACTCCATAGATCTCCATCCTTTAACATCTGAGAATTACTAAGTAAATCAGGGTAATTCACTTAGTAATTCTATTTCAGATAACTGCTTTAAGTAGTATATTTAGTATATAAACTAGTAGTTGACACTGTACTTGTAGCAGTGCAGCATATAAGCTGAAGCTGAAGGTTATTCCAATCCTGTCTTCTATATTCTTAGATAATGCATAACTAGCTTGTTTTGAACTTCCAAGTTACCTCATTGGATTTCAGATAATGAGATGTGAACTATGTCTAACATATCATCTATCTTACTATCTGAGTCTTATTCTGTTTTTTTTCTACTGTTAGGGCAACTAAGTGAAGTCTGTGGGATTATGTAGAGTATATGATCTTTAAGAAATCCTAAGTTGTATTGCTCACAGTTACTAAATATATAACTTATCTTCAGAGAATTCTAAGAGAACAGGATGAAGTTTTTCAGGAGGAATAGCT